>Ga0058701_10005056_pt1 | contig 10861 bp, 7 predicted proteins | sample AgamicOrMae_FD_97039 | JGI IMG/M metagenome (GOLD analysis project Ga0058701, IMG submission 97039) | Agave microbial communities from Guanajuato, Mexico - Or.Ma.e | ecosystem: Host-associated > Plants > Phyllosphere > Phylloplane/Leaf | place: Guanajuato, Mexico | collected 2012-06-04 | reverse complement strand
GGCGTTTTAGTGTTAGTAGAGTCAGGAAATGTGCTTAGCTCGACTTCGAATTTTTGACGGTATTCCAATACTTCCATTCGTTCTACGAACATGGAAGTAACAACAAAATGTTCCAAAACCTTTATCTTACAGAAAAAAATGCATGTTATCTTTATGATACGTAATTGCATTTATTTAAACATAGGGGTAGCTCTCATAAGCGCCTAAAACCACAAGCGCCAACGCCGCAAGCGCCAATCTATAACCGCCAAACGAGAAAAGTCACAAACGCCAAAGTTCTTAACCGCAACACTAACCTTACCTAACCTAACTTAACCTTACCTGACTTGTCCTAACCTAATCTATACGAACTTTGGCGTTTGCGACTTTTCTCGTTTGGCGGTTACAGACTGGCTAAACATAGTACTTCGTTGCAAGTCCTTTCTCTCGGTGCAGGAGTACCGATATTCTGTGAAGGGCCTTGGCTCACAGCACGTGTAATTATTTAGCGTTTACTCGGCGAGAAGACAAAAAAGTAGCAGGACCTTTCGTCGCAAAGTAGTTTGACGAAGCCTTACGAGGATATACACCCTGACACTGCTTGGCCCCACACCTGCCTTCTACCCACCCAGGCCGCGCCAGGATTATCCTTTCCGCTTGCTCGGCACCACTTGGATAAAGAGAAATGCCTTCCAGATGCAGTCTGCTATTTTCTCATCGATGAAAGAGACATCCTATCTCTATTTTAAATACATACGGATTGTTCTCTTAGGTTAAGAAAATTTAGATTGGGTTCTAGTCTAAGGTACGGCCGGAGAAGCGCAGTAAAAACAAAACACCTATTTTAGGGACTAATATACCTGTTTTGGGCATGAAACTAAAACGGGGGTAGTACGTGCTTTGGTCAGTTTTAAAGATAGACCTATGTTCAGCCACATCATTTAAAAGGTCTCGGAGAGGGCTTTCCATTGATGTGGCTGAACATAGGCCTATCTTGAAATAAAAGGGAGTAATGCGTATTTTGGTAATTTTCAGGGTAGACCTATGTTCAGCCATATCATTCAAGAGGTCTCGGCGAGAGCTTTCCATTGATGGGGCTGAACTTAGGCCAATCTTGAAATATAAGGGAGTTATGCGTATTTTGGTAATTTTCAGGGTAGACCTATGTTCAGCCACATCATTCAAAAGGTCTCGGAGAGAGCTTTCCATTGATGTGGCTGAACGTAGGTCTATCTTGAAAAAATACCAAAATACGTACTACCCCCGTTTTAGTTTCATACCCAAAACAGGTGTAGCATTCCCTAAAATGGGTGTTTTGTTTTTACTGTGCGAAAAGTAAGGTCGATGGGTCAGTATAAATCAGTTTACGTTACGGTACAAGGCAAGATGATGTTTCCCCGGATCGGGACCTTCTCGAGTGATCTGTATTTCGACTGAACTTGCTCTCCGTTCCGACCGACCAGTTTTTAGTTCGAGTGATGCAAAGATGCACAAATAGCATGAGTGAAGGTTGAAGTCCGCTCGTAGCTGTCCAATAAGGTTCCATGTTTTTATGAAAGACTAGTTAAGGTTGGTTTAGGATAAAGGTTGGATTATGTTTAATAGGGCGTTCCACCGATATTTCTCTAGTTAATTTAGTTGATGTTGGTAGGTGAGGCTAGGTTAGGTTAGGATAGGTCAGATTAAGTTTTCAAACACACTTGCAGTCATATCGGTCAAGAGCGGGCATCTAAAAGCAGACTGCAACCCTCTTCTCAAGGGTTGCGGACACATCTGGATCACTCGAACCAAAAGTTGATCGATCGAAACGGAGGCTGGATCAGTCGAAATCCAGATCACTCGCTACAGGTCCCCCGAATCACTGCTCCCATCGCTCGATTTGCAAAGTACTCTAATTTTTGGCAAATATCTTCGATCGCGAAAACATTGGGCAACTCCATCAGGCGGAAGTAAGCAGAATCACATTTGCAGCCGCCCAATTACCATGGTACGGTTCTACACTGCAAGAGATGCTCGTATGGGGCGTTGCGGCAGCTGCGCGGGAGGGGGGAGGGTGTTTCCGCTCCCCGATGGGGGCCCCCTCCCCCTCCACCTAACCTCTGGTCGTGACAATTTCCGGGAGGAGATTGCTCAACTACTCTAAGAGGAGGAATGGAAGAAGGCGAAACTGATAAAGCACACTACAAAAGAGAGATAATACTTGTCCTGGTCAAGGAGGCTATCAGATACATTGTCGATTTTCCCCGGAAATATAACAGACCAGTCTGGAGTGACGCAATTCTTATATCTTAGACTCTCTTTCCAGTACTCATTGATATTACAGTGACGAAAAGGTTCAAGATATCGCTACTGCCGCGAATAAGTGATTTAAAAAATAATAAATATTCCTTTAGCGGCAGCGCCGGTCTATACATTTTTTTCAATGAATCGCCGTACTTTTAAATTTCAACGTTGTCTATCTCAAATTTCTGCACGATGACTGAATAATCTATATTTAGCAAGTATAAGATGGCGGTGCCCTTCAGTCTTTTTAATGACAGAACATTATAGTAAATCTCAGAAGTATTTCCGAAATGAATGTGATTACTCGAATACTATCTTTATTGTAAAAACAAGAATTAAGAATAACATTTCAATATTAACGTGAATAATTAACCACATCAGTTTTGACGTTGAATTCATTAAAATAAAGATTCTTGAACAGATAACACCAAGAAAACGTTCTTATGGCATCGAGATTATACTAATATATCCGTAGCATTTTACTGATAAATACGTTACAAAGAATACGCGATTAATCTGTATGGTACGTTTAAAAGTTAAACTTTTTTACGTCTTATGTTCCCCTCGTAAGTTAGATATTTCGTCTAATTTTGATTAGGGGAAAAACAACAACAAAAAGGTACAACCGCCTAAGTAAGTTAATCTTCAAGCGGATGAAGTACAGTAGCGTGCCTTGGTAAATCGTATCCCGGATCGGACTGTCCGTGCGGATATCCGCTTGGATATTCGTAAAATTACGGTTTTCCGTGTCGAATTATCCGTGCAACCACGGATATCCGTCGTAAACCGCGCTCCTATATCCGTAGCACCGATATCCGCATGGATACCCGCTTGGATATCGGTGTGACGAATATCAGAGCGTGAAGTTTACCACGGACATCCGTGGTTGCACGGATAATTTGACACGGATATCCGTAATTTTACGAATATCCAAGCGGATATCCGCACGGACAGTTCAGCCAGGGATATCCGAAGTTCTGGGCCTATTTATTTCACCATCCGAAGTTAACATGAGAACCGCTATAATGATATTTAAGTATAAGAATTATAAAAGAATGCATAAACAAAAATATCATATGTCAAATACAACACTTTAAATGTACAGCACAGTGAGTCATAAGTATTTTGAAAGCGCTGGTACTAAAAGTTCCATCAATTTCTTCATCCTTTGTAATGTGGCCGCCATTCCAGGCTTTCGCCTTGATGGCTTTACTTCCCTTTACATGTTATTGAATCCGAGTAGGAAATCGGAGAGATATTCCAAGAATGTCCGTAAACGAAGCGATAGTGCAGATGTTTTCTTTTGTGCTCTTACAATGAAGAAGGGAGACAAAACATAAGGGATTCGGTGCATCAAGACACCAATCCGCGCTGATCCGCGCGCAACCACGTCAATCGCAGTTTCGAACGACTTTTGGAAAATACAACGTTGGCTAAATAGGCGATTGAAAAATGTCTGTCCAAAAGGTCCAATACGATCAAATTTATGTAACACGATCTTCGCAAAAAAGCGTTAATCGCAGGTCATGAATAACAGCGGGGTTTACATAACTTATAACATACCTTTCAATGACCAGACCAAATGATTGTAGAAGTTTATTTCATGACGAGATTTACCTGATAAATTTGAAGGAATGGAAAGTAGAATTTATTTAATATGATCTAACGTAACGTGACTTGAAGAGTTGCTGGCTATATTTTATCAAATACCTCATTAAAAAAGCAAACGTATTCAAGGAATTTTGACAAGTTGCAAACAGTAATAACTGTATTATTATTATAGATGGAGAGATGATATATTTGGACTTTAGCCAGCATAGTTTCTGGTCAAATAATTCTATAAAGCTAAATGTCTAGCTGAAAAAGACTATTATTAAGCCCTCATTTAAAGTAATTGGAACGCATGACCTCAACTTTAAAACGGATTTTGAAAAAAAAAATATTGCAATAGCTTGGAAATTCAATTTACCATAATTTCCTCTTTATCGCTTTTCCTTGCAAACCAATTCTTTTTCTCTCAATCTCTCACCGAAATTGCATCTGCGGTCAATGCGAGCAAGAAAAGACTTTACCCTCCTATAAAACGGTATTAAAAGATTTTTCATGAACATCATTAACGTTGTCGAAAAAAACAAAAAGCCTCTCCAGCCAAAACAAAAACAGTATTAGGAGAATAAAAACAGTATTAAAATATGCTCTCGTAAAAAATGCCCTCTTGATAAGCATAACACGAACTCTAACGAACGCAAATCAAAGGACGCCATTTTTACGGCACTTCTTGGAAAAAACTGTAATATCAGTGTCTAATCAATTTTTTCGTATAATTTCCATCGCTAATTAGTCTTTGGAGTAGCGAAGAGGCGATTGCGTGTTTATTCCATATTAAATTATTACTTGCTGGATTGGCGAGGGTCACCTCAAATTATGGAATATCTTCCGAAATAAAAATGGATCCGTGATTGCTGTATCGGTTGCAGAAGTTAGAGCGCTGTGACTTACCTGCAACAAAAAGGAAAGAATTAAAAATTCTGAGGTACTTGTTTCGGAGGCATATCTTCTTCACTTGCAATGAGATTTTATTGCACTTTAAACTCGAGTAGTGGAATTTGCCAGCTCTTGTAGGTACTCTGACGTTCGTCACTGAGCCGGACGATAACGTAGCGAGTCACAAGGCATTTAACGTAACCTAGGTTAACCTAATCTACGATCGCTAAAACTGATGACACTGAGAAATAAGCGGCATCAAGCATGGTGACAAACGAGTGGGGCGGTAACAAGTACACAGTAAAAGCAGAACTACCGTTTCGGGGAATGCTATACAGGTACCTGTTTTCGGTATGAAACTAAAACGAGGGTAGTGCGTAGTTTGGTAATTTCTCAACAAAGACCGATGTTCAGCCACATCAATGGAACGCTCTCGCCGAGACCTTTCGAATGATGTGACTGAACGTGGGCCTATCTTAGAAACTAATCATAATATGTCATAATGTATAATATGTCATAATATATAATATAATCATAACTAATAATACCTACCACCATCGTTTTGGTTTCATACCCAAAACAGGTATAGCATTCTCCAAAACGGGGTTCTGTTATGGGTAAGCGCAGTAGAACACAAGATGTTGCAAATCGCATCCTCCAATTAACACTGTGTCAAAGCGCAGTTAAACATTACCCTTTCACATCAATGCTAACAGAACTATTGACAAAGACTGTGTTGCCAAGATTCGGCAATATGTCCGCTCTATAAAGTGGTTAGGCAGACAGAAAAATTACTTGTTGTGGTTATGTGCTCTGTTTCATCCCCCGTCTGCCAGCCCCTTCCCCTGAAGCCACTTAAGTGACAGCCGGGCAGTAACACCCTATTTCGTTTTCATCAGACGCGAAATAGCGTTTTCTTCCCTTATTTTTATGGCTTGGTGAAAAAAAGCAGCTGGATTTCAAGAAGGACATCCCCTACTTCCCACAGGCTTTCCTCCACCAACTCTGCGTCTTGCTTGTCCGCATCCAAGACCTGCCCACTGGCCTGTCTGTTTGTTGGAGGGGAACGCCTGGCACTCTTTCCGATGCAGGCTATGGCGATACTAAAGCTTTCCCAAACACGATGATAAAGGCGTAGCTTTATCATCATCAATCAATTATGGGGATTTGCTGGAAATATTTTCAAAGACAGGGACTGGCTGTGAGGGGCGTTTAAGATTACGGTTGTAAGTGCGCATCGTCTACCCTCTTGATGCCGATTTTCGTGTTCTAGGATTACCCGACTTCGTGTTTCAAGCTGGTCTCGCCAAAACATCTCCAGCCGACAATGTGGCCCGATTTTGCGCGTGTCTTTCAAAAGCGCATATGTTTTTGAGCGGCACCGATGAAAATATTTTTTTTTGGCACACTTATACCCATTTTGGGTCGAAGTAAAACGTGACCATGCCGTGTTTTCTCTATTTCTCGAGATAGGCCAACCAACTCCATAGATGGAAAGCTCTCGCAGAGTACTTTCAATTGATATGTCTATTAGTGAGCCTATACTGAAAAGTAGTGAAAACACATGAACCCGTTTTACGTTCACCGCAATATGGGTACAGATGTTCGCGAAATAGGAATTATTTTCATCTGTGGGAACAAATAACTTAGGGATCTAACCCTGGGTAAAAGAGTTTGAAGAACTGAACACATTTCCAAGAACACAAGTAAAACATGCAAAATAATTTCGCATATGTCACGTCTAAACGCGGATAATCGACCTATTCATAAATCTGTGAACACTAACCATACGTCGGGTTTTACGGTGTCAGAGGAGAATGAAGTTGGATGAGAGAACGTTGTTGAATGAAACTGAAAAAGTTATAAAAATCCTACAAATCATAAAAAAAACACAAAAAATAAATAAAAAAAAATAAACACGATAACAAAATGATGACCAGAAAACGACAGCAAAGTTCTAGGCTAACCGTGAGAGTCCTGACCTATGCGAAACTTGGAAGAAGCGTCGTTGAAGACGGCAGTATTCTTGTCGTCTTAGTCCAGAATCCACGACGAACGCACGGTGAAAACTTTGCAAAAGGTTGCTGGCCTCCGGTCTGAGTTTTCCGCCCATCTGAGCTCCTTAACTTTCAAAAGCCCCGCGTCGCGCAAACTAGGATCCGCGGTTATTTATCTATTGCAATTTAGACAGATCCCGTTTGCCGACTTTTTGAATCCTAATCTAAATGTCACTTTCTTCACACTCCTAATCCAAAAAGATAAGTGGATTCGCAAAACAAGAAGTCTTTTCTGCGAAAGCCACCAAAAATCTAGTGCTTCTCTCTGCTGTTCTAGAAGAGCTGAAACCGCGAAATCGTTCTCTAAGAGGTTTAGTTGAAGTCATAAATCATCGATTGTCCCAGGATATGAATCAGAATCAAAACAGATTTCTCTGGCGTTGAATTCCGCCACCGATGAAAACGAATGTGATGTACTTAACTAAAGCGGATTAAGGTATAGAAAGGCAAGAATTATTCTTCGACACTAAATTTTATATACTCAGGTTTCCACTCACTGTTTGTTCCTTCACTTTGCTTTAGAACAAACTGACAAAGTTGCAACCCACGACATCTTGTGACAACCTCATGCTTCAGCACTGAAGACTACCCCATCTCATTCGCTACGAATCAAGAGAAATGGTACTAATCTAACCTACGTCCAAGGATGCTCAGATTAACTTACGAGCTTGCAGGTCGATAAAGTCTCATAATGCGACGAAAGGAAAAAACGTAATACCAAAAATGTTAATTTGAAAACCGAGAGGGTACCAGCAAATAAACCCAACACTTCTCTTGCTATTATAGCTTCAGAACAGCTTCCGAATAATATTGTTGACAAGTACTCTAGACTAACACCACCACCAAAAGCACTACAAAAGATAACCACTGTAGTTAACGCCATGGTTGCCCGTGCGGCTCTATCAGCTCCTGTCGAAATTGGGTTTCACCAAGTTAACTATCGAGTACTCCATCCAGAGCTATAGCTGTTCACATAGCCTTAAAGTACCTTCTGAAGAGACAACCTTTGAACAAGCAAACTTCATCTATCACGCACACAGCATCCAGGGAGTCTATGTGACTTCATTAGAACTTTCATCGAGTCCATATTTATACACAACTTTTTCGAGCTTCTCGTTTCTACCTTGACCTTGTCGTAGCACGCAGGATAAACCTCGGAACCTTGGCCACAAGCATGAACAATACCCTAGGAAACGCACTTCCAACCCAAAATTTCAAAAACACACTCAGCTTAAAAGTTAAATCTTCCACGACGTCTATGATCCAATTGGTTCAATTTTTGATTAAATTATAACGGTTAACAATATACAGCCTCGTTATGAAGGTCAGGTTAATTGCATTAAGCCTAAGGCCACCGCTAAGCAACTTGAAACTGCATCTTGCCTCTCGTCGCTAAGGCTTCCCTTGGTGGTCACACAGCCAGATACTCTTCTTGCTTACTTCTCGGCGGCAGTAATTGCCGTCTTTTCTTCACTGAACATCGTTCTCCAAAACGACTGACGGAAAACATGACACAAACATGGTCAGCTGAATTTTGATACCCTTAAGCTTATTCTCTTTCATCACTGTTAGGATTTTCCTACAAGAAGAGGAATTTTCCTCGAGAAGGGGTCTCGATAGTGACGATACCGTCGATGATGGAGTAGAGGAACTCAACATCGTAGGGGTCACTCGGACGATCGTACTCCATTCCTCGAAAGTTGGGCAAGTACCCATCCAAGGTAGAGGTACCACGTCGCAGCAAATATGGTCTGGCAGCCTCCCTCATTCGATCACATCAAGGACCAAAAGGAAATCTTGTCTGGTTCGGAAACCACTTTTTCTCGAGGCAGACGCAGAGAGTGTTCTCTCGCTGCGCCAACTTCCAAAGCACAAAGCACCTGTAGCTTCTGGCGCCACAGTACCTCTTTCTGTTTCCTCTTTCCTGACATCTTTCCTGTTATCTTGTTCGTTTGCAGCTGCTACAGAGCTGGCGTGCAGCTGGCGGGCTGCTGGCGGGCCGCTGGCCTCAGCCAACAACCAATCAATCTCGAATCACGCCAATCATACAAGTAATACAATATCATCCGATTTTCTTGCAGTTGATTTTCCGTGCAACCTGTCTATCTCGTAAGAGTCGTTTTCTAAAATTCACATTACTTACTAACATTAGATTACTCCTTGCAGGCGACTTTAACTGTTATGGAACTGTTTTTTGTTTTCGTTTATTTTTTTTTTCATTTTTTTTTCTTTGATAATATTTTTTTTGTTTCTTTTTTTATCTCTGGACATAACTTCGCCTTTTGGAGTAAATACTTTATTATTATTTTAGGACTATTACATTTTGGAGCATCACTGTACAAAGGTTTCAGCCACGTCAGTAATCACAGAAGAGAGCATACTCGCCACTTTCTGGTAAGATATAATTGACTATTCTAAAAATATGATTTTCTTTTTTAAGACGAATAAACCGCGGGAGAAAGATAATGATATAACTTAAGATATTTCCCGCGATAAGAGGATTCCAAGGGAACTCAGTGGTACCATTAGGCGGCTTAAAGTTAAGACGACATAAAAAGGTCAACGCTTCATTCTTAGTTCCCTCGGAAAAAGGTAAATATCAAGTCATAAATTTAATGAAGAAGCTGGCAAACTGTCACCTGCAAAAATAACACTGGAGATACCTCCTAATTCCCTGAGGTGCAAATACTCTTGGAGAGTGCGTATTCTTAACCCCAAATGCCTCGTTCGGAATCATTGATCACCGAAATAATTGTATGCATTACGTAAGTATTTCTCCTGCCTCGGGCGTAAATTTCAAAAAAAGTTCATGCAGTGTCATGATTGGATTTCAAGATACATCTATAACTAGCCATATCAAATAAAATGGATCAGCTTGAGTTGATAAACGATAAGTTGATCTGTTTCGAAAACTCAGTAATATATGCGTACTTGTAACCTCTAAACTTCATAGCCAAAACAGGTTTAGGAGTAACTACAAAAAACTATGTATCAATCAAGTCAATCGAAAGTCAGACCTACCAACCAGTTAATGAACTTTCTAAGTTCACTTGCATATCTCAGGATTGAAGTCTTTCTTCTGGTCTCCTTACCAATCAATCCCTATCACTCGATCGATTTAGCCTCTTTTTTGTCGATCCCGTATAATCTACGGTGGATCAATTGTTACGCATACGTTTTTACGGAAGATTTTCATTCAGAATTGGGGCTGGTTCCCACTTCAACTTCCTGCTTCAAAAGAGAAAACAAGTTTTTGCAAAGAGTTGACCGTGAATAAGTGGAAAGAACAAAACACTTAAAGGGCCTGAAGCAGCCCGCAGGTCGCTGTAAACAAATTTGAGTGTTGGGAGGTTCTGTGATCTCATTTTAGTTGGGAGGCTGATTTGCTCAGTAAATCAGCTAGAAAGGAGACTGCAATTCCAAGTGTAAATAATAATTAGCAAGATTCCATTGGCGACAGAAGACATTTAGCAATGTTGGAGTTCCCAGCTGATCGCTACTTACTTCGTATTTGGGAAACAGAATGTCATGGAGGCCACTAGTTGTTTTTCTGTTTAATGAACACTGCTATAAAATAGGACGGTATCAATCATTCTGGGCGAAATACCACGGTAACAAAGTTTAGGATAATGACAAAAAATTACGTACATCTTAGCATTAAACGTATAATCTCACTTAAGAGTTGATTTTGTTATCAAAATTCCAATATCTGCTCAGTAGGATGTACCGAAAAAAATGAAGTTCTTCTCCCCAGACGCCTTAGTGCGGAAACAATCTTCTAACGCATTGACTTTTTATTTTTATCTCTGGCACCTCTTTTCTGGGTTAAGCGTCACCTTCTAAATCTAAAATGCAAAACAAAAGCAAATAATAAAAAAATGTGCCCTTGCTTTTTTAATATCTGCAACAGCATTAACAAACTTAAAAAAAATATACCAAAACTACCCGTGGTTGAGTTTCCTTGTTGCGAGTTCAAAATCACACTCGAAGGTTCTTTTTTCTTTTTGTCTGTTTTAAAACGTGTTTCGTAACTTTTCTCAGTTATTGTAACATAGGTT
>Ga0058701_10005055_pt1 | contig 10861 bp, 5 predicted proteins | sample AgamicOrMae_FD_97039 | JGI IMG/M metagenome (GOLD analysis project Ga0058701, IMG submission 97039) | Agave microbial communities from Guanajuato, Mexico - Or.Ma.e | ecosystem: Host-associated > Plants > Phyllosphere > Phylloplane/Leaf | place: Guanajuato, Mexico | collected 2012-06-04 | reverse complement strand
CCTGACGGTCGACTTTTATCAAAATCGTATAGAGCGGAAGGTCACTTTACCTTTAAATTGGCATTTTTTAGCTTGAGTTTGGCAACAATGACCGTTACAAATTAAAAAAAAAACGCAGGAATCCATAAAGCAGCTTTGCGCTTAAAAAAAACACAGGAATCCATAAAGCAGCTTCGCGCTTAATAATGCAAACCTTGACAGTGTGGGGGCCCAATTATCAACGTCGAGTGCAGGTTGTTAGCACATTAGTTTGTATCTGTCACTCCTGTGCGTCGCCCGTCTTGTCCACTTTGATAGTCCACTTTACGAGTGTGCTCGCTCCCACCTGCAGCTACCCTGCACCTGACTTGAGGGCTTATCTCATCGCCAACCCGACCGCCTCACTTTCATCAATCATCATAGGTCAGTCTGTGATTTTCCTTAGTCACTGGCGTTTAAGACGAATGAGTTCGCGCATCCCTATTGTAAACACATGATATATTTTCGCGTCCAATACAATAAATCATGTATTGAGCTCATACATTTACTTTGGCAAGGCTGTTTTTCTTCTCTGAAAATCTTCCAAAACCAACGATATTCTGCAAAAAAAAGAAAAATACTGCAAAATTCACTTTGTTTATTTTTTTTCATGTCAAAAATTGTTTGCACTATTTCAAACTCACGTTCGATTGGAAGGGTTCAAGTTTTTACTTCTTGAGTTCTAGCTCCTGTCGCTAAACCGAGCGGGAACGAGGCATTAAGCATGCACCTTAACTTAACGCAGGTTAACCTAACCTATTGTTCACTAAGCCTGATGCGTAACTTCTCGGCAATAGTTTCTGCCGCCGAGAAGTAAGGGCCTTAAAAGCTTATTCGAGCAAGTTGGTAGCTAAGCGAGGCACAAGGCATTTTACCCAACGTAACGCTATTTTTTATCGTTAATACTCGTAACTTAATGAAAGGTTGGAGGTGGATCACAGAGGTTGAAAACCCAACCTTCATAACAACACTCAAAACTTACTCCGAAAATTGTGAACGAAAGCTGACGATATTGATGGTGCGCGGCGCGGATGCTGCGAACAGTCAACGTTGGTCTTAACTAATACGTGATAACTTATACATGCAGGATTTTGTAGAGGCGGGAGTAACCCTATTACACTTTTAAACCACGGCATTAGTCCGTAACAGCCTTAAGATTTTGTTTGCGTTTTAGCTTAGATCACAACTCCGACCAATTGGGTAAAAGCGGCTAACAATTTGGGAAACCCGGCAGGTGGAGAGGCTAACTTAAAAAAATGGAATACCACTTAAGCCTATGAATTAAAATCTATGATTTTAACTGTTGGTTTGAACATCGCAGCTATTTTTCGAGGGAGTGTCTATTGACCCGAGTGCTCCATCTAAATTGTATTAGGTTGGGTTCCGTGCGTTGTCACCTCCCATTTAAAATGCATTAGGCTAGTTACGTGCGTTCAAGTCTCCTTATATTAATTGCATGTCGGGTCAATAGCAATACCCATCTGGTGACTCAGGTAACAATTTTAGGAAACTTCCATGAGTGCGTGAAGTCTTTCAAAAAGTAACAATGTTAAGTTTTCGTACTAAAAAAGTGAACTAATCAGTACGAACGGTAGTTCGCACCGTCGCTTCCCCCGACCGCAAACCGTCGAAGTACCGTGCGTATATTTACAGGAAAAATCAGAGGCGCCTTCGAATATTACCGTTTTCACGACTCCTATTAATGAAACTGCTTGAACGAAGATTAGAATATGCGATAAATCAACTGCCATTTTGATTTTTCTTAAACGCTGAATAGCGTTGTTCCATATTTAGATGCTGAAAAAATACTTTTAAAATATTCCTTAATAATGAATATTCAAAATGTTAGTGTCAATTGCGCATTATTGGCGGTTAAAATTTCATGAATGCAAGAGAGACAAATAAGTTTCGTACGCGACGACGAAGATAGTCAACGTTTCAAGGCGCTGTACATTCGGTTCTTATTTTTTTTTTCGAATTTAGCTGAGGGAACTTTTGTACTGTGTGGCTGTAAAGCGCGTCTAAAACACAACAGAAAAAAAGTAAGCAGAAAACAATATTTTATTTATGTCTAAGTCTCCTTTAGGTTCATGTTCGTGCCTTCCTCTACGGACGTGAAAGCTCTGTTGACACTTCCAAATCACGCGCCAACTTTTTTGTGGGTTCTGTGCTTAAAAAAGAAGAAGCGAAAGTCATAAAGTTAGGTTAGGTGTCCTGTGAGTCGCTTCACGATGGCTCCGCTCGGCTTGGCGTCGAAATATCGAAATCCAGAAGTAGAAAATGTAAGTTTTTAAGCTTACAGAGTCTAATTAGTGATACAGTGACCGGGCATTCTCAGAAAACCAACGAATGCTCATCAAACTGTATGGGTGTGAAATGCAGACGTCCTGTTTTAATTCATGGATTTTAAAGACAACAAACATTTTTTTCCATGAAAATAATTATATGTTTGCGATTAGCCAAGGCGATCAGGTTTACATAGTGCGACATAAATAATAACTCATATTTTGGGTTAGTACAGAAAACGGTACCAAGAGATGTCCAATGCTTGAAAAGTTAAGAAATTTGAGTTTTCCGCTTCAGCGGAAACCGCATTAAGCTTATAGACATTATTTTGGCGTGCCTGTCACTTCTTAAAAATAAATGTTTTTGTATCGATCATACGGAAAGCAGACGGTTTGAATATATTTTCAAATGTTTGAGATTTTTGAAAGCTCGACGTCTGAATGTCGGGCGCTTGTGCTCTAGTCTCATAATTCCATTTTTTTTTTGTGACAGAGGAATGTTTTACCGTTATAGAAAAACATCGGAATTCGCCGAATTATTCAAAAACAGCAGCGTGTGACGCATTTGTGGCTTGACTCGAGACAGAGAAGCTTCAACGGTGCTAGCGATACGTCGGTACCACTCCGCGCGTAAAACGCTCGGGTCATTTTCAACAGGTGGAGAAAAAAAAAGTCGAACTGCACCAGAATGATGCCGCTTTCTTTGTATGATCAGTATGCGGGGCACACAACGAGCGAGGGCCCAGCCGTAGAGTATGAGAAATTCAGTTGCGAAGACATGCCGTTTCTGACTGGTGGCAAGCGTTTGACAAACAAAATTTCTCCTTCCTTTTGTTTTCACGGTCAACGTTTCGTCGGCTAGGAATTTTGGGTGAATCGATTGGTGTGAACGCTGTCGGGAAAGCTGAGCAATGTTTTTATTCTTTTTGGCATGGAAAATTGTAAGTAAGGGAACACTTTATGAAAAATGAAAGTATCCTAAGCAGAAATACCAAAAATTGCACTGAAGTCAGCGCATCCATATACGGTTGTGAATAAAACATGGGTAATTCGGAACTGATTTTCATAATATGGATCTACATGCATCGATTGGTGCCCGGTTGATCCACCCAGATTTTGACGTAATTTTGCACAAAAAAGAATGGTTTTTTATTGAAGGAAATATATTTTTCATGGTAAATATCATGAAAGCTTCTCCCAGCCCAAAATTCCAATAGGATACGATAGAATACGATTAACGATCGGATCTTCCTATTGAAGTCCCGATCAACTTTCTGATCGAATTTTATTACCGATCGGATTATCCGTCGGATTTTGTCCACTTTCAATGGATCCTATCCTATCCTATCTTTTTTTTAAAATCAAAATATCCGATCGGAAATCCTATCGGAGTTTTGGACTGGGTTTATATTCGTCGTTAATCTGATAAAACTTACAGATAATCGACTCGGCCGTGACCGCCAAGGACCAACCTAAAAACCACGACCGCAGACCAACCGTCCGAAACTTGGTGCTTCCCTGGCGACACAGGCGAATCAATACCATGCGTTTGATTTCTCTCTCGGAAAGATTCAATTTCCAAAAACCTTAAATTAACTGATAATTTTGTCGATTTTTCATAACGCCTAACTCGACGTGACAATCCGGAAGGCCGTTGCACGCAAGTGACGTCATCCGAGCAAGTTTCTGACTAACTCCCTAATTCCCTACACATTAAGTTTACACCTTTCACCCCCACCTGCGTTGCACGTCACCTTCCATTGTATTCACCGTCTGATATCCGAACCACTAGCCCTGCATTCAGCCCAGCGAACAAAGCATTTACACGCGCATTTCGCACTCAACACCCAACTTCTTGCGCTCTCGTTGCTTGCAACAATGCACTCTGTTAATCTCAAAGGTTGCATTTATATTTCTATATCTTGTGTTCTATCACTGTCGGGACCCAGCCGAGTAGAGCGAGACACATGTCAATTAACTCTATTAAAAGCGACTGTTTAAAAATCTGCCAATAAGAGGAAAAACCTTATCCATTGAATTATCTATCTCATTCCGGTACTGTTTCAGAATTACACTAATTTAATTTTGATGGGACAAGTTACGACAGGGAAAAGTATTTACAGTAGACCCAATCACTTCATCGCCGGCAACGTAGTTAGCTTGGCTGTACCTCACAAAGCCACATTTTCTTGTTTAGGAAAAAAGTTTTGTCGGGTTCAAGAACACGGTAGCTCAGTATCGAAATTTAAGGATCCGATATTCTCGTCAAGCTGTCGTAGTTTGCTTTCTTGAGTATAATTTGATCCCTTTCTAATGATTTCATTTGTTAAATAACGATCTCTCTTTTATTTAGCACCCCTTTCTTTTTCTCAATCCAATCAAACAGGAAAGAAAGTAAAAAGAGACATAGGCTTCGTCCCTTTTAATTTCATTTTGATGAGCCGATGGATCACTGTTTGTTCAAGATGAAAGCCTGCTCTCAAAATTTAATTTCCGATGGACTTATGTTATTGGTTAAATTGGGCTACGATGCGCTTTTTCCGGATAATTTATTTGTTTCAGAGTCTTTCGCATATCAGAGAATTGTCACATTGTGGACCCCAATACGAGCTGCGCGCCCCCTCCTAAAATGTTTGTTGTTTCTAAAATTCTGATTTGCTTTGGTTCCAGATCAATCGAGAGCCTTTCCTGAGACAAAAATTCTTGATTGGTGACAAGACTATTTCAACTCCGAAAGGACTTCAAAACCCCGCCTATCAGTGAGTTGCTTTTTTCTGTTACTAAATTTGCCGTGACGTTTTACTTTTAGTGTGAACTATATGCATTGCCACCTAGCGATTAAACTTTTTTTTTATGAATACAATATGTTGCTAACAATGTTTCTGAAATTATTTGTTTCTGGTCAAGGAAACGAGCCGTTTTCAGGCACGCAAAATCTTCCCTCGAAATTTTAAGTTCAGCTCACGTGTCAGTTATCTACATTGTCATTATCCTAGATGAAGCTGGTATGCACAGTGTCGTAAACTCGATAATATGCGTCAAAGAATTTAAAAATAATCTTTTATTTTATTGATCGGAGGATCGTCACACATTCCATTTCTCTTTGAGTGTAGGAGTTCAATAAGAGTAACGTCATTTTTTTTTTGCAAACTGTCACTTCACTTCAATCCCTTGATCATTGTCACTTTGAGTTAACCTTGATCTGACATTTCGCATTAAGTCATACGTGTGAAACCTAGCACAAGATAAAACTGGCGTAAACCGGATAACGTTACGGATTCCAATAAGATCGTTTTTGCATGTGTATAAGAAGTATTTTAATTTTCCTCTCTCCTTTGTTTCAGCGAAGACGTAGATTCCCCGACGGGCAAAACTCGCTCTTCCAACGGCTGGGAACGACCTACCCTCACCGTGCCTACCGAAGCAGTTGCGGCAGCAATCGCAGCAGCCACTGCAGCCACAGCTCCGATACCTCCTCCACGAACAAAGAGAAACCGGAGGGTAGCGCCTACACCGCTACCCGGAACGGCGGTGCCCATCACCAAAACCCCTGAAACCATCACCAAACCTCTTGAAACCATCAAACCTCTTGAAACCATCACCAAATCTCTTGAAACCATCACCGAACCAGCTCAAATCGATACCAAATCAGTGGGAGACATCACCAAACCAGTTGAAGCGATTACAAGTTCAGCTGACTCCACTACGCAAACCACTGAAATCGTCCCAACAACGGAACGCCTCCAAAAAGAGCCGACAACTGACAGTAAAGTCACCACCACTCCTTCAACGTCACCTTCATCCGACATCACGTTAGAAATACAAGAAGTACAGTCGGTAAAGACGTCCGGAAGGGAGGAACAGCCCAAAGAAACGACGGATCTTAAAGTGGTAACTCCGGCAGATCTTCAAGATCAGCAAAGAGATACAACTGGAAGTACAGACAACGCTGAGGAGAAAACCATCGAGATTCAGGACGTGGTTGTTACAAATGTGGAATTGCCTTCAGTCGACGAGAATTCGATTCTGAATTGCAGTAATACTGTTGATCTCCTCCGAACAGTAATGCACCGTCATAATTCCGTTGACAGCGAGGCGCTAAAAAAGAAATCGGATTACAGCGACGACTTTCCGATCGCCCCTCCTAAAAGAAAAGCACAGATACTTGATGATCGCAAAGGTTCGTCCGTCTCATTACCCGGGGATGATGTCTTGGCGAAGTCCGTTCCGGAACGGTCTCGTCTCTCAAAGTTCAAGTTGAGCAAGAAAGAAAAGAAGGAATTCGATTTGAGCACTGTCGGGACAGAGGAAGACGAGCGCGAAACCATTAAATCCCGTATCAAAGGTGCGACAGAAGATGATGATAATGATTCTAGTTCCAACTCCGAAAGTGAGGAGGGTGTCTTGAGGAGGTCAAGTGCTAGTAGCGGCACCCTCGAACCCTACGACACAGCCTGCAGTGGCGACGAAACCAAAGAACTGGCCGAAGATGACGACGATACCCCGAACCCGTTTTTAACAAACTCTCCCCCTCCAACTCCGGAAAACAGTCCGCGACGAGGTAGTATTGATGACATGACCGATTCACCTGTAGTTAGCCAGCGGTCGATGAGCGAGACAGTCGAATCGATCACTCGGAATCTTCCGCCGAGTCTCGCCCATATCTCCTTGTCCAAGTCGGCCATTTTACTGACGCCACGTCAGTGGAAACCACCCAGCACAGTAACTTCCTTAGATCACCATGACGAGAACTTACCGGAAGTTCACGCGACAGCTGAGCCCAGTGATCACCAGATGAGTACCCGGAACGCTATGACGAGTTTCATCAAGGGTACCTATAGTGATAAATTGGAAGTTCCAGAGAGACCGGACAGTGCAGCATCTTCGACTGCGGGCTCGCTGGGAGAACTCGAAGAGGATATTTACAAACTTTTGAGCGAATCGAAGGATAAACTTGACGACGAAGACGACTATCCTTTGCCGAAGGCAGCACCTGAAAAGGTGCCCCACGAAGACCAAACGCCTTCCACTCCCGGAGTGCCTGTTTTTTCCAGTGCTGAGCTCGTGAGGAAGCAGCAAGAATTGTACATTAGGAGTATGAGAGACATGCGTAACGAAGATGGAAAAGAGCAGTAAATTTTGTGTCAATAATATATATTTTGTGTTTTAGTGAATAACCACATTTGTACGTGTTGATTTGTCGTTGATATTATTGTTATGAGGTATGCTTGCATAAACTTTTGATTGTTACCTTTGAGGAGGGCATAAACAGCTATGCTATGAATAATAAAGTGACAGTTGACACATCGTTCTTTTCCTAAATATTTAAATGTAATCTAAAAATCCCGGATAAGCCAAAGATCATGTTTTGTGGGATCGTCATTTTTAGGTAATAATTTGGTGCGTATTTGACCCCAAATCACAATGCAAGTTGCCGGCACTTTCAAAAAAGGGGCTTTCCAAGTTAACTTAAGAAGATTCGACCAAAAAAAGACATACCTTCAGTAGAAGGCTGGTGAAATTAATTGACAATAGGTAGCAAAGAGACGTCAACGACAGAGGGCTGCGAGCGAAGTTACCTGTTCGAAATTCAATGATAGAGTCGATGTCAGAGATCTCAGCTGTTTCGTCAGTTTTGTTAGCTTTATTACGAGATAAGTCTTCCATAAACAACTTGGGCACGTTTTACCATTTCTTCCTTCTCCCATTCTCCCAATGGGCTATCTGGAATATTAACGTAGGCGTAGCCCTATCCCTTCCCCTCATTGACACTGTAGACATCAATGTCCAAGTTGGGATTTTTTTCTTAACTTTTTGTTAAAATTCTATATGGGATATGGAAATTTTCATAAAATTAACTATAGATTCTTCTTAAAAAACTGAATTCCTCTATAATGAAAATAACTGATTGAAAATGATCAGAAACTTTAACGGACGCGAAAAAGGAAGGGTGGGCCCACCGGACGGACGTTTTTTGGCTATATTTTTTTCCCATCGCTTCTTTTTAACTTTTCAAAAAGTTGAACTTCCAAGTTGACTCTTGCGGAACAATCCAGTATTACCCAGATGACAAGAATTTCCTACTAACCCAAGCACCCTAATGAGTCCACAGTCCACAAGGTTTATGGACGCCGCCCAGATTGACTCTTGGTTTCACCGAGAGTGTGAAGAATAATTGCGCATGGCGTAGAAATGCTATAAGCGTACTGTGAGTACTGTATCTTAAAATTGTCTATCCTGTCGTGAGAGCCACATGGCGCTCCCATCAAGGTTAGGCCATCCACCGCTCACCGGTGTCGCGCAGGTTGCCTATACACTGCTTACCTCAGCCGCGAGTCGATCTTGATTTTCCTCCGAAACTTAACTCGCAGTTTTAATTTGAATTATTAGATTAAATTTTGAATTGCAAAATAAATTACAGTTTTGCTCAGTAATAAGAATAATATCCCAAGTAATCTCCAGGAATATTATCGCAGAGAATCTCCAGAGAACCGTTAAGGTCTTTAGACCAAATATGAATTTAAATACCACCCTTAAGCACGTATACAGTAAATCGCTCACCCATATATTCCTACCGAACGGCACAAAAAATATAATGCAGCAACAATATTGCTCATATGTTCGCGATGACCATAAATATGATGACCATATAATATGAAGGATATCAAGCCGAAATCATGGATTACCCCGATTAGCATTGATAAGGCTTTGTAAGTCACGTCTTCGCTGCAATCGCTGCAGGTTTAATGAGACTGACATACCGGTATCGGTACGGTAGGCAAGGTAGGTTCAAAGAAATGCCGCTGAACCTCTTCAAACAGTAGCGTAGATTGTACCAACCAAATATCAGAAGACGAACTTAAGGAGAGTCGGTTACTGTCCGAATATGCGAAACCGTCAATGTTCTGTGTTTTATTTCAGTCCTAGGGCAGGTGTTACTCGCGCTTTAAAAAAAAATTCTTTCCAATGCATACACAAGAAATCGACATCTTATAATCCTGATATCTGGAGCAGGTACCTGTTTCGTTCATTTGTGGAGCTAGCCTCTCCTGAAGACATGGAAGATGTGAAAGGTTTTGGCGGACTGTCAGGTCAGCGCCTGGTTAGTGTTGAAGTGGTGCTGACACCGTGCGCGCCCTTCAAAAGTTATTTGCTTGTTAGGAATTCCCTGGAATTAGTGAGTTCTCAAGAAGAAACACCAGAAACACCCACCCGAATTCTTTCAGAAAATCGGAATGGGTGTCTTGTAGACTGTAAAATAGACAGGAGTGATAGAAATCTCCCAAATAAGTATGCATTCACATCGTTCCGTAGTTAGCTACACTGAGAAACGCCTCGCAGCCCGCGGCATCCAAGCCACGGCCACGGCATACTAGAGCCCTCAAACATGACATCATTCAGGGCACATCCCACTCTTTGGTTCCAGATCCTCTACTTCAACCTTCTTTGTATTTGACCGTGCATCCGAGTTCGAAATCAAAATACAAAACTTCTCGATTGTCGTGTTACGTTGCATCATTGGCATCCCTAACTTCAGGTGTTGAGTAAACTGACTGTGCTACACTAAATTTCATGTTTAAATCAGCAGTAAAGTGATTTGTGAAATATGTGCAGCAAGGATGGTTGCGGTGGACACTTTGATGCACGAGATGGACCGCCCTAACCTAAACAGCATGGCTGTCAAATAGGTAAGCCGATTCAAACAAAACTATCAAATAACTCGCCATCAGAAAAAAAGGTGTAAAAAACATTGGTTCTTTAAGTGGATTTTAAGCATGGTCTAATCATTAAATTTACCGGAATACGGAGATTAGGCTGTAGACCCAGCAGATCAGCCCTAAGCCGAACTCCAATACATTTCATCGTGGGAGACATGTTTTCACTACCGACGATTTTTCGTTACCGAAGTATCTGAATATTAAAGGAAATATAACCAAGCGTGAATTTAAGGAGGAGACATTGCCGTTGAATGCCCATGCAAAATGTTTGCTCTGTGTAAAGAAATCAATTTCGCCGGTCCTCGTTAGCGGAGACCGACTGCTTCTTCAAACACTTGGCGCAGGTAAAGAAACATGCCTCAGTTAAACTATTCCATTTGCCACAACATTTGTTAGTGAAAAAATACATTTTAGAGATGTAGTTGTTACCATAAACTTTCCTTCATTGATTTGAAGGTATGAGAGGTTTGTTGTGGTTTAGAGGGGTCTTTCATGCTGAGAAAGATTCTTCCTTAGGCAACCAGACTAGTGTAATGTTTTAGTCTTCTTGGTTTGTTGCCATTTTATCAGCGCAAGGTTCTTTAAAGCAGGTCTGGGTTTTCATATTAGAAGGAATTTCTTCTTGACACATTTCCAAAACTGTGGTCCTAATGATACTTGATGAGCTCCGGTGAGATTGTTTTGGCTGAATTAGGAGTAGAGTTTTAATTTTTAGATTTTTTTTTACTTACTATGCCTTGACCAAACATCTAATATATATATATATATATATATATATATATATATATATATATATATATATATATATATATATATTTATATATATATATATATATATAT
>Ga0058701_10005054_pt1 | contig 10861 bp, 7 predicted proteins | sample AgamicOrMae_FD_97039 | JGI IMG/M metagenome (GOLD analysis project Ga0058701, IMG submission 97039) | Agave microbial communities from Guanajuato, Mexico - Or.Ma.e | ecosystem: Host-associated > Plants > Phyllosphere > Phylloplane/Leaf | place: Guanajuato, Mexico | collected 2012-06-04 | reverse complement strand
ATATCATTTTTCTATGTGGGTAACCGCGTGTAATGCACACTGTTTTACGTGAATTATTACCTCAAAATCCCGGGTGCGCCTTATGCGCGGAGTTACGAAAAAAAATCAACTGAACATGACATTGCTTCGTATGGTAACCGTGGATCTTCCTTGACGCCATTTATACACGTTTTCCTAGACTTTTGTTTTAATTTTTTTTTTTTATATTTATTTGATTATGGTCATAAATTAGTCAAAATTTCAATTATTTTATTGTTGTTATTAGATGTCTTTATCTTGACTGCCATGACCCATGAGAGGAAAAATAAGTTCCCCTCATGCATTACTTCTTGCACCCACACATGACAAATGACGGGCGCGGAAGGAAGAGAAATACGCGTCTTTTTAGCAATGTTACGATTTTTTTTCTATGCTCCGTAAGATGGCGAAACACGCTTGGAACTTGACGCGCAACGAGAATGCCTTGTTGGTATCACTATTTTACTGTTTTACAAGTAATAGATAATCCATCTTTTATCGTGTTAAGTGAGCGAGATCATGATTAAAGGCTACTTTCGTTGGTATTAACTTGTACAACTCAGGTTAAAAACAGTCACCCACGTTGCCTTTTTTTCTATCTTTTGGTTCGTTGATATGTATTTTTTAAATGCGCCTTACACGCAGGGGTCAATTTTTTTTCTTCTCTCTGATTTCAAAAAACAGGATGTGCCCTAACGCGGGTGCGCCGTATACGCGGTGATATGCGGTACGAAGCAACATCTCAGTTGACAGTTGATTTTCTATCTTTTGGTAAACTCCACAGTTTGAGATAAGGGAAAGAAAAACACATACACTGAATGAAAACACTTGGAGTGTTCGGGGAGTTTATTTACAAGTTTTCCACTAAAAGTAAAATATACAGAAAAAGAAAGGAGAAAGTTGATTTTTTCGTGCGTCTCTATAGGACGACGAAGGGTCACAGGTAATCTCTGAAAACTGGTGTACATGACGTCTTCAAATAATTTGGAAATTCCGCCGACAGATCACAATAATAAAATGACGTTTTGAGACGGCCATGGTTATGCGATCATCAGAGGCTGCACTGGTAAATGTACAGGAATGTTAAAACAAGTGCTGAGTGGCGGCAGAAGTTCATAAGTACCAACACCTTAAAAGCGATTGGAATTGTCAGGAAGACAAAGGAGGTCATTTGATTAAATAACAAAATAAAATGAAGCAGGTGACGTCACTGACTAATTACATTAGGAAACAAGACTAAGATTTTTTTAAAGACTTTTTCTCCAATTTTTTAAAAAAACAATACTGTTTGTATAGACAGCCATAACAAGACCCCCAAACTTTCCCTGCATAACTCGAGCTAGCAATTCAAATAATGCTCCATAATAAATAAAATCGCGCAACACTGATACACGAGGACGAGAATATTTTGGCTCTAATTAAAATGAACAAAATTTTGACAAAAATAGTGGAAATAATTGATTGTTAGCAAACTTTCCTCGTCAAAATTTTAAAACACCAGAAAATTCGTAACTCCTTTCCTTCACACTGGTTGATAAATTTTGGAGCCAACAGGAACACATGGCTGTGATACTGTAAAAACAATGAAAATATCGGGCCTTTTAAAGGAAAAAAATCAGAAGTTAGGAATGTGAAAAAGTTCATTTTTCAATCAGATAAACATTTTTGATTGATATAACAAGGCTAACAATGTAACTGCTTCCAACAACAAGATGCCGTTACCTTCAATTGAGTGATGCTTCATACACTTTCAAAGTGAGATGTAAAATATTTTTTTCTCTCCAAAATCACAACGAAGGAAAATTTGCCACAGTGACTTCAATCTTACAGCCTAGACTTGGATGTTTTGGTCCCAAAGCACTAGGGGTTTCATAAGATTGGGTACAGCCATTTCATCTTGAGGGTTAAAATTGATTCTGCCAGGACTAGTCGCTCAATAAATAACTAATAATTTCATTGATGGAAATACTAAAATAAAAATTAAAACAATTTTTACAAAAGTTGCATCAGTAACACAGTAAAATGCTTTAAAATCTATGAGGATGATTAAAACATGAGAAAAAGAATAAAATGGTGAGGGAGTTCATCACCACAAATCATCATCTGATGATGATAGGCAATTTTACAGGCAAATTTTGGCCCCTGAAGGATGACAGGCTGGTTGCTAAAGCACATCACTACCATTCTTCTGATCCAACTTATTGCTATTTGACTTAATAGTATAAATGAAGAAAGTGATGGCTTCCTTTTCACTAACCGGCATCTCTTTGAAGTGTTTTAACAAAGCCTGTAACAAGAGGAAAAGCAAGAATAACTAAAAAGCATTAAAAGAAGAAAAATGTTTGCTTCCCATTCATTCATGACACTCACATCTGCAAGTTGTGCCTTATTAAGGCCTGGTCTTGTAGCCACTTTGTAATGCTTTTTGTAACGCCTCAAAGTGTTCACTTGCAGCTGGTACAAATCTACTTCTGGGACATCTGTATCTGTTTCATTAGAGTCATCTTCTGAGTCTTTCCGCCTCCTCTTGGTTCTGGCACACTGGATGACACCTTTGTGGTACTCACAAATGTAGATATGACGAGCCTGAAATAATAGTGCTTAGTTAAAAGATGATAAAACATGATGCAATAATTTACAAAGAGCTTTACTTTGGCAAAGCAAGGCATACATTCATTGAAAAATCAAGTAGGCTCCTCGGCACAATACGATAAATTACATGGCAAAGCACAAGGAAAAAGAAATCTTTGATAATCAGCCAGAAAAATACCAACCCCTGGATCTAAGTTGAGCCGCAGCCTCCTTTGAGTCACAATTTTCTGAATGCGTTTACTGTACGATGCATTGCCTGCTGGTCGATTACACCTCTCAGTGTCATCCATAAGGCAGCATTGCTGATCAGATGGCCCTCCTGAATCTTCTTCTCCTGCGCTGAATCCATTCATCCTGAATGTGACCTGCGACTGAGTAAATTTCTGCCATTAGAGTTGTGAAAAAATTCAACAGGCACCTAAATTGCTGAAAGTTGGGCACTTACAGATGAAGGTACCTAGAGAGATAGGGAGAACAAGGCCATGGTAACATTTAGCCTAATAAGAGTTTTAACTTCGACACCAGCAAAGAAATGATATCGATTTCTCAATTTAGTAAGTATTTTTGGCTTAGAAGCGCGGAGAGCAACATTATCAGAAGCAACGTCGACGACAAGGCGCTGTATGTGGCAGATCGTCTGCAGAAGGTCGACCACAAATCCCACAGCATTTTCAAGGGCTTCGAAGTTACAATCACCGTACAAACTCTGTACCGAATTCTAACTGAAATGCACATTTTTTACAATGTTACTGGAAACTTCGTCCACTAATCGAAGCAAATTTCCACGTTTTAAGTGTCCGCAAAGGTATGGCACAGTCAAGGAACAAAGGAGTGTTTCATCTGATAACCTTTGCGAATGTTTCTCTGTTACGAGATGTCTCAACGAATACTTATGCATGGTAATAGAGACAAGCACTCAAAGAGTTTTGCATCTATCCACATTAACAACAAAATTACGACATAGATCAAGGATCGCAATGTCGGCGTTTGGGTTTCCCGATATGTTACTCTCAAAATCTTGCAAGATTTCTCACTAACCTACCTCGATTCAATAATAACAATTCCTGTCGACCAATGGTCAGATCGGCTTCACACGATAGTCCTAAAGACGCACTGTAAACAAATAAGTCCACATTCAAGTAGCACGGAGAAAGCACCTTCCTCAACGTCTCGCTGTTGTTGTGACTTTAGAAGGGAAAAAAATGAGAACACTTCTGCTAGCTGAGGCTGTACTACCTTGCACCACTACTCAAGTGCGAGACTAAAAAACAAAATTAAGTAAAAAATATTTTTAAGACATAATGCAGGATTTTTTTGCAAAAAATGAACGTCGTGTAAAATATCGTTCTATTAGATACCTACCTTGTATTTTTCTGTGCAAAAAATTTTGTTAACTATTAATTTTTTTAAAGCGTTAAACTTTCGTCTGCTTTGTGTATTTGAAAGAAGTCGCCCCCTCCTTTTATAACGCGGCTGCCTATTGGCTAATAGCTTTGTTGACTCGCTACCTAAAAGAATCCTCGTGATTGGTGCAATTTTTGCGGGTAATCCGAAATGAACCAATGACTTGGTTTATATTTCCCCTGTGTTACTTGCATGCACCGCGTAAGTGGCGTGGGGTCGCTGTATTGCGAGTCTGGTTTTCTTTCATCGTACGTAGTGACTTCAGGTGAGAATAGTTTTATTTTTGTGCTATTTGAAGTTGTCAGAGGCCGTGCTATCGGAGTTTAAGTCTTTAAATTGCGTTGTATCTACTGCGGTAAGTGTGGTAAAGATATTTGTCTTCTGAACGTGATGCGGAAATAATGAAAACCGCTTCTCTATATATCCAACCGTCAAAGTAATGGCTGCCATAAGCAAAGCATAGAGCGACCAGTTGGACTTCTTTCACAGCCGATTGCGGTGATAGTATCGTGTTTTGGGAATAGTGCTTAGCACAGTAACTAGATATAATTTTCAACTAATTTTTGTGCTATAAAGGTATGTGTGCGGATGTATGTGTGAGGTTTGGTGCGAAGTTGTGCTTGGCCCCTTTTGTCCCAATGGCATTTGAAGCCTTGTGTATAGTGAGTGGAGTCCATTAGAGGTGCGTTGCCTGTATATCCTTATGGGCAAGCGGCTACCGCGAGGGAAGACACACGATCGACGTTAATGTTGAATTGAAGGTTAGAAATATTTTAATCGTTTGTGTGTAAGGTGAGGAAATACTAGAGATGTAAATTGAGTAATAGTTTGAGTCATAAAATACGGCGTTGTTCCGAGTAAAGGCCATTTTTACAATAAAATGTGAGACTTGTTAGTAGGGCCGCCGTCCTATTCCGATATGCGGCTTACCGACTGGCTCGCGTCAAACTTGCTTCTACTTATAGAAATAGGCGTTTAATGTGAATCGTATCTCAATATGGATACCAAGCCTCGGCATTTTCTGGCAAAATGGCGAAATATCAGTTGTTCGCTGTGGCGGGAGAGGGGAGTTGAAGGTCAGAAATCTTAAATTGGTAACGGTTGGCGTTGAGATGGTGAAATCAATGTAGGCGAACCGGTAAACAAAAATATCGGTGAATTATTCGTACCAGTATTTACTCAGAAGTTGTTTGAAAATCATGTTCTTTTGTATTTCGTTGTCTTTTCTGACTTGGTTATGTAATAACCGCCAAACCTCCATATTGACGAAGCGTTGTGGCGCACTATAGGGTGCCGTTTGCACACAAGATGTTTCTTGTTTGTCCTGAAATTCAGAATGTTTTCTTCTGCATAAATTTTGAATAACTTATTTTAAAAAGTAAAATACACTCTGTGAAGTTTAAAACTTGGATGTTTGAGTTGCTTTTTCATTATATGGTTATTGGTGTTAAATTCTCAATGGGTGCCACGCATAAGCATCATACCTTTTTCAGAGCACAGTTTGATCATCCGCTTGGTGAACAATGATCTGCGGATATAAAGTCTGTGCAAAAATAAGTTGGAAATGGTACGGTGAATTGTACAATGTTGTTAGTTTTATGAGCCGTGCATTCTTACAGTCTTCATAAATTTATTTTCCGATTCTCACTATTGTGGATTGTTTCCATTGGGCTGCAGCTTGGCCTCTAGTGTAGTCTTACTTGCATCTAGTGTGAGATTCTACCTGAGTACCAACACAGAATCTAACATTAGACATAATATTATTATGGACACTTCAGTATTAAATGACATTACCCTAGCATCTGAAAATTTTGTTATGAACATGTTGATAGGCATGTATTGAGATATTATAAAAAGAAGTCCATAAGAGAGTTTGGAGTGTTGACATCTAGGTTTTGATAAATAACTCAAAATGTTAGAGAACTTTTTTTTTATCACGTCTTTTAGTATTTATTTTTTTTATATGATGTCTTTCTAATTTTAAGCAAAGGATCTTTGAAATGTCTGACAAGCATTGTCAATTGACTTTAAACACATTCCTGAATATCATGGCCTTTCGCTAGGGTGGCGTTTTGCCGTAGTAACTTAAAATTTTGAGCTTCTTCTGACCAGTTGAAGCTGCCTTAGAAAAGCACTTTTCCTGAATACTCGAATGTTCATTACGTATTGGTGATTTCCATGGCTAGTTTGTCTTCAAATTCAGGCGGTGTGTCCATATTTTTAATGAAAATTATTAGGACAGATAATATCTACCTATTGACTTGATATGGGGTGCATCTATGCATTGATTTCAAAGAATGTACTACAAACTTGATGCATTGATTTTAAAGAATGTACTACAAACTTAGCTTCTGGAAGTTTTGACTTTTGGCGTTCGTGCATGATGGGAATTAAAAAGGTTGCGCTCGTTTGAGTTTACTGGCGGGAATATGTTTGCGGTTACGCTGGTGTTAATGGGATGACGAAAGAGCATTGGTGAAGCGAGGTAGGGCAACAAGACTATTCGGAACGCTGTTGGCGCGCAGGTCAAGCCCCTCCACCCACTCCTCACCACGTGAGTCGAGTATTTTGACGAGACATTTTTATACCCGATCTTATTAAAAATCTCTGGAACTCGTAGACTTAAACCTCGTCATCCTGGGTGGTTTTACTGAAGGATTCAGCTTGCTAATGTGATCTTTTCAGTGGGAATGGTTCGTGTTTGGGGAGTATTGAATCGATTTGTGCCCGGAAATATTGAAATGACGCTTCCCGGCGACGTTTTTCTTGACGTAAGGGGAAACTTGCAACGGTTAGTGAGCGGGCCGGCTACCTGCTCCCCGCTTCCCTTTTTCTGTCCCGGGTCTCCATGGAGACGGCACCCCATCCGCAACCGAACCGTCCCCACCTGACGCCACGCCGGCGGATAGCTTTTGGCGCGAAAAAGGTCGCGCCTTCATGGTAGCTTCAGTTAAGGGCTGGCAGTCGTCGCCACTCGTCGAGCTGTCCTTGATAAAGGGTAGGTTTTGGAATTTGGGGTATTCGCTTAGTTTGGTGAGAAGTTGTTTGTGATGAGGTTGCCGCTGCTCTCGGCGGTCAGGCAGGCCGGCTGGTTGGCCTCGGCCATCAGAGCGGCAGCGATCGAAGCCGGCTCGGGCTGGGCCGGCCGGACCGCAGCCGTGTCTTTGTGTATGTGAGTGCGCGCGCGCGATGCGAGCGGAGCCGGCTGGCTGACCTCGACGGGCCTGCCTGGCCTGCCTCCCTCCAGCAAGCAGCAACGAACGCCAGCGGACCTCCTTTGTGTAGAGCGAAGCGGCCGGTTGGAGTTGAGTTGTGTTCGGAGGTGGGTTGGTTTGGCTCGGCTCGCCCCGGCCGGGTTTGGATCGGAGGCAGGCCGGCCGGCCTGCTGGGTGGTAGAGGCGGCTCGCTGCGGCCCGGCTCGGCGTCTCCCCTTCCCCGGCACCCTTCCGTCGTCCGCTAGCCTCCTCTCGCCCGCGCCGCGCCGTGGCTCCGCCGCGCCGCAGTGTAGCGCGACATGTCGGAGCAGCACCGCGGCGGCGGCGGCGCTTGGTCCCAGCGCGACGACGCCGTGTGGTGGGCGGGCGCCCTCGGCGGCGGAGAGGCGGCGCAGGGCGCGCAGCAGCAGCAGCAGCTGCTGCTGAACCAGCACCTGCAGCAGCAGCAGCTGCAAGCCCAGCATGATGCGGCGCTGGCCGTCGCGCAGCAGGAGGCTGTGGCGCGCAGCACCGCGGCCGCGGCCCAGCAACTCTTTTCCTACAAGATGGCCAGCTCCTTCCAGAACGCCGTCACCTCCCTTACGCCCAGTGTGTGTTCCAACTCGAACTATGATTACGGACGGACTGACACGAACTCGTCGCAGCTGCAGCAACAAGTTCAGCAGCACCAACACGCACCCCAACAGCAGCAGTCACAGCAGCAGTGGTGGTACCAAGGAGGGATGCAAAACCCTTTACCTCATATGCAGAACATGTCAAGTGTCGCGGCTCAGCAGTTGATGGTACGGGCACGTGCCCCACTAGGTTAGATTGATTAGGCGATCCGATCCCGTCCCTGCCAGCGTCAGTGCTAAGTGATGATGCCCTGTCCGTAGTGTATGTGTGTGTCTGTGTGCCAGTGAAGTGTTCAGTGCAGTGCATGTGATATGCGCTATCCAGGTGTGAGAGTAACGCAGGTCTTTTCTTAAATTGGCGCAGAATCGAGGAAGGATGCCGCGCAAAGCTGACGCTAAGCCGAGGGGTCGTATGACTGCCTATGCCTTCTTCGTGCAGACATGTCGGGAGGAGCACAAGAAACAGCATCCAGACGAGAATGTTGTATTCGCCGAATTTTCAAAGAAGTGCGCCGAAAGGTGGAAGGTGAGTCCCTTTTCATTTCTCGCATTTGATGCATAAATTTCCATGTCTTGAACTAACTTTTTTCCACGCGCAATCACCTTTTCGTCCTTTCGGGGAGCGTAACAGTAACGTCGCATCTCGCGCTCTCAATTATTAATTCCACCCCCACCTCCACCCCCAACCACATTCCACCCTTCAGCTCCGCCCCCTCCTTGCACCGTGCCACCCCGTCCAACATTCTTCCTCCATGAGAGAACTCTCATGCTTCCTCTCAGAAAACGGAATTCCCAGTCCAAGCGAAGGAGGATGGATGTTTCCATTATCTCAAATGTTTAATGTAGTGTAAAATGGCCGTAACACGTTCGGTTTTGCAGTCAACTTGCATGTTCAGAACCGGTTACTCCGATTTAAAGGAACCACTCAGCAGAGAAACCTCCCGCACGATTTCGGGATTACGGGCCCAAGTTATGGCAACCAACCCTTTCCGTTCACAACGCTTCACTGGGAGTCTCTGAAAATCTCGTAAATGCCCTTGTATCGCTAAAACGAATTGTGCAGTCATTGTAAAGAAATCCGAATCAGGATGACTGCTCCGATGTCGCAGTGAGTTTTCTTCATATTTCAGCTGACAGGGATTTTAACTTGTGAATGTAAGGATCCTTTCTTTTTAAAAAGTTCTTAAAATGCTTCTTTAAACGACTTTTACCTTTTTGATTTGAATTATTTGGAACGATTTGAAACTGTCGACATCTTCTCCATAATTGGCTTGGACGTAGGACCCGTTACTATTTTTCTTGTTTGGTTTGCCCGTCAAGATCTTCGTCTTTCAGTCCGATTCTTGACTTGCGCAAATTTAGACCTCTTTATCCTGCTTCGGGCTCTCTGCAGCAGAGATCATAAGTCCCTGTCCTTCGCGCCGGGGGGGGGAATTCTCTACATTCTTGATGTCTTGACATCTAAAGGTAGTGGATGTGCCAGCTAAACAAACTTTTGCCTCAATTCGTGCAATTATTTCGTAGTCTTACCACTGTTCGTTAACTTCAAATAAGAGCACCTTCGAACCAACAACAGCAACGCTTTGCTCCAAGTAATCACCTCTGTCAAGTTCCCTCAAGGCTGACTGTTTTTCGCGAGAATTTCGGCGAGTGACGGGTTTATACCTTTTCTGAAGCCGGAAATTTTAGCCCACTACCGCCCAGCAATGCCGTTCGGAAACAGAAAAATTTAGAGGATCTTTTTAGTTCAGTATTGACACAATTTAAAAAATATCACCCCTCTGGAAACCTGGAATTTAATAATTTAGGCATTTTCCAAAGCTTAAAATTGCGTAATTTAAAGGTAAAAATCTTTCGAAAATCTCTCCAGTTAACTTTTACTCGAAATACTTTGGGCTGATATGGGTTAATTTCGGATAAAGAATTGGTGTCTCACCTGGTTTGTGATTTTGATTAACGGAACGAAACCATCAGAACAGATTTTGGAATTATTTTTGTATCGCTTATATTATGTATGTCCGACTTGTGCCTATTGTGGACGTCATGCGAATGGTTATTTGTATTCCTCGCCTGCTATCGTACTCTACCACTTAAGATTCTTCTATTGTTGTAAATACGGTGCCATATCTCATCTTGCAGAATGTAGTACAGTGAGATCTCGGTTATACGTCCAAGTCGGGACTCAAAAATTTGGACGTAGAACTGAGAGGGACGTACAAGTGAAAATAATCTTCCGTATAACGCCATGTTAAGTATTATGAATAAGACTACAGTAGAGTCTCAGTTGTAAGTCCCACTCGTTTGTACGTCCCATTAGTGTAGTCTTATTCATAATACTTTACATGGCGTTTTACGGAAGATTATTTTCACTTGTACGTCCCTCTCAGTTCTACGTCCAAATTTTTGAGTCCCGACCTGGACGTATAACCGAGATCTCACTGTACACTAATGGGACGTACAAACGAGTGGGACTTACAACTGAGAGACGTACAACTGAGACTCTACTGTAGCGTGGAATGATTGGATTAAGAGGAGTCTTGAGACGTGGTGGCGGTCATTTGTAGACGCGCGTCAGTTCTTTGTTTCGGGCACGCGGGGCGGAGCGGTGGGGCGCACCTGCGGCTGGCTGGCTGGAAGGTGGCCTTGGAAGGGCGGCGACTCGCTCGCCTGGACTCTTTGGCGAGGAAGTTTACCACGTGGTGGCTAACTCGTCGACAAGCGCCCGTCTCAAGTGAACATAAAGCCTCGAAAACCCGTAACGAGAGCGCGGTAAAGCTTTTTTACGCAGGGTTCCGCGGGGAAACAAGGGCACTCTTGGATCTGCGTTGTCGTGCTTCTGAAGACTAATCGGGGGCTACAAGCATTAAGCGTCCAGTTCAGATTTGCGTTTTCTAAACCGTACAGTTCGCCAACTCGTTTTCTAAATCGTCCAGTTGCGGCGCCCGCCGAAGTAGCCCACTTCTGTCGCTACAAAAAACTTTATTTTTCGACCAATTTGCGTTTTGAAGGGTGGATATT
>Ga0058701_10005053_pt1 | contig 10862 bp, 4 predicted proteins | sample AgamicOrMae_FD_97039 | JGI IMG/M metagenome (GOLD analysis project Ga0058701, IMG submission 97039) | Agave microbial communities from Guanajuato, Mexico - Or.Ma.e | ecosystem: Host-associated > Plants > Phyllosphere > Phylloplane/Leaf | place: Guanajuato, Mexico | collected 2012-06-04 | reverse complement strand
CAGGCCTTCCCCTCTTACGAGCGACTGACTCATTATTTTGCTCGTCGGTAGAACGATTGGCATCTGCAGAAAAGAGGGAATCAAAGTACCAAACCTTCTTCGAAATTCCTTAAAAAAATAGCACGTGATTTACATCTGAACGTAAAGGTTACGATTTTGGCTGTTAAAGTTATGGCAATCATTCAAAAAGGTAGTCGAACATAACCTCCTCCGAGCACTATTTTACTACTAAACCTGGTAGAATTACTAAGGTACCGTTTCACTAAAAATTGAGAGGTTTTTTTTAGAGCCCCATTGAAGATTGAATTGAAAACAAGCTGAGTCCACGTGAAGCATCAAAATCAAAACAAAGCAGGGCATAAGGCCATGTGAGTAGGGCCGTAACTTACATGATAAGGCTTAGGCACTAACGACAGTTTAAAACACTCAACTTACCTCTGAGATTATTATTATTAACGGTGTCCTCCGCGTCAGACATTTTTTCACTCACACTCACCAACTTTTTCTGTTCAAAAACAATTTTCAACTGCAAAATTAACCACCCGGCATCCACAAATACGAGACGGGCGGGAACTGGTGGGAACTGTCGGTTAAGGCAATGCAAGGGGAAGGGGACGCGTCTGTCTAAGCCGAGACCGGGTAAGCCGAACATTTCCGAACACGCACGATCCGCACCGATTCGAACTCCCTCCAAAGTTGTTAGCAAATGCAACCAACTATTTAGGTTTCGCGCCTAGAAGCAAAGATAGGACGGGCAAACAATTTCTTGTTTAGTACAATTATCTAAATAAATTACTTGTTCGTCCTACACTTTTGTAGTCATGCGACCTAAGTACGAGAAGTTTTGCGAGTCCTAAGTGGTGATATTACCAGCACCTAGTTATTTGCATCTGCTCGTATGCGCCATAGCAGCCTCTGCTAATAAATTACGGCTAAGTGATTTTAGCAGTAGTTCCCAATATTTTATTTTGCGTGTACTATCATAGACAGAACCCCCCTCCCGGTAACCACCTACACATCGGTGCGTTGCGTTTGCCTATCTTAGCTCGGAATCAGCCAATCACCTGCCAGACCCGGAACTAAGGTAGGCAACCACAATGCACAGATATCTACGTGGTTGAAGTTGAGGACGTTTTTTTTTCTGTCTATGGTAGTATATCTTTTCGTTTTAAGGGTATATTGTTTTGTTTGATTAGAGCTGTTGATTTAGTTTCGTTTCGCTCTAAATTTGAATCTGTGAATATCTCTGAGATTCACTGAAAATCCACTCAATTTCAATATGTAAATAGCACCACTGACTTTTTATCAGTAACAGCTATATTCATTGAAATTCGGAGAATTTTTACCAAACTCTCACTGATTCAAATTTAGAGAGTTAAGTCTCTGTAGGTTTGGTTTATTGGAGTAAGGTTTGGTTTATTTTGTAGGAACTCCACAGTAAGGTTAGGTTAGGTTAGGTTTCATCAGACATGAGTGATAACCATTCATATTACCCAGAGATAAATGAAGATGAACCCATGAAATCCGTTCTCTAGGAACACAAGCACAGCGTTTTGTGTGTCCAGCAAAAAATAATATCCAGTGGAATGTTTTTAAAGTGGGTTGGTTTGCAGCGATCCGACGGGGCGAGGTGGGACGGGGTGGGTGGAGATGGGGCGGGACGAGATGGGACGGCTCCATTCCTCGCCTCGCATCCTGTCTGTGTCTCCGTTTGGCGAGCCAGCCTATTTGGCTGGCACGCCTAGTTAAGCAAGAGAATGTTTTGACTTTGATGTATTCACGTCCATGCAACGCATGCTCACCCGCGCTCGCTTTTAAAGAGAACTTGTTAAGAATATAGTTTGGCCGTAGGTTATTTTCAAAATTCATCCTAGTGATTTTGGAAACTGAATTTTTTACTTCCTGTGCTGTATCATTCGTCGCTAAATTGAACACAGCGCCAGGCACATATCCTAGCTTAACTTCACGACAATTATCTATAGGTTATCGTAACGGGGCTTTCAGGCGTGTATCCTAAAAATATAAACTTGCAATTAGATTCAGAGTGGATCTCAAAAATGAGAAATCTTGTGCTTTAAAACTGGCTGAAGAAGAAAACAGTCCTTTACATTTCGTCTCACTTGATTGGCTTGTATTCTTGTTTCAGCACTCATTTTAGTGCGGAAAAATATAAAAAATAATTGACTCGACTCTGAAAACGTCTCGTTGCTACTGGTATTTTTAGTCAGGACAAATAAATCAGGTCAAAGGAACCGCGTGATGAAAAAGTTATGGAATGATTTTCCTTTCTAATGAATTCCCAATTATTCGTGAGCGGATGGACGCATCCCAGCCCGCCTCGCTAGAATCCCATCTGAGATGGATTTTATATTTATTTCTTCAGGGGTATTTGGATTTGTAAACGGAATATTAGTTGTTGATGCCTTTTTTTATTTAATTTGACTCAACTTGTGGATCAATGTCGAAATAATCGGATCGACAAATCTAAAATCGATCATCGAAAAATTAAGTATTTTTCGGAGGCGTGCTTGAAGAATGCAGCCCGCAGAGTGGCGGTTTTATACCAAGTCGCTACGAGGAATATACGATGCACTTTTTTGCATATCACTCCACTATAGGAGCGGCTATACGGACCGTTTCATTTTATTGGGGAGAGAATAAAGTTCTCGAATTGCGTTTTAATTTCGCGCTGGACAATATACGGCCCTAGCAGAAAACGCGAAACAATTACAGTTTTGCCCGAAAAAGGCGCAGCCACAAATGGGACTCTTTCTGCGAAACAAATTATTGCGTTTCGACGGCAAAGTTAATGCTATTAACACCTGCTCTCTTTCCGCTGGACCATGAATTTTCTCAAAATCACGAAAGTCATCATGAAACAACTGTTGATTAGATCTTTGGCATTCGTCTGTCGTAGATCAGTGTTAGAACAATGACCTGCTCGTAAAGTACGTATTTCCTTGAAATATGATTCGCTGTATTAGTGGCGTATAGTAAGAATATCGCATCCCAACAAAAAACAATGTTGATATTTCATGAAACTTCGCAATTACCTCATAATAATTGTAGCTGGCATAGATTCGTGAGTGGACTTCCACGAACCTTAAACTCTGTGAAAAGGGAAATTTAACTTCAGATGCAACAGAAGTCAAATTACTTATCCGAAAATATTCCATCAAATATTCACTGAATTGAAGTTATATCGTTCTTAAAATAAAATTTGTATCGAATTAAAAATAGTCTTAAATTCTGAGCATGATTCGACTGTTTTTTTTTTCAGATCAGTGATTTGACTATGTTGCATCTGAATTGAAGATTCTCTTCATACAGCGTACTTATTCCAAGTCTTGCTTGCAATACCGATTAGCATTTCTTCTCGTTGAGCTGATAAACACCCTTTACGTGAATACAATATTTCATAATAAAAAAATAAACCAAGTGATAGTGCTGTTTCAAACAATCGACCAAGTGGAAATGAAATGTTTAACAAGCGACTGTTCATCAAAGCAGTTAGTCAAATGTTGAAACGCATCCTTTCACTTAGTTTCAACGCTCGGCTGGCGTTCACTAACGTTAATCTTAATAAAGTTAGGTAAGGGGCGTTCACAATATTGAAAAAAAAATCCCAATATAGGGAATGCTATACCTGTTTTGGGGGTGAAACCAAAACGGGGGTGGTAGGTATTTTAGTTATCTTTCGAGATAGACCTCTGTTCAGCCATACCATTCAAAATGTCTCGGTGAAAGCTTTTCATTGATGTGGCTGAACATAGGTGTTAAAAAATTACCTTAATACACACTGCTCCCGTTTTAGTTTTGTATGTGGAACAGGCATTGCATTCCCCAAAACAACTTTGTTGTTCTTCCTTTCACTTCGGCTTTGAAAAAATCGCACAATTTCCAAAAAAAAGAAAAAGAAAAAAAGAGTGAAATGTAGAAGCAGGCAGAGAGGCTGTCTAATAAGGTACGCTGGAATGAAAAGGACTTAAATAATTTGCTCAAAAGAGGTCAGCAGAACTGAAGAAAGTAACGAAAATTGACAGAAGACCAATGTGGCAAGGAAGTGATTCTGCACTTGAAAATCGAAAGAAAAACACTCCAATAGCTCGAACGAAAGAAAATTATTTTGGCTTCGTGCCTCGATAGCTACGTTCCGTTATTCGAATGAAATTCACGAAGGACTACTCTTGAGTCGTGTTTCAATCACACATACCATGATAACTACCCATGCGGAGATGATACTACATCATCCGAGGCATCTGTTTATGAAAATGCGTCTCTATAAATTTAAATGCAAGCTTAGGTTAGAACGATTTCTTAGTGGAGTTAGTGAAGTTGGTCTTCTCTATGGTTTCGTCAAATAGACCGCTTCTTTACCTATGCTTATGTTATCCTGCGTCAGTTAATCAACTGGTAAAACGATGTGAAGTGCGCAATCCACAGGCATTCGGCAAGTTTTTTTTCTTTCTTTCTTTTCCCGATGTTATTGGAACGGAAGTTATTCACAGAAATAAATTTTCAGTCAGAACCCACTCCAAAACCGCACGAAAAGATTTGATTCAATTCCACCGAAAGCAATTATAAAGATTTGTTGAATTGCATTGTGATCTCTTCTATCGATTTCGAATTCCATTTGTAAGTTCAGCCATCAAAAGTTGATTTCTCGTTTGAAGAAACAAAAACAAACCACGAGGTACCCATTATTCTGATCGTAAAAATGAGCATTAACAGCTAGATTCCCAATATGCGATTTCTCGTAGCAGCTGAGAGGTATAGCCCACTAATTTCGTTTATTCCGAAATATTACCTATTTATCTAATGACCTATTAGCTTTCTCGACCCGTGTGAGTAATTTTTGAAAAGTGGCACGCAAGATGTACGAAACGTTGCCTTCAAATCTAGTCCATTGGAAGCTTATTTTTGGAAGAGCACTGGAATTGTGATCATTTGTCAAACTCAATATGCAGATTAAAATCTCCGCATTTGCAGCTCTACCGCGAAATTAACAAACAACCTTCAAGGCCATCTTTGATAACCTCTTTACAGACTGCACAACGTTTTGCGGTTGTATAGTTTTGTAAAACGACAATCTCTATGCATCTATCTTAGAAGTAATTATGCGTTGCTTTTGCGACCCCCCCCCCCGTCCTCAACTTCATTTATCATTTCTTCCTTAAGACCCTCTTGCCCACGCCATTAGGCACTCAGACCGCTGTGCCCCAAACAAAGCGGTAAATCCCAGTAAAACAACGCCAGTCCTCCACTGATAATTCATTTGTGGAGTTTGTTTGTCACGGAGTCTTGATAAAAATGGCCTCACTGCAAAAATCAATCGTTGATGTTCCTATAAACGATGCCGCTCTCATTCGCCAACTTGTCCCGCCCATGAGTCCTTTAAATTTATGCACCTAACCCTCCCCTTGATCCGCAACTATGTTTTTCAAACTTCAGTCGTAACTTCTGCGCCTACAAGGCAACTTTTGTCCAGCCTTTGTCGTAAACATTCCTCCAGTAACTATCAGGAGCAGGTGAGCCATTGTGTCTTAAAATTTTTAATAGTCTAAGTAAGACCAGTTACCCTAAACTAGTGATATGTTGAAATCTTATGTTCTTCGGGCATTGAACCAAGGTTAAGTTAGATTAGGTCCTGTGGCTTGTGCATCTTTTCATTTCGATATCTCCATGCAGTAAGGTCATAACTGGTAAACGCAATGTCAATTTCTACGCCTACGGGCTAGTTTCAGTGTAGATTTCGTGTTGGAAGCCTGCTTTTATATGTGACATTGTAATGTTTAAGAAAAAAATGCTAAAAAAATATCCGAGAGCGTAGAAATCAGAATTGTAAAAGCGCTAAAATTTTCAGCGTGCATTGTCTGTGAAAGTTATGACCTGAAATCCGTGGGTTTCTCAGTTATGACCTTGCAGCATTGGGGTCTTCAGTTGTGACCTTTTATAGAGATATTGATTTGACTTAACGAAAGGTGGAACAACTGTAAGACTCTCTCTCTGCAAATTTGAAATGATCGCCACATAAATATTTGTTTATACAGAAAAACTGTTTTCATCATCCGGCCTAAAATAATATTGCAGTAAGACAACGGTACTCTCTCTTGACCTACGGGATTCTGTCATGAAGGTTGAAAGCCCAACTTCTCATCCCTAGTCAAGACCCTCTGACAGTTGATGGTTTACGCTGACCTTGAGGTCACAACCTAACCCAACCCCCGACCTTCCTCAACTACCCACTGCTGTCGTTGGCTCTGTCTCCCCTTCCCTCGTCAACCTTATTTCCCGTCCCCAACCTCTGCGGACCCCTAACCTTCAACCGAGCTTGCGAGTCATCTTTCCCACCATTAATCCCCGATTCCGAAAATTATTTTCCAGTGAAATATGAAGTTCTGTCAGATTGTTTCAGACAGAATGGCATTGCTTTTGGAGACTTCTCGAGCTTTAATTTATATTTATTTAAGGATTTGTTTGGGGATTGATTTCAATTTTGGCTGAGTTGTTTGAAAAGAATAGTATGATTCATTGTCTTTTTTCCCGTTTTTCTTTCCCAGAAATGCCTTTTTTTGTGAACGGCGTTTCTATAACTGATTTGTCAGCATTTGTGGAATGGTTAGCTATACATAGTAAATACAAAGCCGCGTTTTGGGAAATACTACACCCATATGGGTGTGTAAGCAAAGCGGGGGTGGTACGTAAATGTATATATTTCTTTTTACATAGGACTATGTTCAGTCATATTCGAAAGGCCTCGGCGAGAGTTTTCCATTGATGTGGCTGAATATAGGTCTATGTTGAAAAATTACCAAAATACCCACTACCCCCGTTTTATTTTCTTACCAAAAACAGGTATAGCGTTTCCCAAAACGGGGGTTTCATTTTCATTGTGCGCAAACCTAATTTCACCTTTGAATATACTGAAGAAGCTTGAAATATCCTCGCTTCGATCATACGGTACAACATCGTGCTTGCATGAGCCTCATCTCTTTCTCGTAACTAGAATCAGTCTGTGGAAATCCGCCAAACTGCTTTTCTTCATTCAGTAAGCCAATGTTTACTAGTTCTCACTTATGTAAATGCACAGACTTGGTTCTCTTGAGCATTGAATGTGTTCACCACACCGAAGACGAGGCGTGTTCATAAATTAGGTGGTTTTCCGCGATGATCACTCTCGTCGGATCTCATTTGCTAGACAGCAATAGTTTGTTGATAAAGATTTCGTTCTGAAAGGGACAAAGACTCGGCTGAGCCGTGCGAGTTGTGAAGCTCTTCATCCCATCTCCGTCCACAAGCAAACTTGGTTAATGTTTACGTGGCGTTCCTCGGGAAGTTTGACACAATTTGCTGGCTGAACGTTGCGGGATTCGTTTCGCTTTTCGCGTTAATGTCGCACGTGGAGCACGAATGGAATGGCTCTTTCCACAGCGACCCTTCGATCGGTTTACTGCTCGATCTTCATATTGTTTTCCGGCTGGGAAAATGATAAATACGTAGCTGGTTGCTAGGCTCCTTCCGCTCAATGGGAGCGCCGAGCTGAAAGCTTACCTTTGGTTATGAACTGGTCCCTGCCTGCTTGCGCTGTGATTGCGAACATCAAAAAGGGTTTTATGTTCATGATATATTTACAGTTCTCGTGATCACAAATCCCTATTTTTTTACTTCTCACGCAGACCAACCTAACCTAATTAAACCAAATCTTAATCAGCTTAACCTCACCTAACTTAGCCCAAATTAAAATAACCTTACTTACCGCAACCTAACTTAATTTAAGCTAACCTTACCTATCCTATGTTAACTTAACCTTACTTAACCTAACTCACCGAACCTACCAAACCTGACTCGACCTACATTTCTTAACTTGACCTTTTTAACCTAACCTTACTCACCTACTCTACTAAACCTAACTTAAACTAACCTTACTTAACTTAACCTAAAATAAGTCTCACTTAACCTAACCAAACTGAACCCAAAGGAACCCAATCTTATGTAATCAAGCTTAAGTAAACCTTATTGAACCTGAAACAACTTTTCGCTGGGTAACTTAGCGTCGCCTTTTTGACACACATTTAATTTTTTTTTTTTTTTTTGTTTTTTGTTTTTGGATGAACTAATCCTAGCCTTGATTAACGTAAAAATCCACCCTACTGCCTTCATATACCCCGTATTACCCGCAGTAAAGTGTGCAGTAGTGCTAGCATCAAAACGCACTTCACGCTATTTTAGCACTATTGCGCTGCAGTTGCTAAAGTGCATATAACTTTAGTAGCGTTTATTCTCAAAAGTTTAGGAGACTACTCTTTCTCAGTGGTTTTGGTTTTGCTGGCAGCACCCCTTCATAGGATGTGCAAGGTGATGTGCTCTTCCAGTGTTAAAGGATAGATTCATACAGTGGCAAAGCCAGACTTTTTGAATGGAGGGGGGGCTGTTGTGTGGGTTGCCTACCTACATCAATATTAAGAGTACGTCGTGAGCTTTTTCTAAAAATACATGGGATATCGTCATCAATTGCCAATAAATATTATCTGACGTATGATAATAACTTTGTTTGTTGTAGGAATTCAAAGAAAATAGGTCCTACAATATGAACATGGATGACCCTACATTTATTCAAACAAAATTGAGTCAAAAGACTAGATAGAAGCGGTTGAGGAGCTTCGAGATGGGTTCAGTAAGCTGGAGTATTGTAATGTCTCTTCGTTTGGATGGAGCATCGCTTAACTTTGCTTGTCAGGTGAATTGTATATGAAGTCGAGCCATTAAAAGATTCAGATAAGTAATTTCATGTCATAAATGTTTCAGCCGAGCCTCCCCTCACCCACCTTCCGATATTCATCTCCACGGTCGTGTGCGATTCTCACGGGGGCAAAAATTTGAGTAGGGGAGGCTTGAAACCCCTCCACCCAGCCCCGATGACTACGCCGGTGGATTCATATCATTTCGAACTCTTACTTCAGTTTTAGGACTTACTTAAAGGAACAGCGCATGTTCGGTGAACTTGTGTTGGGTTGAGAAATATACTTCGTGCATCATCCTGCTGTCTTACTGCTCGTCTTGGTGACAAAAGGCGGAGCACAGGAATGAGACCTTCCGACTTTGCTGTGTCAAAGTATTTTTATTGAAATGTTGCGGCTAAAAACTCGTGAAAACTGACTCTGGCGCAGAGTGGAACGAAGACAAAGCAACCTTACGACAAAAGTCAATCACTTTTCCTCAATCGCAATTCACCGCTGTTTTTTAATCGACTTTATTGAAACGTCCTGGAAGACCGTGAATTCTCTTTACTGGACCAAAACGAAAATCATGTTTCACGATATCGTAATAAAAAAACTCCGATGATTCATTCGCCGAAAACATTGTCAGCGGTAACATACCTCTAAATCCCACTAAGACGAATGTTCATCAAGATTTTTGTCCCTTGACTAATTACTATCAGAAATGTGTACAGCGTAAATGGTTATGTATTCGCATGTGAACGCATATTAACGCGATAAGCACACACGCATTTCCACATATGTCAGCCCCCGTTTCCTCCTTGTCTGCAACAAATCTCATATTTCATGTTAGCACCGTCTGCCACACAGATCGAGATTGCTCTAACAAGCACTCTGACTAAATGCTTAACACTGACAGTTTCAAAATAAAAGTAAAGGTACGTAATAACCCAAGAGTTGAGATCTCTTTAACATGTAAATAAATGCCTGTACTTAACTTTATTCCGTAGCGCCGATCCGTCGCTTTACTTCCCTCCTAATTGGGTTCTTTATGCTGATCATTATCATATCCCTATCTCCCCTTCATGGCATACTAACACCTCCAAGAAGCGAGGAAAACGCGCCGCTATTTTTGTCATCTGCTTCGAGATCTGCGAGGCCCGCGGCAACGGTTTACTCTACGTCATCTGACTGTCTAACGCAGCTCTGTTCTTGATATCTCCCGAAAATCCCAAAAGTTGAGGAAGCAGACAAATAGGCCGGCCCAACTTGGCGCTCTTCAAACTTTTCCACGAATGCCCTTGACACTGTGGCGTCCTTTTTAACTACTTTTGTGCCACCGGTTGGCTTCGAGTGAGATTTGATTTACTTTCTAATATGGACGAGTCTCATTGGTCCGCATTACGATTATTCAGATTTTGCCTAATGGCCACTGCGTCGGAACTATGGCCTCACGACGCATCGAACCCCAACCAGTATAACTTTCACAACTAATAAACTATTAAAGCAAGAAGTTAGAACTTACACCACATATCCCTCAAGGATTGTACTTCGTGGGTTCTCAGGTTTCCTACCAGTGTTTAGTGGTCTCCTGAAGCGTCTTCCTTTATCTTCATCCAAAGAGTGTATGTAGTTGTAACTCTTGCCCTAATTCATCCATCTAACGTATTGTATGTGGTGGACAGTAGCATACTTTTCTCCTTAGAAGCGTGAGGCGTATTTCTCCGTGGATTGTCCACCGCGTTACTTCCAACGGGCGAACACAAATTATTGATTCGGGACTCAATATTCATGGCATTCTAGCTGTTAGAAGCAGCCTACCATCTATCATCCTCTATTCTGTGGTGAACCTTCAGGGTTAGCCACCCCGTGGGGCCGGCCCCACCTCAGATAACGCTGACATCCTATTTATTGATGTCACCTAAATGTTTGGACAATTCTTTCCCCTCGAAAGGCGATATTCTCCCTTCTGGATCAACTCCGCCACCTTATGATCTCATGAATTCAGCATGACGCCTGTCGCGGAAGACTCGCGGATGATAGTCAACTCTACCACCCTTCGGTGAAAGAACTGAACGTCTTTTTGTGTGACGGGGATTGACATCTGTTCAGAAGATACAACTCCTTTACTAGTCGCAGCAACTT
>Ga0058701_10005052_pt1 | contig 10865 bp, 2 predicted proteins | sample AgamicOrMae_FD_97039 | JGI IMG/M metagenome (GOLD analysis project Ga0058701, IMG submission 97039) | Agave microbial communities from Guanajuato, Mexico - Or.Ma.e | ecosystem: Host-associated > Plants > Phyllosphere > Phylloplane/Leaf | place: Guanajuato, Mexico | collected 2012-06-04 | reverse complement strand
TTGGCCCTTCCTTGGTCATAGTAGCCACTACTTTGAGGGCTATCCTCGGAAGTCGGTCACATTGGCCAGCGATACCGGCTATCTTAGCCAGTACGGCCATCACGGCCGGCCGGCTATGGTAGCCAGCAGTTTTTACAGTGTGAACCATCAATATTCTCTTGCAATTACTGAGGCCTGTATTCGATCCTTGATCCAACGTTGAGGAGTTTTATTATCCTGGATTACACGTTAAGTGCGTGTTGCGCTTGATTTGTTGGACCTAGTGTTAGGTGTTGTTGTTTTCCACGTTTTTTTTTTCAATAATTTATAAAATACTCTTATTGCGTTTGTTATTATTTCAAGTTTTTGAACGCTAGTATAGCTGGCTTACGTAACTACTATCGAATGATTGCGAGGAAGCCACCTTAATACGATACCTCATTAGACGGAAAGCTCGACAAAGTTTATCAAGATGAACCGTTTTAAAGGGAAACTCCGAGAAATCAGAGGTAGTTTAATGTCTGGTAAAAGCAATACTCGCGTTAAAAATACTTCAAGTAGCGTAGAAGGCATCTCAGAAGTAGTCGGCGTACTTGAAAAAGTTTAACAAGCTTGTTGTAAGCACTCCCGAAATCAATGCCCTCCCTACACTCCTTGGGGGCTATTTTAGTCTGAGGGAGGACTGCGCGTATTTCACAGACTCCGCTTAAGTCCTTCACAGCAGCGGTGTAACTGTAGGTTTGCAAGCTGTAGTTACTTCCTCTTCTTGTATTTCATTGCGTGTTTCATCTCCTGTTAACTCGAGCGGAGCGAGGCATGAGGCACGTCTATTAACTTAAAGGCAATCTGATGCCAATTCTTGGTGATGGCAGCCTTTCACCGAGAAACAGCAGGATCAGGCTACGCGACGGACAAGTAAAAAGCGCGTAACCTAGCTTAACTTCAGCTACGTTAACCATAACCTATTCTTCGCGGTTAAATGTCGTTTGTCGTTGAATAAAGCTAGAGCACTTGAGGTGGAAAATGCAAGTTTTGTTACTGATTCTGATAGTATACATTTCGCTTTGTCAGGAAGTGTCCTTTTTCAGGACGGTTCTTCAGGGTCAACCAGTGAATGGCCCGTTCGGGACACTGCTGTCCTAACTCAGGGTGGACGTGCTGTTAAGGTTGCGGAAGGCGTAAAGGGCCGAAAGGGCGACAGCGACAGGGGACAAAGATTCGTCTCGACTGCTCTGCACGTGCCGAAACACGACAGTCTTCTCCTAACAGTCCTCAATTGATTCGACGGCACTCCTTTTTCGACACCTCAATTTTTATCATTTGGATAATAAGCTACCTAATTGTTTTATGACATTAAAGCTGGTTCCCATAAGTTTTTGTACCCAAAACTTCGGGAAGTCAGGTTCTTAAGTAGAAGTTTTTATTTGTGTTTTGAGGGAAAGTGAATTTTTGAGGAAGCACGTTAGTCTAGAAACGGCTTTGAAAAAGTTAAAATAATCTGTCTTAAAAATCGCAAGAAAAAACTCCATCTAAACAATGAAATGAGCTCATGGGGCGAATGTAATTGATTATGCAACAAAACGTTATTCTGAGATCAAGCAAACTGCTCCAATTTTGGAGAGAATTTTTATCCTCGAACTGGAGGTAAAAAAAAATATTCTTCATCAACGGAAAAATGGATCTTTCGTTGTAAACATTATCGACTAAGAAAAAAGTTCTTCGCAGTCACTATTTAAAGAATATTATTTCACTCAGTCTCAGAAAAAAATCTGAGAATTTCAATTTATTCACCGTATTTATAGCGGGCGAATAAGACGCTTACGGTCACCATGCTCTTGTCACATAGGACAATTAGTATATAACTTATTTGTAACACGAGGAACAAAAACGGAGCTGAGCAAATAAGCCTCAAGAAGCTTACTTACATTGTGACCTTCTTGCCAAAAACTTAAGGTACTAGAGGAGCTGACGTAAGGTCAAGTTAGGTTTGATTAGAGTCCCCTGATGAAATAAGACAGTATTGCTTTGAATACTGGAGATACCTTCGCCAATGCACCCATTTTGGTATGTCGCTGTGTTTTTGTAGATAATACATATTTTTCTTCTACAATAAGTCATCCGCGTGACAGGAAAGAGGATGACTCAGTTTTGGGATGGCTCGAGGGCTAGTGGGCCTACCGATATCATTGCCTCGGATCGTCCCATCCACGGTCACCATTCCAAGTTCTGGTCTTTCTGATTGTTGCTGAACTTTGATAGACGCAGCTGCTCCTGATCAAATCTTCTTCCACACCGGCTGAGATCTACCTCGATCCTTAAGAGAATTTACATCGCTTCTTACCCTCCCATACCATCACTATATTCCAAACCAAATGGCCTCATTTTCTGTGACGGGGTAAGGTAAAGTGTAAGGGCGTTCGAAGAAAGCTAGGTCGTGTGACGAAATTAAGAGGGGGGGGGGCTCGGCGACGAAAAACATGCGCACCGGGCTGCCTATGACTTGGTCACGTCCACCGCATTCATCTTGCTGCCCCCAGCACAAGGATATCGAATCCGGAAGGTTACGCCGGAAGTTGGAGAGAACAGCGTCCGTGCGCATAGGCAGGCGTGCCGTCCACTTCACTACCCTCTCATAAGCATTATTCGCTGGAAAAAGGTTGAATTTTCTACCTCGTGTGTTCAACCTTTCGGCGCAAAGCTGAGTACAGTGAAGCGCAGGGCATTTCACTCAACCTAAACTTAATGTGACGGTCGCCATCCTGATGAAGATTTGTAGGCCGTGGAAGCCTGCATGGTAAAACTGAAATACCTTTTTTAGGAAGGTCATGCCTGCTTTGGGTAAAAACGGGGGTAAAAGATATTAGAATATTTTTTCAAGATAGATCTATGTTGAGCCACATCAATGGAAAGCTCTCGCTGAGACCTTTTGAAGTGTATGGCTGAACACAGGTCTATCTCGAAAAATAATAAAAACATGTTTTACACCCAAAACAGGGAAGTACTCTGTAAAACCAGTGTTTTAGTTTTTTCGCAGGGTAACACCGAGAAAAAGGTGGCATGTGGATTGGCAAAAGCCAAGCTGGTAGATAGTAGAGCGAGGCACAGGGGAAATAATTTTTGTGGATCCTAAGGTTAACCTCAGTTACTGCAGGTATGTCCATAATTCACTATTGTCTGTCGTTCATGAAGCCGTAATGGAAAGAAAGGTTTAAAAACATTGTACTGGTGTTTTCTTTACCTTGTGTTAAATCCTCGTTTCATCTTACATTCCACTTTGAGGATTAACGCCATACAGTGGCGTTGGTTATGTTAAACCTAATCAATAATGTTACGTAAAACCTAATTAGGTTAGCTCGCGTCACTTCGCCACTGTTCCGCTCACCTGTCTCGTAGTAATGATTGCCTACTTGTCGGCAGAAAGTAATATTGTTATAGCCGCCGGAAAGTAAGATTCTTCATACTTGGCAGCCGAGATTCATCTCAAATTGTAGTTAATTAAATTGCTTGCCTTGTGCTTCGCTCCGTTGAATGGTCGCTCAGCCTGCAATAAACTCAAGAAATGATAAATTCGATCTTTGAAATTTGCCGTAGGATATTACCGAAGAGTTAGCAATGCAGTCTTAATACTCGCAGAGTGCTTTAATACAGGATTCATTAAAGAAACTCCTTTTGGAATTACTCCCAGAAGATACATTAAGATATTGCTTAGTTTTAACCGTCTTACACCAGGGGGTTCCGCAAAAGTTTCTCTTTGTGATTTGAAATAATATGCCCTACTAGAACAAAACTCTAGCAATATACAGGCTAAATCATGCCTGATTTAACTAGAGTTAAAATCCAATTTAGATTTCTCGGTGTAGAGGATCATTATGAACAGAGTATTTGCATTGGGTGCCCTATTGCGATGGCTTTAGGTCAATGAGGACAAAAAACAGGGCTCTACTGCAGCATGTAATCAGAACTGTGGCGTTGTTAATAGACATGAACAATGGACAACCAAGCTCTTGTAACCGCAATAACTACGCTAATAATCGCAACTACAACGAAACGACGTAGATATAAACTTTGGATCTTAACCCTTCCCGGATTGTAAAGATCTTCGAAGGCACTGCGCATTCGTCTTGCAATGACAGCCTTAATTTGCATCGCGCTGCAGAAAGAAAATGGAGGTGCTGCCGGCAACAAAACTATTGCAGTGACTCGAACTGCAGCTGTGCTATTCGGCTTCTCAACTTCAATTTCCATTCCTTTTCTTATCTACTTCTCGAGGAAACTTGAAATAATCCGCACGCTATTACGTGCAGGCTCATGTATAATACAACACAAACATTTGTATTATGATACTTCTTTAACTTTGATAACGCTGGATCGTGCAAATAACGAAAGCTAACGAATTTTCTAATATCTCAGAAGATATTGAGATCTTTGCAGTCCCAGTCTTAGTTTCTTTTTCTGTAGTTTTCGTTTACAGTTTGATTTAGATTCAACCCAATTTAGTTTCTGCTATGTTACAGATATTTTTTTCATGCATTTTTATAATTGACGATGTGAGCTTAGAGATTCAAGACGAATATGAAATCATCAATCTTTTCCAACATGAAAGTCTAAAATCGAGAATTTTACGAAGTCTTCGCTCGTATCAGATATTCTGAAAAAGTTAAAAAAAGGTTAAGTGATTCTTGCAGTAAGCTGTTTTTGTGAGCTGGACTCCTAACTAGTAAGAAAATCTCAACATCTCACAAGTCTAGGAACGACGTCAATAAGTTGATATGGAACACACCTGATATAAGCAAATGATTTTTCATAGCTGATATGGTCCTCTTTTGTCCTCTAAAACTTGATTAAGCTCATATAACCAATTGCTCTAACGGGTGTATTCCTGCCGTTTACAATGCGGGAATGCCCTTATTGGCTTGATTAGTGGTTTTAACACGAAGAGGTTATTCAGTCAGTAATTGGTTATTGAATGGTGTAGTAGTTGCTCATGAGTAATATTTCATCTTCTCAAGATTGTCAGTTACCCAATTCGTACTCTATCCCTCCATAAAACGACGACGAAAGGTGGAACACAAGGTAGAAATTGCTACCCCAAAAATTAAGAGTGACCAGTAAACCACTGGTAGTGATCATTCCTCTTAAGAATATAATCAAAGCTTTTGGCAAGACGAAAGTCAATTTAAATAATGGCGGTATGCCTTGGTTTGCGCGCGTGATTTGAATGTACACCGCCTGCTATGAAAATCGTCGCTCGCCGAAACAATAGAAATCTTGTACTGCCTCTTGAGGTAAACAAACATAAATGGAAATTCCTTAGGGTCTTTGATCCCATTACGGCAGAACCGCTCTGTAATTATTTCGAAATGTGTGAAGGGAGGTCGCAAATTGCTCGCATCTAGGCACACCATATAATAAACTGTTAATTTCGGCTGAGCGCAACAACCGGAGCGAGCAAGTCTCGTTTCGCGAATCGAAAATTCTGCACAAAGGAATCATTCAGCGCTCTCTCTAAATGTCATCTCGTGATAACACTAATTAAAACCAGTATGATTTCCTTCCTAAGAGTTAAAACGTTCCCAATTGACCATTCCCGTGAAGGTCATCAATTGTTTATAGTAACTCGTAAATAATTTAGGAGAGCAGAGTACAATTAACGACCCATACAGCAAGTAGACTTTTGAAATATTAAGTTAAGCTTTCTTTCTTTCTTTTTCCCTGAATGCAGCTAATGGGGAGACACAAGGTCTTAAAGTCATCGTCTAAATTAACCTACTTCAAAGATATCCACTGTAAGATAGCCAACACGAGCGAACCTTGTCCGTGTTAAAATTTTGGATTTTTCGAAATGGCCACAACTCAATCTGCTAATTTAAAATAAAGTTTTAATTTATTCTGCGCTTACAAGATTTGGCTAGGTTTATTTATTTCATGCCATAGGGAAAAACAAACAAAAATTCAATAATATTGCTCGAAAATTGTAATTAAAAAAAATCAACATTTTTTATGTTACTTTATTTAACCTACTTGTGGGTGGTAATTTTGATTTTTTAGTAATGAGAAAACTTAAAATAAGCGAAGATACCGGCCATTTGAAGCTCCTAAACCTGCTCATCTCTTTTCTCTACTTTACTAAAAGTTAATCAGTGCGAGATGAAAGCTGGGAGGGAAGTTGAACAGCGAGCCGTAATTACTGACTTTGCACAAAGGTTTAAAGATGTGGCTAATCAATGATGGCAGAGAAAAACTACCTCTCCTTTTTTTCAAGAAATGCAGATTTTATTCCTTTGAGTGTGGCACGATTTCTTTACCTTCAGGGCCAATATTTTTATCTCAAATATTTAATCTTAAAATATGCTCACGACAGAAATCCTTAAAATTTGCTTAACTATCGAATATCAATTTCTGTCCGTTGATTTACTGTTTGGTGAATCAGCTTGTTTGTATGTATGGAAATCGGGCGCACCTGATTTATTTTCTGTATATGTATTTTTTTAAATGTCTTCACATGTTTTGAAAAATGAGTGACACGCGTGTGTTTACTTAAAGGTCATTTCTATTCGCACGCCTATGTTAATACAAGGGAGACGTGAACGCACGGAAAATGTATTTAAATGGGAAGTGACTTGAGGGCACGGAAACCAACGCAATGCATTTCATATAGGGCAGCGTATAAATAGTCTCTTCGTTGTTTAAAAATAATGTCACTCCGTTTTCAGTTTGACAGAGACTTTGAGACTGCGATTAAAAAATTTTCCGTCTAAATATTTTGCGTACATTTCGCAGAAAAAATGGGTAGAGAAAAAAGCAGTGCCATAAAAACACCTGGTTTTCGCGAGGGGGAAGTATTACTTTAGACTAAGTAGTTGTGTGGTAGCCTAGGCTGCATTATTAATCAAATCACATTTCCTTGATTAGAAGGATGATGACTGGCAGGATTTGCCGCCATCTAGTCTTCCCTGTAGGAAAGGGTTTCACATCGATTTCATTTAATAAACGTCGCAATCCGACCAGTATCTTTACGGCAACCACGGTACATTTCCTGCGTCTGGATTCGCACGGAACTTTAAAGCCCTTCCCTAGAGGATGCAGGCTAAAAATCTGAATTTAAACTATTGGTTTTAAGCTTTTGAAGCAAAGTCTAAGTATTAAGGATGTTTGATCGCTTCAGTGTTGTGAGTTTTAGTCATTTTTTTAAAAATCTATATAGAAAAAATTGAAAAACAATCGCAGCCTTTCCCGTTGCGTAAATAAATCGTCCCGATTAAAGTCTGGCCGAAAATCAAGATTCTTTCAATTTCATAGGGGAGCAATAGAGTTGCTGATTTGACTTATCTTCAAGTCGAAACGAGCTGATTTTTTTTTCTCTTTATATCTCTTAAAATGATCGATGAGGAATGGATTTTTGTGGCATTGTGAGTTCATTTTAAGGTATTCAACAAAAAACGCAATGTTCGCGCTACTTTTGCACAAAATCCAAAAAAATGGTATTTTTAGTTTAGGGTCCGTATGACACCGTGTAAAATCCGCGAACTTTAGCACCTCAAAATTTCAAAATTACTTTCGTAACTGGCTCCGAAATTTCAACTCAGCTATAGGTCAGCTATAAGTTTTGAGAGTTTTAAAGACAAAAACCGACGACGATTAAAGTGTTCAAATATCCTTAAAAGCTAAGGTGCTAATTTGCAGGATATGAACATGAGCAAAAATGCCCTGTTATTCTCAATTAATGTGATTGCCCTATCTAGTGTTATCATCATAGTGTATCCACTTTGTAATCATCCAAATTTATATAAATAATGTATAATTGGGTTGCAAAACGTAATAATAGACCGCGAGGTTCGCCTCAGCGTGGTTTATCGGGTATTGGAATTTCACTGTGTGGTATTACCGCCATTCATAACCTGCTGAGCTACCGGCGGGGAACTGCACCTTTTAGATGTTGACTAAAGTCAAATCGTAAGACAAATGTTTAAATACAACAAGGGTGTGCTTTTGTTGAAGGTATGAACCTTTCAACGCAACTCAAAGAAAGACGCTCATGGAGTAGAGAAAGTTTTCTCCTTTTTTCAATTTATTTATAATTTTATTTGAGAAAAAATAGCCCACACTACAACTAGCGATGTAAGTTACCGTAATTACGGTAATTACCATGGTAATATTACTGGTAGTTGCCGGTATGGAAAGTCGCAAATTACTCGGTAAAATAAGGTGGGCAAAAGCAACTCTTTATTCTTAAAATGCTAAAATACTGAACTTGCAATAAATCTGAAAAATTTCAATTTGTAGTAACGGACTTTGGCTTTTTTTTTGGGGGGGGGAAAGGGTAAAACTGTAAACTTCCCTGTAATCAAAAAAATCTTACTTATTAAAAAACTAAGTTTTTAGTCACAGTAATCTTAATTATTGAGAGCGGGCCCAGCTCAAATTGAATCGCACGCGCTACGGTCTGCAAGCTGAATAACGCTGGTTTCTTTTCAAATTGCAAGTCTGTCCTAAAGTTAGGTTAAGATTTTTACTGTATTTCGATGCAGTCAGGGCTAAGCGGTGTATTATCAATTATCACATGCGCATTTTGAAGGATTTTTATTCGTAAACCGTACATCTAGCGTTGCTTTCACCTCAAACTTGTGAACTTTGAGTGCTTACTTCCTATGACACCTGTTTCAACGACATATTTCGTCAGGAATAGCTAATTACCACCTTTTAGGATTGTTTTGTTTAATTTAGCATCAAAAAGGCCATTGTTACCTGCACTTTACCGGTAATTACGGCAATTACGGTAAAATAAAACTTTTTACCGGTACTTTACATCGCTAACTACAACACACATCCCATCCCAAAACGTTGATAGAGAGAAGTAGGCTGGTATTTTTCATGGAGATTTTTTTTTCACCGCAGTAAAAACGATGCGACCCTTTTGGGGTGTTTTGTTCATACCTGTTTTCGGTGTGAAATCAATACGGGGGTGGTACTTTTTTTGACATGAGCCTATGTTCAGCCGCATCAATAGAAAGCTTTCACCGAGACCTACTGAATGATATGGCTGAACAAAGGTGATCTTGAAAAATCATCAAATAGGTGTTGCACTTTCTTTGTATTTTCTCACCTAAAATAGGCAAGAACTTCCTAAAACAAGTTTTTCGTTTTCAATGTGTCAGAAATACATTCTTTGTGGGAGTCTCTCATATGAGAAGCAGATTAAAGCAGACGACACTCACAGATCACTCGTCAGAAATGTTCTTGAATATTTTTTTCTCCGAAAATTCACAGGCAAAAATCTTGGTTTATTAACTGAGTAACATACCTGTAGTTAGTTCTCTTAGGTTAAAATCAACTTGTTAGTTAGAACTTGAATATACGAAAAAATGTGGCCTCGTTGCACATGATGAATTAAGTTTGAAGCAAAATTGAACATAAAGTGAAACGATGTGGTACAGCAACGCATTGCCCGTTTTGACTGGTAATTTTCATGCGTATCTCAGCGCGACGTTATTCTGCAATTTAAATTACTAATATATTCAATGTAGAAAAACAAGTAATCCTAATCAATACTGGCGTTTGACCATATTAAAACGTATCTTGGTTATTTGTTTATAGTCATGCCAAGAACCATACTTTTGGCATAGTTTAAAATAAAGCTTACTAAGCAGGGTGTTGTGGAAAATCATCAAGCTTCTTCGGAAAGAATTAGGTAATCTCAGGTAGTTACCTTGGGAAACGGGACTTCTCCTGTTTTAAAACTAAAAACAATTTCAAAACCCTAAAAAAATGTTCACCGCAATTTCCACACAATACATACAGTATGTTAAAGGACAGACGATACAGTCCGTTGTGTGGTGTACATTTTCTGGGGATTGAATTGATTGAGTCCGATTTAGCCGGCCCAAGAAGGATCATATTAGCAAATACATTTTTCGCAGCTTCACTAAAAACACTACACGGAAATATCAAGCCGTCGGGCAAAAAAATAAATTAACCTATCACGCAATTACGAAGTAAAACAGACTGGTTTTACTGGGGAATGCGAGGATGTGAGCATAGGACGTAAATTGATTAACTCACCATCGTAGTGATTCTAAACGTATTTGCCTGTTTTCCTACTGATTCAAAGGAAGGCTTGAGTACCTCTTACCCTAAAACAACATTTCCTTTCACCCGGATAAACAGGATAAGGTCCCATTAAAAAAAAGGGGGAAAATGACGCACTTTCTAGAAAGTTGACGTACGATCTGACGGATGTGACAAGGCACTCTTTTTCGAAGACCCATCACCCTTGGATCTCCAGACGCCCGGCCAGCTCCACTCTCCGGCTCCAAGCCGCCTTCCTACACTCTCTCCGGGGACATCGTTTTCCTCCTTTAACCAGCGTCTTTGGAGACGCGTCAACTGTTCCCCTGCCTACCCCTTTTACACGTCCGAATCTCTCCACTTTTTCGGAGGTCGGCACCTTCATATACTCTTGCTACGCGACCTCACAGCCGCACACCACAAAGTGGTCTTGCTTTGAATCCTGACAATATAATTTATTAGGTACGCCTTCACGGCGACAGCCTCAAAAATCAGCAAAAATCAACTTGAATTTCTCATATATAACTTCCAAAAAATAATTTATATCCTTATCGTTTTTTGGAACACGCACGTTACTGACTTCAGAAGTTTTGGAAGGAATGACCCCAAGGAGGGAATATTCCGCAGCTCTTTAAGCAATGTTTATGAAGAGAATTTTTTAATTTATGAATAGATGGAAATGATTTTCAAAATTTCCATCTCAATAAGATGTAATTAAGATAAACAAAAAAAACAAAAAAAAGGAATAAAGATGATAGATCACACATTTTGCATCTGGACATCATCTCAGATGATTTTTTCGCGATGATTGTTGTAAAAGT
>Ga0058701_10005051_pt1 | contig 10865 bp, 9 predicted proteins | sample AgamicOrMae_FD_97039 | JGI IMG/M metagenome (GOLD analysis project Ga0058701, IMG submission 97039) | Agave microbial communities from Guanajuato, Mexico - Or.Ma.e | ecosystem: Host-associated > Plants > Phyllosphere > Phylloplane/Leaf | place: Guanajuato, Mexico | collected 2012-06-04 | reverse complement strand
GGTAGGACTACCTGAAACCGGCATTATTTTTTTGCATTACATCTGTTCAAAATATACTTACTAGGAAAGAAAGTAAGTCTCTATCCGCACTTAGTAAATGCCTTATTTAATCATTTGTTTTAAAGTCAGGTAATGCAGATTTACCGTTTAAAATCAGCTAAAAGAAAAGAAATTATACTACTGTAATCCTATTGATTGTACGAAAATACGTAGTAATTATGCTGTACGTACGACGAAACGTTGATAGCGAAAGTTAGGAATTGCAATGTTTTATATGTGAAGTGAGATCAATGCCAGAGAAGGTTCAGTGATTGCCTATTTTTATCTCATATCGGCAAATAATAAATCGCACTCTCACACGTTAAGCCCCCTGAGATATCCGGGTACCAGCATGACAAACCACCGATTTGCCAGTATAGTTGCATCCAAACCTTTCGTCGGAAGTTTAAGTACGACATTTATTGATGATCGCTTTTACACTTAACGATTTTCCGCAATTAACAGTATATTTTCAAACCCTTGCGTTGACTGTGACGAGCATTCCATTGAGAACCAAAACTAAACGATATCAATGGTTGTACTAGCAGTCAAAAAAGTATAGCGCGCTCCAATTTTTTTAAACGTCCGTAACTTTGAAACGGAGAGATATACGTAAGAAAAGCGCGAAATAAAATCGTTAGATCTTCAAAAGATCTATGAAGTTGATTGTAGCTTTTTTGTCGTATCTCATTTTGTTCCAAAGCTACGGAAGTTTAAAAAAATAGAGCGCGCAATACATTTTTGACTGCTACCTCCATAGTCGAGACTGATATTTTATGTACCAGTAGAGTTTTGACCTCTCCAGTGGCAGCGTGAATGAACCAACGGGCGCCATTCTGTATTTTGAAGAAAGTGCGAATGGGCAAAATTTACTCCGGTAACAACTAACTAGTAGAATCCACTCAAAGTGTTCAACCTGAGATCTTATCAGTGTGTTGTTATTCAAACTTAAACCAAGCGAAATATAGTCGTGAAGACTGTTTCTCCCAAAATATTATTTTAGACGAGAGAAATGGAGATGCGAAAAATGATTTTGATTCATGAAGACGATGTCACGACCAGACCAGCGATTTGAGATAACTCCAGCTGGTTGCAAAATCCGCCTACAGGAAGTTTTCTCATTTTCTCCCAAAAGTCAGCCGGAAATATCGTGACCCCAAAAAGAAAATCACCTGTTTTAATGACAGATGAGGTTTTTAAAAATATTATCGCGACTATCTTGTAATTTATCATAGTCTTTTAAATGATTTGTGCTGTCCTCGCAGCCAATCGCAACTTTTCGAAACGAAAGTGGGACGATCGAATTCATCCTATTAAATTAAACAATTTAGGACCCTCTTCCAGTGTCTTTAAGGTGCAATTTTAATCGAAAGGCGTAGATGTCTCCGCCTTGGTCTCCGCACACCGTAAAATTTCAGAACTGCATTTTTCGTGTCTTGTATACCTTATTGATTCAATCTGCGAAAATTAGGTAAGGCTAACCCTGGTTAGGTAAGGTTAGGCCAGGCTCGTTTTTACGGTTAGGAGAGCACAGTAAAAACTAACCCCTGTTTTAGGTAGTCCCACACCTGTTTTGGGTGTGAAGGGAAACAGGAGGAGAGCGTAATGGGGATATTTTTCCAGTATGAAGCTATCACCAATCATATCAATGAAAGTTCTCGTCGAGAGCTCTCCATTGATATGGTTTTTCATAGGGGTATCTTTAAAAATATCCGAACTGCGCTCTTTCTGTTTTACTTTCATAACTAAATTAGGGGTTAGTTTTTATAGGTGCTTTGCCTTTAAAATAAAATTGCCTTTTGGGACTGATGAAGTTCTTGCTCGACGAAGAGCTGCCTCTTTCGTTGACACTCACAGCATAAAGGAAGCTTTTTAATTGCACGAACAGTCTAGCGCGGGGGATCAGGTTAAGACAACGCCAGCGTTTCAGCGCAGAATTCAAAGAGAAGGAAAATAAAATATTGCTTGGTTGGAAACGTGCAGGGATGAGGTTAATGTTCGGAAGACAGGCGCCAAGTTCGAGCGGGTATGGTCTGTGGCTTCCGCACTTTTTGTAAACAAAGGTGGCTGATGTAGAAAGCAAGTTTGCCTTGGCGGCATGACAATATAAGAGTGTATAGTCTACTCCAAAAGTTTCCGGACTCGAATCAGTGAGATGACCCATTTTAGGGGCGTGACCGTTTTTGATGTTCTTACCAACATCGCCATCATCTTTTTTTAATTTATTTATTTTTAAGGAAAGAAAAGATAGATATCTGGAAACCACTTGTCTGGCTTCCTCTTTTTTTGCGAAGAAATGTTGATTTTTTGTTTTTCAAGAGAATTGTTAGTCAGGGCCACGTAAATAGATTACAAAAAATAAATAAAAGCTAGTCAACAACACTGTCTTCGACTAAGAATAGAATTTATTTTGAGAAGTATGTGTCTGAAACTACGCTTTTTATGGGATATTAGAAAAATCGTCAGTTTTCCGTGCACTTTTAGCTCAGCAGAAAGTAAGCCCAGAAAATTAGAGATGCGCGAGTTGTGACCTCTGCCATGGGAGCCGCCATTGTCGGCCTCTTGTATTCCTCACGGGAAGACAGGGCTCAAACATGGCGGCCACGGGTTTCATTTGCGTCTCTCTACTTTTCAGGGCTCTAGTTTGACTTAATGAAAGGTGAAAACCGAGATGCGGATATGCAACCTCCATGAACAATTTGGCATTTGCAACTATGTCGCGTTCCGTTTTCGACCCGAGAGAAATGAGCAGATTTGGGTTAGGTGGGCGTTGAACCGTGTGGATTCGCTATGTCTGTTTACCGAATTAGCGCCGTTGCCACGTGTGCGTGTACTCTATAACGGAAGCACTTCCGGGCAGTGCGGTGCAGCCTGGCTCGCCTCTCGAGGTCTGCGCCGCTCTGTGCCCGGCCTCTTTACTGTCGCATTTTTTGCCCTTTTCTCCTCATTTTCCGAAGGAAATTTTACCTTCGTAGCGTTTATACAAATTTTTATCAATGAAATTTGCAAGTTAATTTGTTGAGAAACTTAACTATTCGTTGAAAAGAAAAAAAAATCCGAAGTTCTCTGCACACATGTTGGTTAAAATTTAATATGGCATATTATAAAGAGGGAATAAGCAATAAAACAAGACTAATTGTGTTCCAGTGTAAGATATTTGAAAACGCGTGTTAATATTAAAAGGAAATCGGTGCGGTATTCAAGTTCGAAGGTGACTCGAGCTCACTCAGAAACCACACTCCCAGTAAGTTCGACAGAATTTTCAAGGCATCGATATGATGGTTGCACCGTAGAAAAAGTCGAATTTTACTAGGATCGTGTAAAATGTCAAAGCTGATCTTTTTATAGTGTGTTTTTAATAATACTGATTTTTTTAAAATCTTTCTTTGATATCAGTTAAATTAAACTTTTCACGTCTTTGTTCACTCAATCCAGAGGAATTTCACTGGAATTAACTAAAATTGCCGAGTATTTTCATTGAATAGCTTTCCTCGCGGGGAGCGACAGGAGATTTCTGCATACGATAGTGCCAACTTGGCAGTAAGGTCAAATATAACACCGATTATTGTGGTTGTATTTCGATCCGCAATCTGTAGACGCTAGCTGGCAGAAAAAAAGAAATAAAATAAAAATAAATGGAAGAATTCCTGGTTGGGGAGGCAGTAGTGCACCAGCTGAATATTTCGTATAACGTGAGGTGGCTGGAGACGAGGGACATCTTTTAAAGGCTTAAGAGAAAAACATTCTGTGCAGGTTTAGTTAACTTCTTGTGACACGTTTCGCCTGGCTTTGTTGACGAAAGGTGGAACACATGGAGGAAAATTCAACCATACAAAATGACGGGGTGGTGGTAGTGCGGCGCGGTGTGGTTGAGGCTGTGTGTGGGCGTTGCAGTCGAGATGATGTCCGGATACGCTCTGATTCTTCTTATTCACTGGATTACGCCGCACTGAATAAGGATGCCGACCTCGAAAGGATGCCGCCCTCGTATTCGGCTTTTGGTAACTGATTTACGTGGTCCTCATACCCACTTTTGGACCACAGCAATGGAGGCTGCTCATTGAATAAATTATAAAATACACCAGACTCAAGATCGCTTCCCCCTCATGTGCTGTGAGGAAAGATAGTAGATCACTCTTGCAAATAGCTCCAGAATGGGCCGTAATACTATTTGACAGCGGAGAGAGGCAATAGGCATTCCACCTAACTTAACCTGTCATAAACAAGCCCCTTGCCGTTTACCAAGATTAGTTATAGTCATACTTGTGCCTCGCTCCGTTCGGCTGTCGCCAAGCCTGATGCCGCTTACTTCTCGGCGGCCCTAAATCGGCCGCCGAGAAGTAAGCGGTATCAGGCTTGGCGACTGTTTAATTAGGTAACCCTAGGTTAACTTAGGTTAGGTGGCTTTTGCCTCGCTCCGATTGGCTTAACGTCGTAGGGGTTGAATCAAAAGGTTGAAAATGCAACCTTAAAAATGTAGAGTGTAGGAAGTTCCACAAACATACACAGGTTGGACTTGCTAGTCTATTGCCGAGGCTCTATTGTAAAATAAAATAATGCCTTTTTTTGTCAGGACTTCCGATGTAGCGAAGTAAGGAATCCGTATTTGGTGAGGTGAAACCCGATTAATCGCGTGGGACGTTTCTGTAACGCCTAATCAGTCTTCTAAGTAAAACGAGCGATCTCGGCGGAGGGCTTTTCAATCAAGAAATTCGACCCGCAACAATCGCTCTTATAAAACCCGCACTTTGCAGATGCGATATTTAATTTCTGCAGACGGTGGCTCGTGTTTCGCTTATTTTAAGACTTCCACCGAATCCGATCGCTTTTTATTGGCAAGACCGTAAAATAATCTCGACCACAAAATTCCCTTGACCCGCTTTGTACGCTTCTACATCCTTACAAGACTATTTCAGTCCTCACCTCCTGGACAAGCACGGTAGATTATCGAGACTATGCTCATGAAAGTTTAAGCATGAGAACTTACGTGCCGGAAAGTTAGAAAATGGTCAAATTTTGGTCGGCCTCCAATGTCGAAATGCACTGAGGGGATCATTATGTTGGAGGAGCAACCCTAATTTTTTCATTGCTATTTCCTCTGTGGTAAGTGTCCTTTTCTATACGGTTAGGGTTATCTTGCACTCCAAGAGGTAGCGGGAAATACTCACTACACATGTCTTTTTCCGTTAATGGTATGTATTCTTCCGATTTCATTGTTGAGAGGTGATGTTTTGGAGGAAGTTCGTATGTCGCTGAAGTTGAGGGTTAGTTGGAATAACCGACCCAGGTGTTCAGCTCGACGTAAAATGACGCACAAGCTACATTAACGGTTTCAAATATGTCCTCATTTCCGGCACTTACGTCCCGGGTTGGTTTTCAACGCAAAGTAGATGATTTGTCGAGGAGTGGCGTGTCGCCCCTGGAGTAAGAAAAGTTTTAAGAAACGATCCAGAGCGTGACGCTTGGAGGTCGCTCAGCCTAGGGAAGTCAGCTCTTGACAGGTGCTTTTCGACATTGTGTCAATCAGTGTTTCGAATGCTGATTTTGATGGTGTAACAGGAGACGTAAGAGTTGGGTGGGGAAGGGTGCTTTTGGGAGGCTGGATTAGGACCATCGCTAGTAAAGATGCTATGTGGAGTCCGACGAAAAGGAGTGGATTGTGAGTTTCTAGGCATGGATGCGGTGATGAGATGGTCGAGGGCTACATGAAGAATTCGGTTGCTTCGGCATAGGAAACTGTGGAGAGTAGGCACTTATGGTGCTTCAGGGGGTGATACGAGTTGTTACGGGGATGTGCTGAATGGAACTGGAAATGTTAGGAGTTGTTGCGGATAAAACTGGAAATTTTAGGAGCGCTTTGAGGATGAAACGGGAGGTTTAGGGCTATAATTGATGAAATTAGAGGTGTAGGAGACTAGTGGATGACATAGTAAATGTCAAGCGGATATAACAGGATGGGAGCGAAACATGGACTGGACAAAGAGGCGCTTTGAGGTTGCGAATGTGATAGAAGAAACTGGAAATGTGGGAAGGCCATTGTAAGAGGTGGTTGGAAATTGAGATTTTAGGTAGAGGGGTGGAGCTTAAAAGGTTGTGAACAATATGAGATGCGATGTATGATGTCAGTATCCTTGGCGAATAATGGCATCAGGAGGTGAAGGCGTATTGGTGTGGTCCATGCCAAAAGACAAGACATTTACATCTGAATTGTATAATGAGCAACGTTTTATGAGGAATATGTCGAAAACAGTTTTGGAAGCCCATAAAATATTCAGTGTCATGTGTACACTTTTGGAAATGCGAATTTTCCAACTCTTGTGTTCCGCCTTCGTCATGAGTGATTGCAGAGCAAGACACGTGGCACTTAACCTAACCTGAATCTGGGTACATTTAACACAACGGTGGCCAAACCTAGTATTCTTCTCGGTGTTTGCGATGGAATAGCGAGCGGCACAAAGTTTTGTCGACAACCAAGTGGAGCGGGGCACAAGGCATTTACCGTTGATCTCGGTTGATCCTATTTATGTTAGGTAAACGAGCGTGATGTATCTTTGTTGTCACGACTAATGTACTTATGTAATTTTTGTCTGATCTGTTTCAGGTAAAGAAACTTGCCCATCTCCAGCTCCGTCGGGGCAGCTTTCAGTGAGTTGTTGGCATTGTCCCAAAACGTAATAAGTCCTGAGAAGAAAACGGACAGGCCATCACAATAGGAAGGAACTGCGTCCGTCTGCCGCTAGTGTTGCGTTCTGCCGGGAGATGGCAGCTTCGGTCGCCATCATTTTGCATTTCCGTACATTGTGAAGAGACGGCGGCGATAAATTTGTGGGATTTCTACCGTACGAATGGAGTGCTGATTAACAACTTTCACGCCACGAAGAAAGGCGGGAGATGAAGGGGTCCAACAATATTCAGTTGCAAACGATTTTCGTCGTGCCCCACCGAAAAAAAAACTGAACGTTTGATTCAAGCTTTGCGTTGGCATTTGTGAAGTTTACCATATGCTTAAATTAAGATGATATGCTTAAATCAAGCCTACTGCTACTTATTCAAGCATACGTATGGTCAAGTAATACATGTGGTTGAATCATACGTACTTAGGCTTGATTCAAGCTTATGAACTCAGTTTATACACGGTAAACATAGGATACCCCCGCGCATCTTTTGCTTGAATCGAATGTTTACTTTTTTCAGCAATTATTTTCGATCGACTTTTGTGTACGACGTATATCACCTTACAATCTGTTTAAAGGATGACAAAAGCCTCCAAGTTTTATCTCCAACCAGTCAAACTCACATATCGCAAAACACAATATAATGGCAAATTTGATCCTCGGCTTCGCTCGAGGTAAAGCAGTCTTCGCCGACCAATATTCGATTGTGTTGCCCCGAATCGTCTAGATTCAAAGCGTGCAAGGAACTGGTGGTTACAAGGACGAGTGTTTGATTTCAAGAAATATTTCGGATATTAATTAGCGCACTCCTCAAGCATCATAAGCCTTGCACAAGTCGTGTCCTAGCCGATTTTCGAAATCGCTTAACGATGTTCAAAAGCTAAGCAGGTCATCGTGGCCTCTTTCCTCATAGCAAACGCAGTTGCTCCTGAGGGAACACACATTGCCTGCCCGAGGCTCAATTAAAGCTGCAAGGTCATAACTCAGCGGAGATCCGTTCCTGCTGGAATTCCACAAGACTGGAGCTGGACAAGGCTATTCGGCCGACATCCGGTGACCCTTTTGCTAATCGGTGCCACTTGGTCCTATTCTTACGGCTTACTTGGACAGCAAGGTCCTGAGGTCCTTCCGCCTGCATTCTCAATTTCAAGATTCGCATTCGTCGCCAAGCTCAGCGAAGCGAGGCACATGGCACTTGACCTAGACAGTGTTGAACATATAGTAAAAACAAAATCCCCGTTTAGGGGAATGGTATACCTGTTTTGGGTGTGAAACTAAAACGGGGTGGTACACGTACTTTAGTAATTTTTCAAAATAGACCTATGTTCATAGTTCAGCCAGATAATCCAATAGGTCTCGGCGAGAGCTTTCCATTGATGAGGCTGAACATAGGTCAATCTAGAAAAAAAAATCCAAGTACGTACCACACCTGTTTTGGATTTACACTCAAAACAGGTATGGCATATTCTCCAAAACGGGGGTTTTATTTTTACGGTGAAGTAACCTACGCGGTTGAATGCCGTTGGTCCTCATGATGTCAAAAAAAGGTTGAACTGGTTGAGCACGGCGTTGGGAAACCCACCGACAAAACCGAGAATGTAGCAGTAAACACTGGTTGAAGGTTTTTATTTATTCATTTATCGCCCTACATAAAATTAGTAATTTGTTTGTTTTTTATTTACAAAAACTCGCAGTTCTTACCGGCTCATCGTGAAGTGCTGGAAAAAAAGGTTCAGAGTCGTATATGGACGATCTGAGGGAGTTTCGGGTGGAGCATGAGAAACGTCGTTGCCCCTCTTTCCCTCCTCTATGAGGCAGGGATGTAAGCTTCGCCATGTTCGTCCCCGTGAACTCTTGCAAGTCGTTTATTCGCAGAGCTTAGTATATCTTGTCCAGTGATCCGGAGATCTCGTTTGACGCGGAAGAAAAAAGAAAAGAAGAAACCGGTCGCCAATAAGATCAGTTGCTCGACAGGAGCGGTCAAAATAGCCACGTTTGATTGCGGTCAACTACTTCGGTGGGCGCGTGGTTTATGTTCCCTGTCCACGTAGGCCTAGACTGTGTTGGGCGCCTTTTCTGAGTGAGCCGCGTGTTCTGCTGCCGTGTTTTCGACTTCCCGCTGCATTTTTGACTATTCACGGGCGCTCGTGAATGCGCCCAGGTTTAATGGGCTCTGGCACCGCTAAGAAGCTACTGCGTTTTAATGAGCCACAGTGACGCCCTCAGAATGTGAACGTGGTGAGAAATGTTTGAGGAAAGCACGGAGACGAGCTTATGTAAACTATTGCGATTGTGTGTTCTCTCGAAAATATCTGGCCGGCTAAGCAATTACACTACATATATCCTTAAAAAAAATATGAGCGTCGATAAAAAAAAATGACGATAAAATTATTTATCCCATTAGGGTTCGATTTCACGGTTCCTGAATCAGTAGGTATCTCAAACGAAGGGACTCGGCAAGAGGTTTCCATTGATATGACTATATTTGATAGGTCTTGGTTAGGTCTCGAGATGGACCAATAAATAGCCATATCAGAAGAAGCGGCTTAGCTAGAGCTTTCTTTTGATATGACTATTGATAGCGGTATCTCAGAGTCGTTCGAAAATGCGGCACTGACCGATTTAAACTTCATTGCATTTCCAGGCACATATGCCGGTAAAGCAGCAGCTCTAAATATCAAAGGTAGAATTTTTCTTGACTTTGTTTCGTGCGGACTTATCTTTTTCGATTATTCGCTTAGGTTAGGTCACGAGCGACGAAATATGGAACGCTAGAGGTGGAAACTTCAAATTCGTGTTGGTCTCACCTTATTACTTAACAATTTTTTTAGGAATGTGCGCATAATGCCCTGATAAATAGCGTAGAATATTGAATCTAGAGATAAAACCAAAATGAACGTAACGGTGCTTTGATGCAGAGGCGCATCGAAACCTCGTCTATATTTGCTGAGAGCGGGAAAATGCCATTTTGCATCGCAACTCGTGTATCTCTTTCCTTTCACTCGCAGTTTTGCAGCCGATAGTGTATTTATCGACGGTGCTGAATACCATTTTACGTCGACATGTGAAGAGTTCTTCTCCGACAATTCATGTGATTTCTTTAACGATGATTTTTGAAAAGAGATGAATTCACATAGAGAAAATTGCGTTAAGGTTAGTGTACATTCTATTTAATTCAGTCTCAAGGTTGTAGCTATCCAGTTTCACATCAGTATCTTTTCTATCCCTTATTCTGCCGAAGAACGCCTATTAGTTTTCGTTTTCATTTTATTTTGTCAATTGTATTTTAAGACATTGTTTTTTTGTGCCATTTTTATTTTTTAGGATCATTTAAGATTTTGTTTGATTTTTGTGCTGGCAAGAAATTTTTACTGGGTTAAGTAACATTCTTTGGTTAAGTTGCACGCAGGGTTGGTTGTGAAGCCTCGAAAGGCAAATATTTCAAAGGAATCGGCATTCTGGAATGCCAACCACATAAAAATCCTTTTGTAAAGCTCTTTCGATTGGCTGGCTGAGCTCAGCCGTGGACGCAGCCTATTGCTGGTCACTCCGGTCATGACGTCATTCTGATCTTGACCTTCTTACTTTCACTCGTTTAATACTCTTTCCCCTTTCGATTCCGTGCCTTTTTTTAATATTTCGTTTTTTATATGGTCAAGTGGCAGTCACTTTTTGGGTACTCTCACGTGATTGAGGTTTTGCGAGGTCAGGTGCTCATCTTTGTGAAAGTTCCAAAAGGATGCGTGTTGTATCTCTTTTGATATACAGCATGTCTCTGTTTATTTGAGATGGTTGAGGAACAGGGTGTGCAGCGATCAGGGAATCAGGTTCAGGGAATTTTACTTTCCGGAAAATATCAGGGAAAAATTAGGTCATTGTAGGCTAAATAAAATTTTGGGACATGGTAAAGTCCAAGAACGAGTCGAGTAGCTCAAAATCAGGTCTAGTTTTAGTTACGTCGTAGGGGGGGGAAACATCCAGGAGATGGAAAAGAAAGAAGCACACAGTAATTTTTAAGGTAGCGTTTTTAACCTTTTAGTTTAAATTTGGTGCTACCCTCCGTCGTCAAGCCGAGCGGAGCGATAGCGAAGCGAGGCACAAGGCACCTAACTTAACCTAGGGTTACCCAACTAAACGGTCGCCAAGCCTGAT
>Ga0058701_10005050_pt1 | contig 10865 bp, 6 predicted proteins | sample AgamicOrMae_FD_97039 | JGI IMG/M metagenome (GOLD analysis project Ga0058701, IMG submission 97039) | Agave microbial communities from Guanajuato, Mexico - Or.Ma.e | ecosystem: Host-associated > Plants > Phyllosphere > Phylloplane/Leaf | place: Guanajuato, Mexico | collected 2012-06-04 | reverse complement strand
TATATATATATATATATATATCCAAAATCTGTAATGGTAGACGTGGGTTTATCCGGAACCTTCCTTAAATTGCGAGACTCTTCAGGTAAAACTTTTCCCCAAAGATGCAAATTTTTTTGACTGTGTTGCTGTTTTTGCAAAACAATGGTACGAGAGTGAGAGGATCAAGTTGGTAGCTGCCCGGGCGGAGGTCCGCCTTCCTTGAGCAAATTTCCAATATTTAGCCGTTGAGAGACCGTAGATTATGTCTACTCAACGTTAAATCTGACAAATGAACCAATTTAAGCTCCTTATAACTAGACAAAGAAACGCATTAAGAACAGTACGCCTTCTTACGGGCTTATCAAATTTAGTGCTTACAGTTAGTTTTCTCAGTTTGCCAATGTGAAACGTATTTTTTGAGCGTATCAATAAACGGATTAGTTCCCAGTGTCAATGTAAAAAAAAGTGGGAAAAAAGTTTTGTTTGAAATTGTATGCTTTTGGGTTGAAATACTTAAGTTTTTGCTGTGGGCGTGTATATCGAACCTCCATATAACAAATTTTTAATTCTTGCCTTTTACGGGTCAGTTTCTTATGGGTTGGGGACCGCGAAATTTGCCGAAATAATTTTTAATGCTATCATAACATGAAATAATATCTTGTTTTGAAACGACTGTATTGAAACGGAATATTCTCTAAAACTCTCAAATAAGACTGATCATTTCTTTTCGCCCACCTGTGTTAACACAAGGGAGACTTAAATGCTCGGAAACCAACCTAATGCAATAGAAGCTGAATTGAACCCACGGAGGCCAACCTGATACATTTTAGGTCAGTTCTATTCGCACACCTACGTCAATACAAGGGATACTTGAACGCCCGGAAACCAACCTAATGCATTTTAAACGGAAGGCGACTTGAACGCACGGAAACAAAACTAATACATTTTCAAACGGGGCAGCGTTTGAATAGTCACTTCGAATAAGATTTTGGACGTTTTTACATGAACCAGCCTTTAGGTCTGCGCAAATGTGGTTTCGGCTACGAATAGCTTGGGTTTATATTTCCAATGAGTCGGCAGCCGCCGCTCATGGGCTCGGTTCAAACGAGAGGCTGGAAGTCTCGCATCAGTGGGGAGCTTTCCGCTATAAAAATAAATGTATCTAAGGCGTGGAAAGCCTTGCTAACCCGAGGGTTTGTTGTGGTCGTTCGATTGAAGTGCATTATCGTGGCTGTTGGTAAAAAAAAACGCGCTCGAGTAAATCATTGAGTTGTGTAGGAGTGGTATTTCCGGTATCAGGGCCCCAGCCAGGCCTCGGCCAGGCTCAGGCCAGACGGCAACTTATACAAACCTTGTTGGCCGACTAAATGTGCTTTTGCGAAGCCCACGTCTTGGGAACCGCCGCGACGTACCGACGGCCAACCTGACGCGCGCCAATTTGGTATGCTAAAAAATCGCTACCTAAGGCTTACGATAAAATCGCAGTTTGCGTGATATTTATGATTAAAGGAAGACCGAATCATTTTCTGGATGACAGCGGTGTAACTAAATAAATTTTAAACTGTCAAATAGACCTGCTAAAAAAAGCTAAGTGAAGGGGTTCTTGAAAAATTTAGTTTTTCGCGCTTTACTCACTACTTCATGGCTGCGATATCAAGAATCGGCCGCCGTCGATGAGTAAACATAATCATAAGCTGTCTGAATATCAAAAAATGGCATACATAACTATCATCTCACGACCAGGAAATTTAAAACGGATTGAAATACAGTATGAAATAAAACGAGCGTTTTATATTTTCTGGGCGTAAGGTGATAGGTCATTTTTTGAAATTCAGATAGGAGATAGGTAATGATTATGTTTACAAATCGACGGCGGCCGATCCTTGATATCGCAGCCCTGAAGTGAGTAATGCTCCGAAAACGGATTTTTTAAGATGGGGTCGCTAGATTTCCCTTAAAGTAAATTTCTCTGAAAAAAATAAATAAAATGAGAAACGCTGTTGAAAAAAGAAAGACTTTGTAAGAGTTGACTGGAAAATATATATTTTTTTAAATCTCAACAAATCAGTAAAAAAATCAGCATTAAATCAGTAAAAAAAGACAAAAAAATCAGTCCTCCCCAAAAAAATCTATAAAAAAACAACATAAAATACATTCGGTCAAGTTTTGGGACATTTTTTCAAAGATTTTTTGAAGAAAATGTTTGCTTTTCCCGTAACGTTTATTTTTTCTTGTTTTTGTTTTAACTCGTAGATTTATCTACTTATTTATTTTCCTACAAAAACACTAATTTAAGTCATATGCATGGAGGAAGAAACCCGAAAAGCCGTAAATACTTCGCTTAGGAGCGGATAATGCCGTATTTGGGTAGATATGAGTTGTAACCTTTTAAGCTCATGTTGGCGGCATTGTTAATTATTCTGTTCGAATGAATGAAAAGCGAAGCGTGACGTAATGAAATAGGAGCGGCTCGATTTGACTCGATCCCACTTCTTTTGATCGGCTCCCGTTCTTTTTTCTCTTTCCAGCACGCCTCCACTTTTGGACATTTCCTTTCCTCCTCAACACACCCGTCCCTCGCCCCGCCCCACCCCGCCCCGCCTTCTGACGTCACCTTAAATTTATGCCAAATCTCGAAGTTTCCTACTAAAAAGGATACAAAAGCACGTCACTCTCTCAAGTCCAATGCATGCAATTCCCCACTACATATCAGATATCATCCGGAGAATTCGCTAACTACCCCCCCCCCTCCCGGGAAAAAAACTCTAATCGTCGGAGAACTGTCTGTTTTGGTCCTGTTTGGAAATCCATAAAGCTATTTTCCCCCTTTTTGCGTCAAAATTATTACTTACCCATATTCGTAGAACGGAAAAATTGGGCGTGCGTGCCCGATTTCTTTTGGTTTGTGCCTCTCAGTATGAGCCATTTGCCAATTTTTTTGCAAGTTTTTCAATTGGACTAAACGGAGTTGGGACTTCGATTAAAAAGCCCAACTCATTAATTCTCTGTGATTATTTAAAAATCTGGCTAGTAAGCAGAAAAACATGGAGAGACAAAAGAAGGGATGGCTCTTACCCGGGAAAGTATGTCAATACACAAAGCAGTGGAGTAGTCTGCAATTCGTTCTTCAATCATATCTTTTTTTGAATAACTAAAAATAAGGACGATTAACAAGATTTGCTGCCACTCAGTCGTCATCAGGGGCCAATTTCACGTCGATTTCATGTACCGGACGTTACTTTTCGACCAGTATTTTCAGAGCACACACGGACTCACACGAAACTGTAAAGCCCTTCTCCTGGAAGGAGGCGGGCTTAATAAAAGTACTGAATTAATGTTTGAGGTTAGGCTAGATTAGGTTAGTGAGGTGTTTGCGAGACAGCCTGTGATGCTTAGAGCAACCTAACCGACGCTAATGTATGTCCCTAAATGTAATGAAAGGTTAAACGAGAGCTGGAGTAAAACTCAGGCGGTCGAAACTGCAACCGTTAAAACTTAAGAGTTTTGTACTCTGATCTGTCGAATCGAACAGGTTATGACGTTATCGGGTTGGTTTGGCTTCGCAAAGTAGAAGTCAGTGCCTTGTAGATGAGAACGCCGGCCGGAAGTGCGTGGGAGAGGTGGACTGGGACTACCAGACACCAAAGCTTCATAGATTCATTAAGCAGCATGCCTGGGCTAACAATCAATGGATATGTTTAGGGAATGGGGGGGGGTCATTGTTGGTGGCCGTCTAACAGTGGAACTTCATTTAGGTTTATTGTCGTCTAAATTTTACAGCCCCTTCTTTTTGGTCATTCATATTTTTGCCATATTTGGGCGTGAGAAGATTCAATTTTTGCCCACAAAGAGGTCTTTAAAGTGGTTATAATATTTATTATTAAGATGGATTTATCATAAGCCATTTCAAGTGTAAGGATGTGCGAGTTTTTCATGTGCAAGTTTGACGAAACTAATTGGTCTCTTGGTTGTGATGTAAATGTAAGACGGGTACACGACACGCATGTTAGTTCGATGTTAAGGGACATCTAATATCGATAGCAGATAACATAAGGAGAGAAGTTTTCATTGTTACAGCTTTTCATCACGTAGAAGAAATGATCGCATCTACTATACCATTTCGGATTCTAATACAATTGTTCTTGTTAGATCAATTAATTTTTTTGATAAAATTGTAGGTATGGGCAAAAAGTTTCTAGCCGATATGCCGTAATTAACGCTCTTGAGCTCTGTTGTTGGACACGATGTGGCTACATAAAACAAACCGAAAAACACGTCACCAACCTGAAAGGATAAAATACCCAATAGTCTTTGCCTTCTCTGTATCAGCGAATAAAGGAGTATGGTGAATGGGTCAGAGCAAACTCCTAAACGATGTTCGAGTACCAAAATGAGTTTTCTAGGTCAGGTATATCCAGATCAGACGAGTGGATAATTTGCGCGAGGTTTCCCACCGGAAACGCGGCTCGAGCACGTGCCTTGAAATGAATGGGAGATAATCAAGGCTCGAGATCTCGGCCATAAACTTGTAGCTCGTGAGACGAGCTCGATGACAGCTTCCAATGCGCAGCTTTTTCGGGCGATGATGAGGAAGATTGCCGATACGATCGAATATTGACAGCTTTGAAAAGGATGTCCGGGAAAAGTGTTGCCCATGCCAATACCACGATTATGTGGAGTTGGAGCACGAGATATGGGGGGTGGATGGACTCCTGTATTACACTCTTATAGTGGGATCAGTTGATACTCGCCAGTGGGAACCTGTGAAAAAAGAAAAATCAGTGTGATCAGAGATATGTGTATATTTTTTTCAGTTACGAAATTTCGTTTGTAGTGTGAATATGAAACGGTGAATTTATGTAACCTCAAAACATGGACGCATGATCTGTGGAATGCAGCGCTCTTCTTATCGAAAAATGTGAAAACTCCTAGGAAGAATCATCGATTTTTTTTGGTGGCATACCAATAGGGCTACTTGATTCGTTTTACGAACGTGGAAGTAATGATCTAAATAAAATAATATTCTATCACTCATAAAAATACTGCACCAGTGAAAATTTTACGAGGAATTTTTTCATTGCCGCTCCATAATAGCTTTCATATTTTTAAATTTTTTTTTATGAAACATTTAACATTTTAAGTCCCCTTTATTTCAAGATTGAAATTTCTAATCGAGTTGTTTGCAAATTGTTCAGCAGTTTTAAAATCAGCTGATTGTGTGTAGGCGCGTGTGTTAGAGGGCAAAAAAAAGACTTTGTGTTACGTGGGTGAGGAGCCATGGTAAAGACTTCGAAAATATGGGCAGTTTAATTGCATCTCATGTAATTAGGGGTGCCGTAAAATAGCTCGCAACGAGGTGTACTTAGTAGCAACGATCCTATTTTATTGGAATATTAGTGGAGTGTAAAGTGGGAACGGTGATGGCAAGTTGTGGTGGTATTTACTGGACGGTCGTAAAGGATGCGACGGTAATGGGCGGCGATTTGTAACACTGGTGGCAGGAACATTGCAAGATGAAGTGAAGAAGATGAGGCAGAGCGGGAGGACGAGAGAGTTCGTCGAGGAAACGAATTGATTGGAAATGGGGACGTGGGGAAGAATGGATTGGAAAATTAGGAATTGACGGGAATGGGTTTGAAATGGATGTGAAAAATACTAGTGGTTGGAAGAGGCAGAAGAAAGGTCAGACTGTGAAAAGAAGATTTATAAATGCCGGTGGTTAGTAAGGGAAGAAAAGAAGGGAGACTGTTAATTGATGGCTGGAAGAGAAACAGATATAGACGAAGAATGGGAGAAGACAAAGCATACGGAAGAGTTTGACTAATGTTTGAAGGCGGAAGAGGGTGGAGAAGATTAGAATCCAGCTGGAAGAGTTACGGAAGAAGAAGAAGAAAAGGGAAGACGAAGCAGTCTGTTGGAGGACGACGCAGATTATATGGAGGATGGTCGACGATACCGCAATATTAAGGGTAGGATAGAATGACGAATATTTGTTATACGGTTGGACGATTGGGAATACTATAGTAGAAGTTGATCTGGCATAAGTGTATTTATTTCTTTTCCTCTTTGAACTCTATACCATTGTATAGATCACGAAGATCGAATCAAAGTGGTTAGTTGAGAGAACAAGTAGAATAAAGGAATGGAGCATTTCTCTGTTTGTGAGAAGGGAGTGAAACGGGGAGCGAATGTTCCCCAAAACTAGAAGTCCGGCAGGACTCCGCTTTTGAGTAAAATGTAGCATATGAAGTAAATTTTCAAACGGTGTATCTGCCGATCGATTTGATTTTTCCCATCCGTTGTTCCTTGCATTTTTCCTTTATCCGCCTCTCTCCGATTCTGTTCTATCCACTTCAAAGCGACGCTGTTAGACTCATCGTAACAGTTGAAAACGGTTGTAATCGGTGTAGTAGCATACACCGTTTGAAAATTTAACTCTTAAACTGTTTTATTTTCAAAACCTCATTCTTGTAGGATTTCTACTTTTGGAGATCATTCGCTCCCCGATTTCATCATGAAACAGAGAAATGGTCCATTACCTGGAGTGTATGATAAAGAAATCTTGTAGCATATGCAGTATAGGAAGAATATGAAGACGAAAAAGAAAACGATCTGTTGGAAGAGGGTGAATAAATGGAAGATAGTTGGAAGGAAACTAATCTTGTTAGTATATGCATTATAGGAAGAATATGAAGATGAAAAAGGAACCGATCGTTTGGAAGAGTGCGAAGAATTGGAAGATATGGATGGAAGCAAACCAACCTTGTTAGCATATGCACTACAGAAAGAATATGGAGATGAAAAATAAAACGATCTGTTGGAAGAGGGCGAATAATTAAAAGATAGCTGGAAGGAAACCAATGTTGTTAGTATATGCTAGTACCAGTTAGTAGATGAAAAAGAAAGCGATTGTTTGGAAGAGGGCGAAGAATTGGAAGATATGGATGGAAGCAAACCAACCTTGTTAGCATATGCACTACAGGAAGAATATGAAGAAGAAAAAGGCAACGATCGGGTGGAAGAGGGCGAAGAGTTGGAAGACGATTGGAACCAAACCAATTTTCTTAGTATGTGCAGTACAGGAAGAATACGAAGACCATACAAATGATCAGAGGAGATAGACGATTTTAGGAAGATATTTCGAGCAAAAATGAAAAGCGAATGGATAGAAAGCATAACAACGATCGAGGGATCGTCTCATTGTCAGTTGTGACAACAGTATGAGTCAAGATTTTTCAACGAAAACGGGAAGAAATAGTTGCAGCAACCAACCTCCCACGCCAAGCCTTCCTACGCTCTTCATCAACTTTTTCTCTCTCCTAAGAGAGGATGCGTAAGCGTTAAGCGGCTCGTTTACTGAGTTGGCAGCAGTTTTTAATGCGCTTTCCTGTCGAATATCCTGCGAAGACGCTCGTAAAAGCGAACTAGGTGAAGGTAAGTTAACTGCATTCAGAGTTGCGGCTTTTGAATGATTCCACTTTGCGACCGCCGACATGGCGTCTCGGCGGCGCGGCGGCGCCGCGGCCGGCGTCGGTGGCCTTCCCTGTGCGCCGCCCACGCCGCATCCGCTCAGCCGCCGCCGCTTACTACGGCGTAACCACGGAAATTCCGAGACAGGTGAACGCCGCGAATCAATGAACTAACCTTTCATTCATAACAAAAGAAGGAACGCCCAATGCTTTGCTACGCTGTGATATTTATGATGTCCGCGGTGCGACTTCAACAAAAACTGTAGCGACGTTTTTATTCACACTTATGAATCGAAACAGTTTTTTGTTCTTTATAATTATAGTCTAATGTCGGTCTAATGCATACGCAACAGTCATAAAGTTTCTTTCTTTCTTTCTTTTTTAAAAAAAAAGCAAGATTTTCACCCTTTAAATTATAAAATGACGTACTGTAGTATATAAAATTATTCGCTTTTGGAAACAAGAGCTTTGATTCATTAAAAGAGGCAAATATATCATGTCTTGTGGACCGATCTCGACTTATCTAATTTTTCACGCAGCTAACAATGCAGTCGATTATTATCAAGTCACATTTTATTTCGGAGAATTTTTGAAGTTCCAATCAGTGTGACCACAAGAAATTCGCGCAATCCATCTTCACCTGATTTCTTTAACTAGGTACGTATCTATCAGAGTCCTTGTATGAAATTAATAGATCAACCCTCAACTACGCAGTGAAGTTGTTCGGAAACCGGGATACTTCAGGAGAAATATCTTATGCCTGTTACATGATACAAAAATGTCGCCCTTCAACAGTTCCTAAATACAACATTCAGTCAATTTTCAAGTCAATAAATGCAAGTAATAATTATGAAAATTCTTGCGGATGCCCGAAAATATAAGCTTTTTCCAAACTCCGCAGACACTAAAGAGCCAATGAGTTATTAAAAATGTCATACTACATTAACACTGTTTTACTATTGAAGAAACTAATTGTAAGGGATACATATTTACGAAGTAGCACACGCCGCTCCATATTAAATGCATTAGGTTGGGTTCCGTGCGTTCAAGTCACTCCCCATTTAAAATGCATTAGGCTGGTTTGCATGCGTTCAAGTTTCCCTATATTTGCAATGGCGTGTGAATAGCCACGACCATATATTTGACATATACTCGGAGATTGGAGACATCTTCGAAATACAACTTCAAAGCATGAGGAAGCGGTTTAGACGTCACATCCGGTGCAGGTCATCCGTCGGTCGAGAATCAGGACCCGGCGACATCTGACGAAAATGAGCGGCTCGTTGGGGCAGGGTCTCGGCAACCCACGCTGCCTCCACGGGCCTCGTGCCAGCGAGGGTCTCGTGGCAGCGACGGTCTCGCGGGAGCGACGGTCTCGCGGCAGGGACGGCGAGCGCCTGGAAGTGACCCGCGCGGGCGCGGGCGCAGCCGCTAGCCCGAGCAGCGAACGGAACAGACCGCGGAAATATCCCGTTGTCGGATGCAGCCAGGGATCCTCCGTTGCCTGCCCAGCTAGCTCTGTGTCGCCCACGGCCGTCCTTCACCCAGTTAGGGCACCTCGGATTTTCGGCAACTCACGTCACTTTACTTGGCGGCCTATTCGGATAACGAGTTTAAGGGAATGCCGGCGAGAAAGGATGAATGGACCTCGTCTCAAAGTGGCGGATTGTTTTCCTTTAGAAGATCGCTTCCTTTCGGAGAAGGCCTTTGTTGTTTTGATATTATTTTTATCGAACAAGTACGTCTTACAGCTTTGTTAACTTCGGAGGAGAGCATCGTACGTGAAGGATAGATTACGAATTTTATGGAATAGTAGATTTAATTTGGTAGTAGTCGAATTTTTGGCCAAGTTCTTTAATTTTTTTATCTTTTTTATTTTTTATTTTATTATATTTTTTTTTACAGAAAATGCATGTTGAGTCGCAGTCGGATAACAAATATATTATTTTGTTTGGTGGCCCCAACCATCGGATGAGAAGCTTTTAACTTTGTTTGGTGATTCCTATTGGCGTCGAAATTTATTGACATGCAGACTTTTGAAGGTTGAAAGAAATGAAAGATAAAAAAGCAGATTTTGGAAATGTCCAAATGGTTAAATTTAGGTGGTTGCTTTAGGCAAATAAAAAGATATATCTTAAAACAGACCGTACAGAACTCCCTAAAAGGGACACTAAGCCAATAAAGGTGGCAATTTTATAAATATAACTTACACAAGCTGGGATAAGTTATCAGGATTAAAATAAATTACGAGAAACTGCAGAAAGGGGCTTTTGGGGTAGGAGAAGCTCGTTTAGGGGTACTAGCGGTCAAAAAAGCATTGACTGCTCTACTTTTCTTAACCTCTGTAACTTTGGAATGGAACGAAATACGACAAAAAAGCGAAGATCAAATTGATAGACCTCTTGAAGATTTAGCGATTTTATTTCGTGCTTTTTTGACGTATCTCTGTCTTTCCTACGTGTTTGCTTTCCGACGGAGGATTAAAAAAATTGAAGTGGTCAATAGTTTTTGAATGCTAGTACGAGATTCCTAGAGTGGTTCGGTATGCGCTCGAACAAGGCAGAAGTTATAACGGGTGAGTGGCGAAGTTGTGACTGAGTTATTTTGAGGGAGGCAATGTGGAGGACATAACTCAGCAGACGAAGGCCCCCGAGTTAATGAGCGAGCGCATTACGCCACCGTCTAAGAAATTGAACTTACCGTAAGAGGATCACACAATAGACGAAGTGATATTGTTAGAGTTGACCTATCGGTAGCTGCAGATGCAAATGAAGCGGTTTGTCCAATTAATTTATTCTGAAGAAGTCATACGGGTGGCGTAACACAACGCTCGCTGTGGGTGGGAGCGAGATAGACGAGGGTACGCATTCATTCGTACGTGCGCACGCACAACGGCCTAATCAACTAATGCGCCGGAAACGATGCCGATTGGACGCATACCGGAAGCACATCTCGTGACATAATTCGCGCAAAGATAAAAAGCCATTCTGCTCACTTGTCACTGGATTCTATTCCTCACCTAAGGATCGGGGGACTACTCAAAACAGGTATCACTGTAAATGTGAAATGGTCAAATTTGACTGAAGAATTGTGGCTAAAATTTTCATATTTCAGATAGTCAATTTCGTCTATTTTTAGTCAAAATAACTATTCTCGAGTCACTTTTAACTATTCAATTAGTCATTATTTACAGCGTAATATTAGAAATAGTCAAATTTGGCTAAGATTTAATAGCTAAAATTTTAATATTTCAATTAGTCAGTTTTGATTAAAGTTTACTAGCTAAAATTTTAATAAACTAATGGACAAAATTAGCGGGTCACTTTTTCAAAACCACAGAGAATCGGGACGCTAGGCTGTAAAAAGTTCTCCGTTGAATATGATGGAGGATCAACCCTTGACTGCAAGTCCCAT
>Ga0058701_10005049_pt1 | contig 10866 bp, 8 predicted proteins | sample AgamicOrMae_FD_97039 | JGI IMG/M metagenome (GOLD analysis project Ga0058701, IMG submission 97039) | Agave microbial communities from Guanajuato, Mexico - Or.Ma.e | ecosystem: Host-associated > Plants > Phyllosphere > Phylloplane/Leaf | place: Guanajuato, Mexico | collected 2012-06-04 | reverse complement strand
TTGAGCTTGTTTAAGTTACTATTGTGAATTTTGGTGTAAATTATGGTTATATGATGTTAGATGATCACTTTGGACCTAGTTATGTTATTTTGGATGTTCACTTGAATAGGCACGAATTAGGATTTTCATGATTATGTTGGACTCAAGTGAGTTTTTGGGTTAAATATGTTCACGTGGATCAAATTAAGTGAATTGCGATGTTGAATTTGTTATTGGATTAAATATGTATGTTATGTGAAATTTTACCTAATATGATGGATTATGGAAAGTCTTATTTGTGACCATGAGAGGTTTGTTGGATTAATTATGTAAACAAGTGAGCTTATGGGAGCTTTTTGAGCGTATATACAAAGAGAAGTGTTGCGTATTGAGCAAAATTGATCATGGAGTTCTTTTGTGTATTTTGAGCCAAACTATGGTCATTTAAGGGGGAAACCAATGTTTGTGGATTGTAATGGGGCATTTAGTTCCATTATGGAGAGAAAAGAAGACAAGCATGTATTTTGGGAGCTTATTTATGAGTTATGAAAATAATTATGGATTTTACATAGGAAATACCAAGTTTGTTAAGCTTAATGGCTTCTATTACATTCAATGACTCTTCTAGGCTGAAAATATGCATTTGTTGGACTTGTTAATGAAATACGAGAAGTGAGGAGAGTACTGACTCGAAAACAGTGAGAATTGGCCATGCAAGTGCAAGTTATGCTATCTCGAACCCACATGTATCTCTCTAGGCCTCATACTCTTGTTACGCATTTTAAAGTATGCCAAATGTATTATCAAGTCAACCCAGTGTAGTAACTATCATCTGAAACCAACACCTCAATGGTCATGAAATTGTATTATTAATCCCTTTTAGAAAAGTTCAAAAACTCATCTCCCGTTTGCAACCATCAAGGCCTTTGGTATTTTATCTTAGTGTGGTTTACTTTACTCTCATTTACTTTACAATATATTTGAATAATTTCATTGATTCAGTCTTAAAGTTATATTGAATTACTCAAGTTATGTACATTTTTAATTATACAATTTCTATTAAAGTTACAAGGATGTGAGTATCATTTACTGATCACACCTACCTACAACTACATTTATAAAACAGAGTCGATGCCTAGCTTATTGTTCCCCAATTTGCATAAAGTTGCATCAAGTCACAATATATTTATCAAGTCAGATCTCATGTTCAGGATTCCAGATACATGCATTGACTGTACCTTTAGAAATTAGAGCATGTTTATTTAAAATCATAACCTATTGCTAAGTATATGAAGGAAATAATGGATCGGTTTACTCAGTGTTTTGCCACTTAAATTGGGGACTCTGTTATCTATTAGGGTTACAACATCAACTCTTCTCCACGCGGTCAACCTAAGCTTTCCGGTCCGCTTGGGTGGTGTGCACCTAGTTAGACAGTGTATTGTTATCAAGGGGTTCACAATCAAAGAATAATTAGCAATATAATCTTATTGTTATCTCATTCTCTGTTTTAATGTTAAATAAATTACAAAACGGGTACCCAAATCAATGTTTCAATGATTATTTTACAGTACATTGATGCATGTACTGAGATTCGGGTCGCCATTCAAAATGTTTTCTTGTTTTATTTTAGGTAAGCACACAGTGAGTTATCCTCAGGCTAGCGAATCAGATGAAGGGACCAAGGGACCAAGGTCTTCTAGATAAGTTAGTGGTAACTTTCGTTCTTAGCACCTTTGAGATTGTTTAGTGCATATGTTCAGTTGGAGGGGTTGTAAGTTGTTTGGTGATGTAAACTTATGCGAGAATGTTTAGTAGTTACTTGTATCTAACTAAGGTGAAGTATGAGTATGTATTTCAACTATTGTGTATAGAGCCTTGTCCTTCGGTATGACGATAATGCCCTAACCATTGGGTTCATAAACTATGATTAAACACAATGATTATGGAGATGAATGGTGTAACATGTACAATAGGGGCGTTGCATATAAACGTGCAATCACATATACATCCATACATATATATGACCGTACTAACATTCGGGAGAGAATTCAATAAAATCACACAATACTACACTTCAAAAGGACATAATATCATCACTCATTTCCGGGCTCCCTCATCACCACACCGACCACAAGGGATGCCTCAAAACCCAACGTAATGAACCTAAATGGCCATTCCAACCTTTGACTAATCTTTCGAGCTTATAATCTCAAGCAATAGCATAATAATTCAAACTATTCGATTTCCTAACTGTTAAGTGGTTCATAATTAAAATGTTGAAATTGATTAATAATTTAAGGGATTAGGAATCTCCCACCTCGATCCAAGTTAAAGGACGCATTAAATCAGTGATTTAGGTGTGTTCGGATCCGGTTCTAACCGTTACCCCGGTGCTGCTACTACTGTTCTACTCGATTCCACTCTTTGTCTTTCTCCTTTCACTGCTGCATTGTGGTCATCGTCATCAGCATGGTCGAATCGTCGGTCAGGGTGTCATGGGTGGTGCTCTTGTTCACCTAGCCCAGTACGCACGCCACTTCCTATGTATTACGTCGTGCCGCCCACTTGCGACTGTGAGTGGACTGCCGACTGTTGCCATCACTGTCACCATGCTCTCCCCTTCTCTTACTCTCTTGGGAAATGGCTAGGGTTTGAGGGCTTTGGAGTGTTGAGAGCAGAGAGTGGGAGACGGGGGGTTGGTGGGTTTTTGGGTCTACAGAGTGAAGAACGCCCCCCTCATACTTGTTTTCCTTTTTCCCCCTTTTTTTCCTCTAGAATGGTACAACTACTTAAATACAATGAAGTCGGTTCCACTTGCTACTCTCACGTAATTACGTTCCAACATAAGTTCGAACTAATATAATAAGTACTCATAATCGCATAATAAATCGAGACATATTACAATCACATCATATAACATATAATAGCTCAACTAATACCCAAGATTTAAGTTAATAAAACAAATACAATAAAACATGGATAATAATAAAATTATCAACTCGAATAATTAATTCGGGCCTTAAAAAACCCGGCTATTACGATGGGCTAAGTTTGAAAAAGCCATATTTTAAGTTTGGTTACACATATATGATACAAAGTTGTCACATCTTTGACTCTTTGCCAAAGCCACGAGAAAATATCAAAATGTTTAAAGAGAGCTAAGCTTGTCAAAAAAAGAGTAATATTAAAAAGAACACTTAAGGCCTTGATTTTCTATGTAATAAAGGTCCAACATTTAAGACTGAAAATGTTCAGTTGTAGATAGATATACGAAAAAAATTTAGTTGAAACATGCTAATTATAAATTTTTTAATCAAATTAATCACAGAGTAATAGTTCCATATGCCAAATAATTCCATGTGCCACATAGAATTAACAAGGAGAAGAAGAATACATTTTTATTCATTTTTTCTCACTTGAAAATTCACTTTTAATTATAAATGTTCATTTGTACAAAAAACAATACATATATGGACAAATAATTTATTGGAACGTATTTACTATAAATAAATTTTGCCACAAGTAATCACAAAAAAGGATATAGTTTCATGTGCCACATCAACTCAGTAAGTAGAAAGAGAATATTAGATAATGATACAAGTATTCCCTTTTTTAAATTTAGACGTTCACTTTTTAAAAACAAATGGTCATTTGTAAAAAATAATATATGGATACATCTAACTATAACCAAAAAAATGTTCAAACACTTTAAATATAAAAATACCAAAATATAAAATAGGATACTAAATATTCACTATTTGATGCGAATAGTTGGACCGAATGATAGACCAAATCAGATGAGTTGGTCAATGAATCAATCGATTGAAGAGTTAGAATTGAAATTGGAGCAATTGACTTAGTTAACCAAATTGGATTAGGAAAACATGGTAAACCCTTGATATACATTCCCTTTAAAAAACATTATTGATAGGAGTATATCATGATTTTTTTGGTTGTTGGGTAACAATATTTTACATTAAAGGAATGACAAGTCACTCACATTAAATGTCCCAAGGAAAAGCCCATCCACCACTAGAAATGGCAACGGGGTGGGGTTTCCTTGCCCCCGTCGATGCCCCACCTCGCATCGGGGAAAAATCCCCACCCCCAATGGGGATGGTGACGGGGTCAATTTTCACCCCATCCTTGTCCCCGCTTCGTGAGATATCTCCATCCCCATCCCCATTTTCTTGTCCCCGGTAGGGGAAAAATCCTCATCCCTGCTTCTTTTTATTAGACTTTAGTTGGATTATTTTGTCTAATTTGTGTATTGTTAAAGTTGTGTTGCATGAACTTGTTAAGCTTTAATTGAGGTTGGATATTAAACTTTGATAATGTTCATCTAAGACCCAAATAGTAATATACGTATTATAAAGGAAAGGAAAAAATAACGAATAAAATCCCCATCGGGGATTAAATTCCCGCTGGGGATGGGGACATGGGGAATGAGACGGGAATTGGAGCAGGGACAGGAACGGGGACGGGAATATGTCCCTGTCCTCGACCCACCCCGATGCCATCCCTATCCGTCATTGTATAGTTAACAAGAATGAACAAGAAGCATTTGGAAATTGTTTGACAATGCAAATTATATCTAAATGAAGGTTTGTGTATTTTGCTTTCTTTTCCTTTTCTTAATGTACGATATCAAAATCTCGATCTAACCAGGAATCGTTTGGGTTGAACCGTTCTCGAGTTTAAGTTGGGTTGATTCAGTTTATTGCTTCAGCGATTTAATATTTTTGTCTAAACAAAATTACTGCCCAATTCCAACATTGGTTGAGCCCAATTTCAACTAATTAGGCAAGATTGAGTGGGTAAGGATTTTTATTTCCAGTAGACGAAGTCTTCACCAAGCCTTAGATTTTGCTCAAACACAATTGAATTATACATGAACTAAATCTATTAACATGAATTCGCTAAATTGCACATAAATCCATCACAAAGAAACCCATGTTCCTCATGGATTAAACATAAATCCATTACATTTTAAAACAAAGTCAAGTAAAAGAACTAGAATCATAATTCCTAAAAAACCTTCAGTCTTAACACTTCCTTAATATTACTTACCTGAAAATATCTATCAACAATAGCTATAATAAAATAAGAAACAACATTAACACATATGCTAAGTAAAGAAATACCTAAAGCTCAACAATTAAAACCGAATCAATTAATATTTAAGTAGACCAAACAACAAAAACATATGGAATAAATATTGTACATGGAAGAACTTATGAGAAGCAAATGTACCTCCCAATTTAGTAGTTAATTCTTGAAGACAAAACTAATAGAAAATACATATAAAAATGACATGAGCTTAAATTCATCATATTCTAGAATTGTTACTACAAGGTCTAGTTCAAGTTAAAAAATAAACAAAAAAGGTTCGATAACTACCAACCAATTTATATTTAAAATTGCCACTCCTTGATTTTCGAAGGCAAACAAAAAGTTTCTCTGCATGCTCCGAGCCTTTGACAACAATCTTGTGTGTTCATTTAAAAAACATGTACCTTGTCTATAAATTTTACTTTGTGCACAAGGTCATGTGAGCAATAATCTAACTTGAACATTAGAGGGTTAGAAATGTGCTAACCTGAATTGACATTAGATTGGATTGAAAAAAATCTAACCTAATTGACACAATCAATCTATGCTTACCTCATACTTTGGCAAGTCTATTCTCATGTTACAAGGAATTAGGTAGCTTATTAGCACCATGTAGTGACAACAAAGATGACTAACGTCCTAGGCATTCACGTTGCCTCCTTGATTGTTCGACACTACAAAAAAAGTGCCCAATTCTGATGAAAATTACGACCTAATTTTCTCATATTTTCAATGAAAAATCATAGTTGCGACGGAAGTTGTAATGAAAACAAGGCCTTTAAAATTTCATTGGTCAAAATTGACTTTTCGACCAATCGATCAGAATTGTTATGGACATATTTTGATGAACTGATAGTCTGACAAAATAAATTCAGGCGCAATTTGTGACGGACTGATAGTCTGTCAAAATAAATTCTGATGGACTTTGTGACAGACAGATAGTCTGTCAAAATATGTTTTGACGAACTTTATAATGGATTTCAGTCCATGAGAACACATTCTGATAGAAATTTTTAACGGATTTTGTGAAAGCCAGCAGCTTTCCGGCCGATATTTTGACAGATTTTTTCCTCACAAAGCATATATCTGGCACCTCCGCATGAAAAGGATGACATTGTGGTGGGTTATTTTGATGTGTTCCATCAAAAATTTGGTGCCTTCTGTCAAAATTTCCATCGTACTTGTTGAAAAATTTAAGTAACACATATGCCACATTTTGAATTTATTAGGTGTTGCAGAAGACTAAATTTGGACTTTCCTAAATATTTTACAGAAGTAATAATAATGGAGAAAATGCACTGAATAACGTGAATGAAGCGAAGCATTGGTTTGAAAAGTAAGTATATTAGTTGCAGACAAAATACATACATTAATTCCAGAGTGAAATACACACATTGTTGTTGAACTGCTACTACAAAATAAAAGAACTAGGATTGTGAACCATCATCCAAGTTTGTTGTGCCATAGTGATCATCACCGCCATCATCTACATCATCATCACCTAGATCTTCGGTAGAGAAGATGTTAAAAGGTGTCGTGGAGGACCCTGCGCGCTAGCTCATTAAGGCCTTGTTTGGTAAGGTGAAAAGGAATGGAACTGGAAACCTTGTTGTTTGGTGAGCGGTTGAAGGGAAGGAACTTAAAACCTGAAGGTTTCAAGTCCCCCCTTAAACCCCTGGAACTTGAAACCCCTCACTTATGAGGGGGATCAAATTTCATCCCTAGGAGGGATCTACATTTAATTAGAAAAAGGAAAATTATGCCTTTTATTTTTTCTCAGCCCTTCACTTTCTACGCTGCTTCTCCTCTTTGCTGCTTCTCTTTTCTCACACGAACACAAACCCTAGGCCGTTTGTTGTCGCCGGCCGTTCTTTTCCGCCAGCCATTTCCTTCCGCCGGCCATATCCTCAGCCGGTGAGTCGTGTTGTTTCATCAGGTGGCCGGAGCTCAGTTGATAGTTGCTTTTCTCATGTCACCTCTATTTTCGATTTCTTTTCTCAGGTTGCCGGATTTGAGTGGTATTCCTCCGTCGAGTTGCCGCCGCCGGACTGCTCAAACAGGTCAAGGCTTCGTACTCCAGAGAAGCGTAGGTAATGTTCAACCTTTTCTTCAAATTATGAATTACTGTTTAGCCTTGCATCAGATCCACCGCTGGCCGTGTCCTTCCTCCTCCCTCTACCTGTCCTCACCACCTTCCACTCCCACCGAAGCCTTGACAGGGTAAGGGCAAGCGAAGCTCTAATGCCTTGCCCAAGTTAATGTGAAAATTAATCAAATACAAAATATAATATAATTAATTCGAACAAATATTAAATATAATTAGTTATGATGTCCTACAAGCTTATTGTTAATAATAAATGATAATAAAAGTCAAATTACTAATTAATTATTACATTCATAAATTTTAAAATCGAAAACAGTTTTGATTTCATTCCATGACTGTTCACCAAACAACAAGGACTGGAACCTGATTCCAGTTCACCAAACAGCTGAGTTCAGGATTCAAGTTCCATACCCAACCCTCTAGGATTCAAGTCCTGGTTCCATTTCATTTCAATTTTCTCACCAAACAGGGCCTAAGAACTTCCATATTATGTCAATCTTACTCTGCTCCTTCTTCCTTTCTCACTTCCGAGCAGCCTTATCCGCGGGTTACTCATTCTTTAGCGCAACTTCTTTTTGAGCCGACTCGATATTGAACTGGGCAGTGAAGTTCGCCGTCACCTCTTCTTAAATCTCCTTACGTATCTCCTCAGTTCAAGCTTCTTTGGCTAGCTTACAAACACTCTTATTTAACCTTGCCGCCATTTCTCAAGCATCGTAATTGTTGATAGAGGAGGAACGGGTGAAAACTAATAGTCGAGATTGTTGCTTTATCACAAGCCCCTTAGCAGTGAATCCATATACACAACCTTTGTTGTTGAGATTTACTTAAATCCAAATATCACGCTCTGAAAGTGGAAGGTCCTACGTTGTGTCATTTATCGATGGGTGAGAGTTTCTATACTCCTTCCACCTCTTGTTGTGCTCCTCCTACAAGCCACATGGAACAACGAACAATAGATGAGGATTATGGCATTTAATGCATTTTCTAAACACTTCATATTGAAAGGAAAAAAAATAGAGATCTCCGTAAGAAATTAATATTACCGATTTCTGATCCGATTTCCTGCGCACCCAATTGCCTTTCCTTTCCTTTTTCTATGCTAGTGGGTGTCCCTATATATTTCATTAATATTGGGCTCTCGATCAAGTGTGACCTACTGCATATAATGCAAATACAATGTATTAGTAATGTAAACAATGATAATCGAAATCCTGAAAGATGAAGTTCGTACCATGCGTTGATGCCACTCCATCATTGGCATGGATCCGCATGTGTGCAACAATGGACCCGCACCGTCTACATTGCTATTGTGGTTTTCTTATTTTGGGAACTCAACTTCTGGAATTCAGGGCACTCTCAATATTTTTTAAGCTACTCTCAGTTGTTGAAGGAGATGAAAGCCGACATTTCTCTCGTCTTACGTGCATAAGAGAAGAGGTTTTCAATTGTTTAGACGTCTGATTTCGATATTCCTTCATACTTGATGGTCATGCTTGTGCAGCCAGTAGCAGTATTTATGCAACATAAACAAATGACAAAGAGTGTGTATGTAGCTAGCTTTGTTACATCCATGTACACTGTATTTATCTTAAATTCATAAAAACTGTAACTAACGTTGAATTTATTAAACTAGAAATCTCATTGCTCAATTGGCATATCCCCCCCATGTCGGCCAAGCTCCTGGTTACTTCCCCTTAGTTATTTCCCTGATATGTGTATGAAATGCTTGATAGGGTTTGAAACTTTACTAAAGAAATACATATTCTTATCAATTTATATATCACATTACAGATGCATTGTCTCTAATTTGAGCATATTATTTTCTTGTTTACATATATATAGTCAACCACTTATGTATTGCATTTTAGCTTACGAAAAATCTTATTCCTATTGGACATGTCAATATATAAGAAGGCACCGATTGCCGTCTTTGACTCATTGTGTTTCTAGGTAGCTGAGGGGTTAGTTGGGAGGTAGTATGTTGTTCAGTTGGCTGCGGAGTGAGCTGTAGTAGTTGTTGTGGAGTACACTTGGGTTGCTGCATGGATCTAATGAGGCTGAACATCAAATTTGGGTTGTATAACATATATGGGCCAAAAATGTTTCAAAAACTAGGGTTCATGGTACTAGACGCTAAAGTGTCAGCAACATGTGGACTTTGAAAACTCGTATTAGGTTTGAGGGCTGGCATTTGAGTTTAATCAAAGAATGAAAAGTTAAAATGTGGATCACATTGCGAGGTTGGCATGAAGGATGTAGGTTATGCTCATTTAGGAGGGACTCTTATTGGGGAGCCATATGATTGATTCCCTTCAACAACATCAGCTCAATGTTGCGACACACTAGAGTGCCAACCCTTTCCTCTCCTTCCTCATTGACAATGTCCATCCTTGTCTGACATCTTTCATTCATACAACAACATTAGCAATGTAAAGAAATTTATTAACCAAAATAAAGATATGAACAAAAAATGGACTTGCATCATGAAATATTTTATTCATACATTAAATTCAGTTCAGTGCACACATTACACATCCAAATTACACCCATTACATATCCAAATAATCGGCTAAGACCGATCAACTTAATAATATTGAAATGCAACCATATAGTGTTACTAATTATGCACCAAAATGTCATCCATCGTTTGCGTCCTCATCCCCATCATCATCCTCACTACCATAATCATAACTCGGCTAGTACTGAATTTCATCATCATTATCTTTTACGTCAGTTTCTAGATCATCCCACTTCGGCTCTTCTTCTGCACCTATATCGTTGGGTTCTTCTTCCTCATCAGATTTGACATTAGCTGCCTGCACTTCCTCATCCACATAGAAGTGTCTGCTAGAAATTGTGGGAGTGCTACGGAGATCTTAGTCGTTGAAGTCATAACCTCTTTTTGAAAAACTACTTGCACATTTTCACCATCACTATACATGTGGGAACATAGCCTAGGTTTGTTTGTCAAAGCAGCCCACTAACTTGATGTATTGGGAACACCCGATGGGTATGGGATGTAAAAGACTTGGTATACAATATTTGCAATAATAAAAAGGATTGTACGTCGTGCACTTACATTGGTGATTGATTTTATATGTATAATTTATCTTAGAATATCATGTTCCTTGAGGCGTCCATGGATTAACAAATCACATTAAAATAATATACAATATTTTATAGCCTTACTGAGCTACTTCACTTTTCCACCAGCACTCCATAATAATAAACCCCACTAGAATCCCCTTCCGTAGTACCTTTCATGACGACACCGCATGAGTAGGTTTTATTATTAGCACTCCTTGCTTTTGTGTGGAACCTAATACCATGTACTTTGTAAACATTAAAAGATTACACAATACTTATAGGTCATTCAGCCATTTGTTACAACCATAACTAACATTCATCATTGAACACATGTGAATGATGAACCTATCCAAAAGGAAAACTCCTAAATACTTGTTTTGTACAATTAATGTTGGGAGGGTTTAAAGTAATAAATTAACATTGTACGAGTACTCACGTTGTCTTTAAACCATAGTGAAATTGTGCTTCAATAATCTTATCAATATCTTTAGGTGCGGTTGGACTTTACCGTAGTTCTGAAGTATGGGTAGGTGCATAGCCTTGTCCTCCTCTTGTGTGAGGTGTTGTTTACGTCCACG
>Ga0058701_10005047_pt1 | contig 10866 bp, 9 predicted proteins | sample AgamicOrMae_FD_97039 | JGI IMG/M metagenome (GOLD analysis project Ga0058701, IMG submission 97039) | Agave microbial communities from Guanajuato, Mexico - Or.Ma.e | ecosystem: Host-associated > Plants > Phyllosphere > Phylloplane/Leaf | place: Guanajuato, Mexico | collected 2012-06-04 | reverse complement strand
CGTCGTCTGCTAACTGCGCCTCAAAAAGCGCGTACTATACATGAGTGCGTACTATACATGGAGGATAATTTTTTTCCTACTTTTTAGCCTCAAAAACCCGGGTGCGTACTATATACGGGTGCGCACTATAGCAGGGAGAATACGGTAAAATTGCCTCTCACAGATTCGTTTGACTTACCTTTTTCGTCAAAGGGCCGATTAAAGTTTTCTTCTGTAAGAACTTCCAAATCACTGTAGTGCACGGTAACTTCAGCATGGAAGGACAAAACAGCTGTACCAACAATTGCACAATCGCACTCTCCTCTTTCTATGGCTTCTTTTCCTAACTGTAAGCCCTTGAAACTTGAACTTAAACTGCTGTCAAAAGCGTAACTAGGACCTGAAAGAAATAACACTCTTTTGTCATCCTAAAAAGACATCATTCCTCAAAACAGTTCGAGTACCTTTTTGGACTTCCTGAATCCATGACAAACCAAAATAAGTACTATCTCAAGTCCTCTACGGACATTTTTCATGGAAAGTTAGAGAGAAGACAGAATTGAATTTGCTCTTGGGAAGGGGCGGCGTACCTTTGACATCGAGCCAATACGATATTCTATTAGCCATCATGGAACGATTATGTCCCATAATACCAAAGCCGTTTTGAGCTGATAGTGTAATAAAGATGTTTTCTGACTCGCTCACAGCTGAACCAATGAAGACGCCACAATTAGACCCTTTCATTTCCTGTGGATTTATGCCTGTAAACCGAAATCGAACATGAATCGTACACAGAATTTTTCATGATAATGTTTGCCTAAAAGCCAACTAAAATGTTGGTTGGCTACATACCTGCGTCGAGCACAGCTTCAAACACTTCCTCCATGAGAATTCGGGACATGGGATCGGTGGCATCTGTTAACTTGCGGTGCATTCCGAAGAACGCTGTGTCGAACGCATCTATCCCATGAATTTTGCCTGTCTGTGACGGCACACCCAATTTGCCTGAAAGTAAGAGAAAGGAGATAAGCAACGTCACGGAAATGCCGATAGCACATCTTCTCAAAAAATACAGGTTTAAAAAAGTACACTTTTCCGAAGGTCCTCAAGAGATTGCATCCCATTCGAAAACTCTTTCGACCCTGCATCAGCATTAGACTGATAGATTTTATAAGATTCTAAGTGCTTCTATTCGGACACGGTTGAGACTAAGGCAACGCGCAACATAATACACCGATTTGGTTTATGCTGCTTTAAAATGATTAATGTTTTTTGAAGAGACAACCAACCTGGTTTCCATCGAAGATCATTGTTAGTAATCACTTCTGTCGCGTTAAACAAAGTGTTTTTGAATTCTTCGAGGTTGTCGCATTCCGGGAAGCGACCTCCGACGCCGGAGATGACCACCTCATCGTCCAGCATGCTGGGAGCCATCTGAAAAACACAACCACAGGTAAACGTCTATGCTAACGCATTGTCAACAGGGAACAGCTGATCTGAAAGACACGGATAATCTCCGACTGAGATGGAGTTTCTGACGTTCTCAACACTAGCGTACGCTACCATGACAAAGTTTTTCAGAGAGTGGGGGCGAACTTTTTCGTTAACACAGAATTTGTATGAGAAATGGTGAACGCCAATTTGACTATCCAACGGAACTTCCGGTGGCGCCGTCGATATTAGAATAGTTCGAGCGCATCAAAGTTTGCATTTCATTTCGAGTAGTACCCTTGTCCAATCTTTTGCTACATTAAACTGATAACGGCATACGGCAGGAAAGGTTTAGGTGCCGTGTGCCTCACTTCACCGTCGCTCCGCTGTCGCTAAGCCTGATGCCGCCGAAGAGGTATCAGGCTCGGTGACAAAAGTTAGGTGAACTCGCTCGGCGACGAACAACGCATCAGATAGAAAATGGAACCCTTAAAATATCAAGTGCACCACTCTCGCTGAGCGAAAATGAAAAAGGCGAACACTCACAGATGACTTAACTAAGCTTTAAGTTAGCGTTCAGCTTGAGCGGTTCACGCATTCCTAACTAGTCAGTGAGTATTCCAACACGCACTATCAACTGCCATATACTCCGTATGCCCCCAGCTCATACCTTTTAAACAATAAAGTTAACGTTTGACAGTTGGTGAGCGATTCTCAGCGTTAGCTGCAACTTCACCCCTAAAACTATCTTTCCCCACCTGTCATCTATTGAACAAGACTACCGAATCAATTAGTGGCTGTTAAATCGGGTGCGGTCTAGCGAACAAGTACTACCGGGTCGGACAAGTCAATGACCGCTTTGCCTAAACAATGAAATGTTCACTTTGCATAAGTTGGCAGGAAATCTCCCACAGTCGGACAAGCAATGCTACCGGTATGTTGGACGGAATCAATTAGTGTAACTATAGGAAGATAAACAAAAGAATCTGGCGCAAGGACGATCACAAGCACCCCAAATCAATGCAATGAAATTCTCGGCTATACTTTAAAATAGGTCTGATTTTCATTCCTTGCATTAAAGTTTACCAAGTCTGAGTCGGGCTAATATTGAGTCATGGGTAAAATATTTCCTCGCTATAATTCAATTCTTGTTTTCCTTTTAATGTTTTATCAAGATAACACAGAAATGGGTAAAGGTAACAATGGACAAATTTTTTAGGTAGCTATGCGCGCGGAAATTTTTTGGCGTAAACATTAAATGATTCGAAAATTTTCGTGCTTTACGAGGACGATATCACCGCCAGTAAAATACATCATTGAAATAGACTGATAATGCCGGAGTGAAGAAAAAAACGTTACAGATTGATGAATTCAATTTTATACATGGTGTTTTTAGTACTATGAACTTCCTGGAATCGACAGATGCGCCGCTGCGAGACGAGGAAGAAAAAAAAAGCCCAGAAGCCATGTCCGCAAATGAACCATTTGGCGTCAGGACCCGTTCAAAAGAGTCCTTAGTAAGCTATGTGCTAACCACTCATTCGAAAAAAAAATATCGATCATTCAAGTGCGCTAAATAATTGTGAGTAAAAACCGTGATTTGGTTTCGTAACTTGAACGGCTCGGACGCTACAAGAAAGGCAATCCATACTGCAAGTGAAACACGCAAAACTTACCGTCAAATAAGACGTTTACATTTTGTTCTTATGACAACATATCCAGTTAAATTACGAGATAGGCTCCGAGAGTAAACTCAGGGACTTCCTATTTCGTAAGCACCTGATTCACCAACTCACAACCAGGGAGAGCTTTAGGTAGCAGACGGGTACTAACTAACTGAAGTACCTCAAAGTCAGTCAAATGAGTCCTGACGCGAAACGGCACATTGGCGGGTGTGGGTATTTTGTCTCCATGTCGCGCACCCGCCTGTCCCGCGAAGTTCAAAAACCAGAAACGCCCTAAATAAGCTGAAACGATGTTTAGCTAGCTCGAGTTGAATCCAAGTCGAAAACGTGAAACACGAAAACGAAGTTCTTGTTGGGAAAACGTACCTTATCCGTCGTGTTGTCGACGACGAGATGTTATTCCCAGGCGTTCTGTTCCGGAATCGAAAACCAGATAAATTCCAGTGTTCGGAGCGAAGAGCCGGCAAAAAGCAGTCACTGATCACACAGCACTGATAGCACCAACACTCATGACAGCACTCAACAGCACTAACTTATTCCTTGGTAGGTACGGAAGCAAAGTGAAGAGTTTTCGTGGTTGCTGAAGTAAGTCCTGGTGAACAGCGGGGCAACGAGTGGTGCTTCGCTGCTTTGGGACCGCTGGCGTTCACCTGGCCGGATGCTCGTCCTTTAACTGCAATTCTTTACGGTTCCACTTGTAATGCCGAGCCCGCTCTCACTTGGGGCTTATATGCACTCTGCACGGCCATTTGAAATGCAAAGCGACGTCGAAAAAGCGAGGGTTGCGGAACTGCGTTAACATTTCCACCGCACAAGTACACTTTGTCCAGCCAGCTGTCAGTCTCCCCTGTCGTCTAGCTTGGCTACATTGTAGCCAAGATAGGGTAGGACGCATACCCTCCTAAGGGGGTGGTAGGTAAGCACTAGGAACTACCGAGATCAAGGTCGTCACTCTTCCTCGTACCTAAGGTGCTTTTACACGGAAAACGGTAGGTTCAATTTCAGTATTCATATAGATGATTTCAGTCATCTACAGTTCAAAATTAAAACGGAAAAAAGATGGACTGAAATAATGTTTGAAAAGGCAAGGAATATCCCAGAGTTTCTATCATATTTTTTTCTTTGAACGGTGGGATTTGATTAGGATGAAACAAAAAATGGTTGGAACCGATTCCTGTCGCTCAATTAGCGATTAAACGAAACCGTGGAAGTTCGCATGTAGGAATTTGGTGGAAAAGGCTGGGCTTAATGCCCTGTATGCGCTTCTGCTCGGGGCTAGATCGCGCATTGGCGGTCAAATAAATCAACGGTGTCCTCAATGGAATGTGTTTTAAATTGTATAAATGAAGAAGCTTATTAATTTTAAAAAGGTTACAAAGACTGTAAAAAACAGAAGTTACAAAACAGTTAAAATTTTTTTTAAAAAAAAAGGTAATAGCGTGGCACTGACTCACTGGAATCCTTGAGATGCCATTCAGGAAGAAAACGAAAAAGGCTGTTGTTATGTTGAAAGCAAAGTAACTGTGACAAAAGGTGGACAAATTTGAAGGGACAAACATTCTTCGTGTAAAAACTCACACGACATTGTGAAAAAATTCAACTAAAAGTTTAATATACAAGATAGTTACATATTCCAGAATAACAAAAGACGTAATCATACCTATACAAGGTTTTTATACTTTGATCGATGATTCACTGGATATTTTGTAATCACGTGGCGGCTGGTGCAACGAGTGCATCGGCATACTTGAGGACTTCGACTCCGCCGTGCAGAGAGCAAACGCGCGCGAGCCCCTGGCGAACGAGGACTCGAGCGACCTTCAAACACCACAGAGCCACATTTGGAATCTAGGCGAAACCCCCCCTAGAAATATTTAATGAAACTGGTATTCCTAAAGGAAAACTTACATCGGCGGCGTGCTGGCTATCGGCTTGTCCCGCAACGACGATGACTTTGCCCCGATGCTGGAGGAGTTGGTTTGTCTCGGGACAGTTGGGGAGTTGCGGCTCCTCCACGCTCCAGTCTATCCTTTGGTAAGGCAAGTTGATACTTCCAGGGATAGCCCCTTGCGAAAACCTGACTGTATTAAGGACTTCAACTCAGCACAGGAGTCCAATTTCAAATAGCGTGCCAAACCCCCATAATAAAAAGGCACTTTAAGTTACTTTAGGTGCCTTGTATCTCGCTCTAGAGTTACCAAGCCTGATGCCGCTTACTTCTTGATAGTGGACTGTTGTAAGCGGCACCAGGCTTGGCGACGACAGGATAGGTTGAACGAAGCGTGTTGAAAGGATACAGATCAGGGCTGCGGACGTCCAGCACTTGAGCCTTCGGGCGCGAAAATTTGTTTGGATCCAAGAGCTCCAAAACATCCGCTCCACTGATTCGCGGACTCATTTCGGCTTGAAGTTCAGACACAGATAACGCACTCATTTCCTGAAGAGAAAACGTCATAACAAATATCAGTCGAATCAATTCAAGCTTGGTCGGACGAAAAGAAAGGTATTTTTACAAGTTCTGGTAGAGATTTTGATGAGGGAGATTTCCGCAGTTCGTGTTGGCGATATGTAGTACTGCGAGGAGTTATACAATAAAATTCAATGGAGTCAGTCAGGCATCTTTCGATATCAATTTCTGAAAACAAGGACAAGGCGTTAGTTTCAAGGTTGATACCACATAAGCCGCATGGATCACAGGGCAGTCCTGTGTTCCAACGAGAGGTAGAAAATGCACTTATGAAATTTAGGGTAATCTATTCGTACCTGGCAGGTCAGAAAACAGGAGAATGCACTCATTAAATCCGGAGGACAGAAGAGTATCACGGAGTTGCTGCAGGATCGCCAGTCCAACAAACAGCGGAAACGAGGCGTCGCCCAGCAGCAGCTGATCCCAGAGATGAAAAATTTTGTGCAATGGGAAAACGTCTGGAAATAAAAACGGAGACTAACACACAAACTAAATAATGACAGGAGCGGGTCATTTGAATCGCTACTTACGAGAAAACATCGTCAGAAACCAAGGGATAGCGAACAAATCCGGTATGAAAGTGATTTCTTGAAGATGGTTCGCCAGGGCCGGATCGTGAAATGCTATGAGATGTGAAAACTTAGCCAGATACTCTCGGATCACAGCAGAGTTGTCTTTCAAAAAGAACCGGTAGAGATATTTTGGTATAAACGCAGATATGCAGGCAAAAGCTCGAGCTGTAATCAAAACAAAAACTCATGAATGAGAGTATTGCTCATCTCAATTGTAAATGCGCGACGGATTAGAGGAAGGGGAAACACTCGTACTTTATACTCAACTCATTCAAATAACGCGGCGGAAAAGAGCACAGATGAGAAAAGTCCGGTTCAAAAGAGATCGCCCAGAAATGGGTTACTGAATTCTGGAAGTCGAAAATTGATTTGTGTCTACAGTTAGCTTATTTCCGGGCCGGTTTGCGTTTTGCAGGGCGGAAAATGTTTGCCGAGGTATACGCCTCATTGCCCAACCTCCGAAATCAAAATCAGCCCGGAAATAAACACACGGCACGCAAATAAAAACTACAAAAATTATGATAAAATCCGAAAATAGGAATCCGAACGATCTCTCCTCACACAAGTTTTATTTGATCTGTGAAGACATCTAACGAATAAATCGTAAATAAAATTGATAATCATTACCTTCATAATTAAAATTGAGATAAATGAAAGGTGCGCATAAGGAGTCGAGTCCTTGCCAGTAAACATATTGAGGATTGCTTTGGACCCACGCTTTCAAAACGCGCTTGAATTTATGGTGGCCTTCTCGGGATGACAAAAGTTCGTCGTACTGGTGGCATCTCGGGATGTCCACCTCAATCTGGAAAATATCAACACTTCCGTAAGTCAATGCACTCGGCGAGTTAATGGCAGAGGGAACTCCGGATGAGAATGAGCACACGAACGGGTTATTTTAAACCGCGGTTGCTTGTGGTCTACTTTACTGTACAACGGACCTCAGAGAAAGATTGTCAGACAATGGACATCCAAAAACACGCAACAATTAAAAAACAAACGCTCCGAATACTACAGGTGAGTAAGATGTAATACCAGCATTGCCTAGACAGCGGTGATCAAGACCGTGTCATCCTTATCTTATACGTATACGTTGCACGGCCAAATCAAAAGGTGACAACTTTTCATCTCGACTAATATTGAGCTCAAGCATAGCTCACATATTAAATCGGATTCGTCTACTTTTCAGCTCAAACAATGAACCAAAACCTACAATATTCAGCTATAGATTCTACTAAAACCTGTTTTCAAAGATGAAGATTTTTTATATTGAAAACCATGCTGAAAAAAATGGTTGTAAGTTTTCAAACTCGACTAACAAAAGGGTTTCAAATTCTTTCGTCAGAAGAATAATAGGATATTTAAAGCCTTGAATTTTTCGAAACGAAGATTAAAAATAAAGTTATTTGCTCAAGAAGCTTCCAAATTGGCTGGTTCAGAATAAATAACATTGTAATTTAGTGGTCATTCTTTGCTGTTGGGGAAATTTCTGTGAAGTAAGATGACGAATATGCGCACCTGCCTGTCTGTGTGCGTAGGAGTTTCCTTGTCCACGCGCATGTATTTGCCCGTCAAGTCTCCATCCACCTCCAACAAAGCGGCCCAGATTTCTGCTCTCAGCAAAGGAGGAATGTCTTTGCGGGCTTCCCGAATGATGGCCGCTTTTTTGTACGGATAACTCTGGGGAAGAGGAACAACCATGACATTTTTCTGTATGGTCCAAGCAACAAGAAGGGCAGAATGGCAAACAAATCCAATAGGTACCTCTAAAAGACGCTGATAATGCACAATCCTCCGAAACTGGTACTCCGTGTTGCGTTCGCGAATGATTAGAGGGAGAGCAGCTGAATCGTACTTCTCTTCTTTGTTAATAATGTTTGAGCTGCACAATTAAAACACTGGCTTGGTATACACAACGGAAACATTCCTGATTTAAAGGACAATCAACAAGTGAGTCAGGAATATTGATAAAATAATATTAGTGAGAATGTTCTCTGAGGGCTATTTCTATAGTACTCCAAACTGCCGCCCATTTTCTCTTCCCTCCCCAAAAAAAAATCAAATGCCATTCCGGATGGTTTGATAGGGCCTAAAGGGCGGTTAGGGTTCAAGGAAGAGGGAGTGCCGAAATGAGATTAGAGATATTCACCTTGTTTCAATTAAAGGATAATACGCGTAAATCGGTAGATGAGCTAAACGTTGGACAAGAGAGTCCAGCTGCAGAGGAACGACTCTCTGGTCTAGGAGAGAAGTTTCATCCCTCCGTTGTCCCAGGACACTGCCCTCCAGAAGAACAAGGCTGAAACGAACAGGAAAAAAATCAATTCACGTGCGGCAGGCATCATAGTTGGACTCTGAAATGGGAATCTAAGACAAAGACGACCGACAGCCGAAAAGAGATCAGAATCAAAGTAACAGCTGAAGTCAGGGTGTCTGGAGATTTTTCAAAAAGGCTTTTTCATGGTTTTCCCAAGAGCAAATCTCATTAAGTTTTCAAGGACTCAAGGGTTGAACCATTTTGCAATCACACCCTGGACCCCTGAACTATTTTGCAATCGAACACAAGAACACTTCATTCTCAAATCAGCCAGAGGCTGCAAAAGACCTCACTTGGACGTCTAAGTTGCGAATCAGATGAACAGATTGAAACTTTCAAAATTACAGGTATTTCGTTTATAACCTCGCTTTCCAGAAGACTAGAACAAGAATTTGAGAGCAAGAGAGAGCCTCAATTCGACGCAAGATATTTATTACCTTGGTAAAGACAGGATGGGGGGAGTGGTTCGAATCAAGCCCTGCCTTTTCAGTTCCACTTGGACGTCGCCTCCGGCCAACTGCCACAGGTAATACAGCTCAGATAACCCTCTTGAGTTTAGTGGATGGGACGGCTCATTCCTGGAACAAACTCAGACTAAATATTTTTTCCCGAGGACATTGCAGTTGATTTTTCCGGTCAGAGAAAGATACGTTACCTTCGCTTGGAAGCCAAGAGGACGGCCGCGTCTTCGCGATAAAGTTCCTTGAGGGCCGGGTGCTTCAACAGCGCCGCAGCAGTTGGTCTTTCCGACGGGGAAACCGACAAACAAGCACTAATAATATCTACGAGACATTTTGGAAGATTCTGAAACCAAACTCAATTATTTCGATAGGTGAATAACTAGAAAATTCTTGGCATGAGACAACAATAAAGTACCTGGTAAGTTTCCCAGCAGTTATGTTCTCTCGCCAGTCGGGCAAACACTGGAGCACTAGAATTGCAGTTGAGCAGGCTGAGAACCTTCCTCAAAAGTGGTCCCAGTTTCAAGCCAGACCATAAAGAGATTCCTAAAGCAAGTTCTGCTAAAACTAAACCTAGTGACCAAATATCCACTTTTGGTCCAGATACATTTTCACCATATTGCATTATCACCTCTGGAGCCATGTAACGGGGTTGCCTGCAACAACCAAAAATATTAGTATGTTCAACATAAGTACAAATATACTTCAATATAGTTAAGATACATTGCTATGCACTGTGATCAATGCTGCAAACAGGAGTGTTAGTGTCCTGCTGCAAGCTAGCAATTTAAAATATGATGTCTTACCCGATTGGAAAACTGACATCAGTTCCTTGACCAGTCATGTAGTACAACCCATAATTGAAGAGCTGTACATTGCCTTCTGTATTTATCAAAATATTATCTGGGGCAAGGTTGCGATGAGTGATGCCGTTCGAGTTGAGATATTCCAATGCTTCCAGAGTTTGCTTGCAAACATGAGCTACCTCATACACAGAGAGAGGTCTTTCAGCCAAAACAGAGGCCAATGACCGTGGATAATATTCAGACACTATCACAGCTCGTTCTGAAACAAAGAGCATACAAGTAAAAACCAAGACAACATTAAAAATAAAAGCAAACAACTTACCATGCTTTCCCCTGATGATGTCCAGATATGTGCACAGGTGGGGATGTTTCAGTGTACGAAGAAACTGTGATCTACCATAGATAGTGATTGAGTTTGGAGGTAGAGGGAGACCGTTACTGCCACACATGTCATGAGCTTGGCCCATTGCAAAAAATGTCATCCCTGCAAATCTGGGCTCCACCTGACCGGGCTGTGGTGCCCCATTACAAACAATGGGGCACTGAGAATGATAAAAATATGTTTTTAAAAATGTCAAAGAAACACCTCATCGTTACTACAAGTACTTTAAAGAAATGAACAATTTTTTTCTTAAAAAACTTCTGCTAGATATTAATGCGTTTTTAAATGCAAACGCCGCATGTAAAATAATAGTAAATATTGTGCTTTGACATGCAATCATAACCTAAAAGCTCCTGTCAAAAACGAAGGGGTTAGGTTTCGCATTCGATTGCGCTTCCTGAGAGATTTACTGTTTTTTAATACTCATCGTAAATGTTGTAAGATGCACCGAAATATGCTTGACACACTCACCATTTTCAGTTTTCCCAATTATTGTTCAATATCTACACATTTCTTTCATATGTTTACAAATGGGTGTATCCGAAGATCTTTGAGTGAGAGATGCGCCACGAGTTTTAGGCGTCGCTGATTAGTTCACCATCTTCATTTCTTACTTCTTCTTCCACCCGCGCACTGTTTGAATGTATAGTCGGACTACTATAAGAAATAACTTTAGTATTCCTACGCGTCTAACGGCCGTAGTTGTGATATTCGGTCGTTTGCTCGTAAAGGCCGCTATGACATGGTTTGAAAAAATATACTCCTT
>Ga0058701_10005046_pt1 | contig 10866 bp, 6 predicted proteins | sample AgamicOrMae_FD_97039 | JGI IMG/M metagenome (GOLD analysis project Ga0058701, IMG submission 97039) | Agave microbial communities from Guanajuato, Mexico - Or.Ma.e | ecosystem: Host-associated > Plants > Phyllosphere > Phylloplane/Leaf | place: Guanajuato, Mexico | collected 2012-06-04 | reverse complement strand
TAAATTTTATGTTTTGAGAGTAGTGATATTCTTTGAAATGTGATAATATTGAACTGAAAAGATCATCTAAAATAGATTTTTCTGTTGCCGAACGGCATCGCTGGGCGGTAGTGGGTTAAAATTGTTTCAAAATGGCCCGATGGATTATACGAAATTACCCATTCAAGCTCGTATTTATTTTTCACTGAAAAGCAATGACTTAAGCGCATATGCACGCACTACTCGAAAAGGCTTATTGGGTACTATTGCTTATCAACTAGATCAAAGACTACCGGAACTTGTTTGTTACCTTTCATCGCATCTGTGGTCAGAACGTCCCATTTTAAAATCATTCATCAGTTTGATAAATTACGAAATGTGACGTGTACCTAATTCAGTCATCAATTCAATATAAGCTATGTGGTTGTACTCATGCAATTAATCCTTATAAAGTAAAGAAATGTGGAGTAGAACTCATTATCAGTAGATAAAAATAATGTAATCCCGAAAGGCTAGTATAGTGGGTAGACACTTTTTGTCGGTACATCTGGACTAGACGAAATCAAATCATTTAATTTTATTGTAAGATCTCATTTTGATTAACCCACTGCTGCCCTGTGATGCCGTTCGGCAACAGAAAAAATATTTTAGAGGTTCAGTTCAATATTGTCACAATTTAAAAAATATCACCCCTCTGGAAACCTGAAATTTAATTATTTAGGTATTTCCGAAAGCGTAAAATTGCGTATGAATGGGAAAAATTCCTTTCAATTTCTCCTAAGCTGAATTTAACTCCAAATATTTTGGGTTGTTATGGGTTAAGTTGTCGTCCTTTTTTCCGAAGTATTTGCTGACGTGGGAACTGGGTTAATTAGGAAAGGTTGAACAACAGTGGCAATTAGTGATTCGGGGGGCGACTCCTCCAGTGGATCGCAAAGCCGGCCGTATTTTGTAGCTCTATTGCTGGCGGGTGGCAAGGCTAGCGATAAATAATGGGCCAAAAGATGGGCAGCCCATACGCGATGCCCATTTTAACAATGACCTCTTTCCCAACAAATTTCCCTCATTTTCCACCGTCAAACTTTGACACTAACGCGCCGGGAAATCGCCAACTGCCGTGCCAATATTGGCTACACAACGTGCCTTCTGGGTCATAAGTTGAGGAGGCGTCATTGTCTACTGGAAAACTTCACAGATTTCCCGAGTTTGCGGCCGTTATTTAGGCGAGTTGGATGTATTATTGTAGTTCAAGCCATTAGTGTCATGTTGCTGCATTCACGTGCTTTGCCAGGATTTACGACGATAAATATTTTTCGTCAAATTAAACCGCGGTTATCTCGGAGCCCATAAGAGATAACTGTGAAGTTTCAGATGCTCGCTCAACCTGACCATAGGGACAATTTCACTGTGTTATCTTTACCGGTCAAAAAGTTAGCTCGGTTAGCTGCGAATAAATTTAAGAGGTTTGCGAAACGTGACGTTATTTTCGCCTTCTGTTTCTACATTTACCATCCTGCTCCACCCAGATTAGATCTTCAATTACTTTTACAAAGACCTAAAACCGCAAAAGGTAAGGTTAGATTAACTTAGGTAAGGTTAGATTAACTTAGGTAAGGTTAGGCTAACTTATGTAAGGTTAGGTTAACCTAAGTAAAGTTAGGTGAACATAGGTAAGGTTAGGTTAACCTAAGTAAGGTTGGGTGAACTTAGCCAAGGTTAGGTTAACTTAGGTATGGTTAGGTTAACCTAAGTAAGGTTAGGTGAACTTAGGAAAGGATAGGTTAAGTTAGGTAAGATTAAATGCATTTTACTTAACTCCGCCATCTCTACGTCATTACCTAGCCTGAAGCCGCTCACTTCTCCACTTCCACCGAGAATAAGCGGCATCAGGCTTGGTTAGTCTTAGATCGAGCGATTCAGTTCTTCCCACGAAAGAGCTCAAAAATCAGCCTCTTCAAATTTACAAGTTGAGACCATATTGTCACTAGCAACAGCAATTTAGAAACTGATCTCCAGGACGGGGGAAAATTTGTCTGGAGCTTTTTACAAACGTTGCGTAACAGAAGATCGGTGGCAGATAACGCTGATCTGAACACGAATCTCTGCTAGTTCCAAAAGAGATTCCTCCGTCCCTTCCCTTGCAACGAAGTACGTGCAATGGAATTGAAAGCGGTCCTAAAACGTACGTAGATTGGGCGGCTTACGGCACCCATACGGGAAAGGTGCTGCACAACGCAGCACAACGTCGAAGTCCCCACCACCAATCTGATTTCTTACATAAAGCACACCTGGGCACAAAATCAACTACACTTTATTTATTCACACGGTAGTGAGTGGAATTTCAAGCTTCCAAAGTACCGCCGGAAATGCTTTTGCTTCAAGCGAAATTCAGCGTTTTTCCGGTGCGGCTTCGGTAAGAGGCTTTATTATCAAGACCGCAATATTTCCTAGTGATTCTTTTTTTTTTTTATATTTTTACCGTCCATTGATAGGAAATCACGCTTCAGCTTCGACCCGAATTGAAGTATCCATGCAATTTCCATGGTTAAATTGAGCCCGAAAAATCCATTCACTTAACCCGTAACAGCCCAAAGTATTTTGGGTGAAATTCAGCTTAGGAGAAATTGAAAGGATTTTTCCATTAAAATACGCTATTCTAAGCTTTGGAAAATGCCTAAATAATTAAGTTTCTGGTTTCCAGAAGGATAATATTTTTTAAATTGCGACAATACTGAACTGAAAAGATCCTCTTTAAAAAAAAAAAAACATCTTGTTACCGAACGGCATCGCTGGGCGGTGGTGGGTTAAAAATACCCGAATGGACATCCATGGTTCATGGATATAGCATACACATATGGATATCCATTTGTGTATTTTCAACAAATGCATAATACGGCAGGTATATTGCATGGACACTTCAACCCGGGGAATTACTTTTATCGCACGGATTTACATATTTTGAGACATAAATCTCAGATGATTAGGTTATGATAAGAACGAAGCTTTGTTTAGAGGAGGTAAAGGTAGGTGACCGTAGGTCACGTGAAGTAAATCTAGATTAACTAGAGGTTACGTTGGGATGGGTTTGTAGAGGTGTCATATCTAAAATTAGAACTGTAAGTTTACTCCAGACCCCCCGTCGCCTGGACGGATTAAACCACAGTAAATCCGCATAAATGGAACACGTCTGCTCTTCAAAACTAGGGCAAATCAAGAGCGCCAAAACTTTCAATTTCCGGATTTTCATCAGCTGTTTCTTCAACAGAGATCAATTAGCAGTGAATATTTAGCGACTACTTCTTTCTCTCTCTTAAAATGCTTTACTGGTTTCCAAAGAAGCCCAAGACAACCTCCCGCATCTTTTTGATATGACACTAAGTCTCTGTGTAACTATTCGAAGGAATGAATTTACATATTCCAACAATGTTAGAGTACGAATTCCACGTGAAGCGGCTTTTGAAGGATTAATGGGATCAGGTATGCACAATCTTCCAGTTCAATTGTGTCGGGCAAATAAGGTATTTTCAGGTAATCCCTCTTTCGCATTTAGGTTTAATACCAAGTTTGTAGACATGATTCCACCCAACTCCGCGAAAACAATCCTATGAATTATTCAGAGAGGTTTCTAGTCCAAAAAACAATTATTTCAACAACACGAGTACCAACGCTTTACAGAAAGGCTTCGTCGGGAAAAGCAAGAATTACCAAAGAGGTCAATTAAAGTATTGCTTTAACAAAGAAAATTCGTCAATTGTCTGATGAAACCTTTCCCCTTCTTTTCTGATAAATGTTTTTTTTTGGGGGGGGTAAAAGAAGGGCATTCTAGGAAAGCGGTGTTAATGAAAATAAAAAGTATGCCTGCATTGGATGTGGAGATGAAAAGCATGTATTCTGATTAATTTTCTAAAACCACCAATGGCCAGACCAAACGAAAGGAATAGGCGAATTTTTATCAATATGGTTATGGATTGATTGAACTGGAAAATTAACCAAAACAGGATCGTAATGTGCTGCTTATTCTCGATATTCCGAATTTCAAGATGCTGATACGATGAGAATTAATAACATAATGTACTGTATTTTGTAGTTCTTCACATGTTATTCTCTAAACGGAGTTTGCGTGCATTGCGGTTAGTATTCGAGACAGAATTACTATTACTGTGATTCGTCATATGAACGGAAAACGTTTGCCAAGTTCTGCTAGAGTCACCAATCGTCAAAGACAGCCACAGTCAACGTTTCAAACCTTTATCATGATCATAAAATCCACATAAAACGTAAAAAAAAATAAAAATTCAATAAAAATATTTTTTGTCCGAAAATTGAAAAAAAAATGCTAGGGGTACCCCTAGCTTTTTTAGCAATTTTAGCTGGAAAATTTTCATTTGAATTTTCAAGATATTACGCTTTAAATTTATCGAGGGAGGATAGTAGTAAATAAAAATGTGCGTCCTATAGCTTGTATAATTTATTGAAAATCCCTAAAAAGGCTTAAACGGTGATTTTTGCCGAACGAGTTTAGCCAGCTTTCTTGCCGGTCGGCTATCTTCCGGGAAGAACATTTTCAATCATAGACGCACTGTTAAAGCCCTCCAAAAATGACACACGTTTCTTACCAAACAAAATGGCTCAAAGAGAACTACCCTTGATCGGCACAGGTATTCACAAGGATTTTTTTACTTTTTGGGAGTGTTAGACTCATTTATTGATCAAGTTTAAACTTAAGGCGAGTGTATTTAATGTGGATTACGCGGGGGGCATTTGATAGCGCCAAAAACCACAAGCGCCAACGCCGCAAACGCCAAAGTTCGTAACCGCCAAATGATGGGTAGGCCTATTTTATAGGTTAGGTTAAGTTAGGTTAGGTTGAGTAGGGTTAAGTTAGGTGAGGTGAGGTTTGTTTAGCGGTTATGAAGTTTGGCGTTTGCGACTTTTATCGTTTGGCGGTTAGGGATTGGCGCTTGTGGCGTTAGCGCTTGTGGTTTTTGGCGCTTATGAAAGCTACCTGATTACGCTATACAAGAGAACTTAGGCTCTCGTTGATGCGCAACTGACTTCGGGTAAAAGTGTGCGCCAAATGGAAGAATAGGCCTACAATAACAAAAGTTTCCTGATAAACGTTGATTTTCGTACAATGTAAGGTCCATTTACAAAACCACTCAAACACGGTGAAACCATTTCTTAGTGAACTACAAGTCATGAAATTTTGAACACTGTCCGAGAAAGCCACTTCGCGACCTCCCCTTTGGGATCTCGTGTCAAGGTCACAAGACACTCGAGCGCTCTGCGCAGCCGGTCTCCGTAACTACGTTCTACATGCAGCGCTTAAAGATGGTCCCCACATGTAAGCCTTCTCAGTAAATCCCCACAAACCTCTAGGAAAAGGTCTATTTTAATCAGCGAGGCAGTTTTCAAGGGGTCCTCTGGACAAATTTCGAGGAAAGGCTCATCTTGAAGCAAAACAAAAGACAATAGTATCGCAGTTGAACATCTGTCAGGCTTCACATTTCACATAGCACAAGAAGCTAGTTCACTAGCGCACTTGAGTGAACCAAGGCACTCAGGTGTCATGAGACAGCTGCTTCAACTCGCCCCTCCCGCAGCTGCCCTTCTTGTGCCCCTCCCCCAGCTGCGCGTCACGGTCCATTTCGTCCAGAGCATCCGCCAACTTTGATACTGTCCCTGAATCCCCAGGTGTTCTCAAAGCCATCTTCTCCAGTACTACCAACTTGGCTGTACTAAAACAATCTTATTTTTCCGAGAGCCTTTCGAGTAATCTTTGGTGGGTCAGTGTTACACAAAAGAAATTCCCTCTTTCCCCTGAAAAAAAATCTTCAAAATATACTTTGTTTCAATACTTAAAACTTGCAACAACGAGAAACAACTCTTCTTAGAAGAGCTGCAATCTTATCATTTTAAAAACAATTTGATACAAATCAACTTTTAAACAAAAATCCTTAAAAAAATAGAATGTTTTAAAGTTTAACACGTTTGAAAACGCATTCTAAAACTAGGCCAAGAGCTTGAATTCAGAAGAAAGTAATGATTTACTCGAAGGCGTTTCGGTGTGCGAACATCTTTGCAGTGGTAACTCCTAGAGGTGTTTGGAAATTTAAAGGCCTTCCCTTATGGCCAGTTTGCGTCGGCCAGTCTTGTTGAGCAAAGGGATTAGGGGACGGGCCCAAGGCAGGTTCACCTGACAGGGTTTATCGTTGGCCCCTTCAGTTTACAAATTTCCCGCTTCGTTTGGATTAAAAATTGATGCTCTTTGGATGGGGATCGGCAGTAAATGACCTGGATTTGCTCGCTCTGACGGATTTTCTCAGCTTTGGAATGCCATGGGCGTTTTATGAATGGCTCTATTTGGAAGTAATCAAGGTCTCTCAGAGACAAGCAGCGCTTTTTTGTTTTCATAGTAAAATAACAAAAAGAATGCTTCATAGGAATTTGAAATACCAATTGACAAACCAAGCACATATGCTATGTAAGTTAATGGTTAATGATTTAGGTGAATGGTTGTTGCGATTGCGTTTAATCAAACTTTCTTATCAAATGTATCCTTTTCGACAATATCTGCAAAGGAGCTCGTAGAATCTTACGGATAAAATGTTGGAAAATTGAAATTTTATAGATGTAAGGTTTCTCCGATTAGATAGCCTTTCTTCGTAAAACTTTCTTGGAAGGAAGCTGTACCCCAACGTTAGCAGCACAGTAGGCCTACCGTACGCTACTGCCCTGCAACCTAAATAGTGACTGCGGCAATTTGACACTGAGTTGACATCTGAAGAGGAGACCAAAGAAAGCGGGTGATAATAAAGATAAATAAGGAATCGCAGAAAGACAAGGTCAAAAATACGGAGTAGATGATCTCATCTGAAAGCTTGCTAGACTTTGCAGCAGCTCATATTTAAAATACCTGCAAATCTTTTAGATACTGAGGAGCAGACAGCTTCCAGACAGCTAAATTGGATTAACTCAACAACCCCCCGACAGAAAAAGAAGAAAAAAAAACGCATTTGGCCGCAGTGGCCAACGGAATACCCCGCAGCATAATGACCGGGATGAAATCGGTACATTTGTTGATCAAATTCCACACGCACCGGAAGGGGAATTCCAGCAGTTCAACCGGAGGATCTCATTAAGTTAGACAATCTAACACATAGGGAACAGACAAGTCATTCCCGCCACTGATTGGTGGAATGCATGAAACCAGCAACGCTGATTAACCGAACGCAAGACTGATTACAGTAAGAAGAAAATCTATAATTCAGATAAAACAAAAGTCAAACCACTGATTTAAATTTAAAAATAATTATTGAATTTTAGACCTGTCGCTTTAAATTTCTCTAACTTAAAAAAAGGAAACAATAAAACAAAAAAGAAGCGAATATTTGGACTTGATTTTTTTTTTCGGTCGGTGACATGACTTTTGTTGCATCTGTAAGTAAGATTCTCTTTTGTCTTCTCACACCGGCAGTAAACGCATCTCTCTTCTTTGTGATTTTATTTATTAAGGTAATGCGTTATTATAATATAGTCTCAGTGAGGTGATAATATAGTGTACTGTATGTTTACGCACTTGAGTGGAAGTAATATAAGGTAGCGCGAAAACCATAAGCGCCAACGCCGCAAGCGCCAGTACGTAAACGCCAAACGAGAAAAGTCGCAAACGCCAAAGTTCGTATAGGTTAGGTTAGGTCAAGTTAGGCTAGGTTAATTTAGGTTAGGCTAGGTTAGGTTAGGGAAGGTTAGTATTGCGGTTAAGACCTTTCGCGTTTGCGACTTTTTTCGTTTGGCGGTTATGGATTGGCGCTTGCGGCGTTGGCGCTTGGGGTTTGTGGCGCTTATGACAGCTATATCCATATGAGGTTAAAAGTTCATTGTGTCCCGGAACAATTAAATGATTTTGAAGTAGATTTCTTGACAGTAGATGTTTTCTAGTTTGCTATGGTGTAGGTAAATAAACGGTCCAAGAAGAGAGCTCGCTTTGTTCGTAACGAAAAGATCGGGATGCGAAAGTGGGTGAAAACGGCCCGATGGGTTGTAAAACCTGATGGGGTCGTGGAGGGACATTAAGCCTGGAGCAAGTCTTACCTGTTCGCACGAGTTTGAAGGTAACGCTTCCGTGATTCCGTAGCGGTTCGTTGTAAGAGGCATGAGTGAGCTCCCGCAAGGTGGCCTCCTGGGGGACCGCCATGGCGCCGGCCCCTCTGGGGGAGGGCGCCGCCAAGGCAGAGGGCGTCGACGGACTGGACGGGCTCGTGGCCCCGGACCCTCCGGCCGATCCGCTCGACGGCGGCGGGGGTTTCGGGGGGTGACGCCGGCTGAACAGCCCCCTTCGGCGTCTGGTCGGAGGGGTGGGCCGAGTGGGGGACACCGGAGAACAAGAGCCACCGCGGCCTCCTAACCACACAAAGAAATCACTATTCAAATAAAGTTCCTTAAAAAAATGGAAATGGGGTACCGGTACTTGACCGATTTTTATCGAGATAGCCATCAGAAAGAGCTAAAAAACAATGAAGAAAAGTCTAAAACTGTTCCTAGTTACAATCAGCCAATCGCCCGGAAATTGAGTTAAAAGTTGCCTGTGATGTAATAGAATCCGTGGAATTAGGCAAAATTTACGGATTCTATGACGTCACAGGGAACTTTGAACTCGACTTCCAGGCGATCGGCTGATTGTATCTGAGTGCTGCTTTTGACTTTTCGTCGTCATTTTTTGAGCTCTTTCTAATGCCTATCTCGATAAATACGTAGTGGTATTGGCCAAGTACCCCATTACCCCTTTGACAGTTCTCCTAAAACAAACTTACGTGCTCAAAACTACGTGCTTAAGTTCAGATTTTACGGATACTTTCAAGTGGTCTTTTAATATTTCAAGCTAGAATTTCAAATGAGATTCATATTATCTTTTGATTTCACTTTATATTTGTTCGTTTGATGTTAAAGATTTTTGCATTATAGTTTTGCGCTTCCAATTTCATTTCTGACTCCGACTCTCACGATAAGAAAGCAGAAGGTTGGACCACACTGCCACACAAACAGAGAAAAAAATAACAAGAAAAACAAGAAAAAAACGGAAAATTGCTTCCGTTGTACGTAAGAAGCCTGTCAATTTTTCGCCTCCTACTTCGAATTCTCTTGGTACGTGCAAAACCCCCTCCGAGGCGGAAGTGTGGGCGCCAAGCACAAAGCGCATGCAAACAAACAAATTAAAACTTAATTTCCACCAGAAGCGAATTCTAAGTAAAACGGTGCCTTTTTACACAAGACAAGCAAGAACCTAAAAGTCCTTCTAAACGACATAATCCCGTTTAAGATCAGCCAAGTTTAATACCGCCACATATTTAGCTGATACAATATCCACCCGTGGGAATGTCTGTGAGGGGTAGCTGTCATAAGCGCCAAAAACCACAAGCGCCAACGCCGCAAGCGCCAATCCGTAACCGCCAAACGAGAGAAGTCTCAAACGCCAAAGATCTTAACCGCAATACTAACCTCACCTAATCTAACTTAACCTAACCTAACTTAACCTAACTTGACTTAACCTAACCTACACGAACTTTGGCGTTTGCGACTTTTTCTCGTTTGGCGGTTACGGACTGGCGCTTGCGGCGTTGGCGCTTGGGGTTATTGGCGCTATCGAATGCCCCCCGCTGTTGAGCATTATCTATTCAGAATAAGAAGTATCCCTCTAATTAATGTTATAGCTTCATCTCTTTTTTGACCCGGACAAATCAAGCGTTGGTACACAATTTGAATTTAGAGATTAAGAATGCAACGTAGATAACACTGATGTAGAAGTTCGTCTCTTTAAATATAAAGTGTTAAATCAAAAGAAATTACAGTTTAATAACGAATTTTTAAAAAGTGAGTTCTAAGAAAGAGGGTTTTCTAGCCTAAGAAACTACTTGAGTTCATTCTCGTGCACGGGAGATACTGTGAGCATGTGATGGCTCAGCCTCAATAAGAGAGTCCCAGTCCAAATAACGCACCCAAAAGTTTAAATTAAATAAAGCAAAACAAAATGAAAACATTATTGCCATAAGCAAAACCACAATAAACGCGTTCGTAAAAATCTTCTCAACTTTCACTCTTAATTTCTGAGTCGAGAATCCAACGGGATATTTCAGTTATGAGAAAATTGTCTTGATATGAGACTAAGAGATTCTGAAATGACCTCGAAATAGGTATTAACTCTAAATTGAGAAGATTTTTAAAATCTGCACATGCATGACAAGCAAAGCTAAATAAAGAGGTAAGCAAAAACCGTTCTATTTATAGAAACGTACTTAGGTGTCAACTTCAGTCAAAAAGCAAGACCTGTTAACATACAAAAGCCTGTGAAACCAAGATTAATCAACTCGAGCGATCAATGTAGCATTTTTTTAAAATGAGGTACTAAGTAAATATCTCTGAAAATTAGTACACATCCAGAGGGAAACTGAATCAGGTAAAGGTATTTTTGATTCATTCACTAACAAGTAAACAGACTTTCGAATCCGCGGTCATAGAAACAATGTATTCGATCATGGAGAGGACGAAAACGTTTTGTTACAATTGAATTGGAAAGGAATATATCGCGTATTATGATTACGTGTATAAGAGCAATAAAGAGAGGAATTCATTTCATTCATTACAAACAGGTCATAAAAATACGCACAGGTGAATATAAAAGGAAAATTCGATCTTTTATCTGAATCTCCCATTATTCAGAAGAGTAAAGAATCCCGTTCTGTAATTTTACATGCAGCAATCAGTTTCATTAGTACCATCTTTGTGACTTGACAAAGTAACTCGTTGTTTTTTAAACTCATGTTTAATTTAAACCGGATTGCTTTCTTTACTCCCAGTAAAAGAGCAACATTACTGCATTCTGGTTAAATT
>Ga0058701_10005045_pt1 | contig 10867 bp, 7 predicted proteins | sample AgamicOrMae_FD_97039 | JGI IMG/M metagenome (GOLD analysis project Ga0058701, IMG submission 97039) | Agave microbial communities from Guanajuato, Mexico - Or.Ma.e | ecosystem: Host-associated > Plants > Phyllosphere > Phylloplane/Leaf | place: Guanajuato, Mexico | collected 2012-06-04 | reverse complement strand
TTAACGGCATTGCTCGTTACAAATTTTGAAAAAGTAACGAAAGAAGTAATTCGTTACATTTTTTTGGCATGTAACGAGTAAAGTAACGCGTTACAAAATTAAAAGTAACTTTCCCATGACTGGAAATCGAATATGGGAGTAAAGATTAAGATAGATGAGCACCACAAGGAGAGCATAATGAAATACGTACGGCTGCGTCCGCAAACTTCTTCGAGGACCCCACTCTATGGTTCCATTCCTTCCATTCGGCCATGGTTAACGCACGAAGGCCTATCAGGGGATCTACACCCTCGCCATTACCACGGATCTGTGTCTGAGGTTGTCTTTCAGACACTATGTTTTGCAGGATGGAAAGCTGAGCCCGCATAGCGCAGAAGCTTGATACTACGAACTTCATGAAGTCTATGAAAAATGAAAGCAACTCGTGAATTTAAGACCCGAACTTCACAGTTACGGATTTACATGTGCGTTTGCGAATTAAAAGATCCTTGAATGCTCCCGTACAGCGTGCTAAACCTACCGAAAACTGCGAAAAGTAGATTATATTTCACAAAATTGTTTTCCCCACCTAATAAACGGCACAATTGAACGTTAATGCATTACCCCACGTACTGGATTAAATATTGGGGAAAATACTAATAATGCACGTAAGTAATAATGCCAAGCTTATTATTGCCTTGCAATATTAGGACGTGCAGCAAGTAAACTTCAGTTGGACGATACCGATTAACCCCGTTACAATACGTTGGGAAACGTAATCCACCTCAACTCTGCCCTTACTCCTGGCAGGGATGACGATTTCCTAAAATTAAGGCAATTTTCGCAGTTGTTGACGGATTTAAATACCCAACGCGCGGAGAAAGAATTGTGTATGTCAATGGAGAAAGAATGATGGCTCAAATCGGCTGGAGAACTTGAGTAGCAGATCGTGCATTAACGTTACGATTACTAACTTTTACATATACTTTTGGCAGCTTTCTCTTGCAACTAGACAACTAAACACTTCGTTTAGATGTACATAGTGGAGGGCAATGATTACTCGCCACGGAATTTTAGTTTTAATAATTCTGTGTTGGTAAAACAAATGCACTTAGATAGGGCGACTGACCGCGTGACGATTGATTTCAATAGTTTCGTCAACTGAACACATGACAAGCCATTATTGCCCTCCACTGTTTGAGTTAGGAAAACAAAATATTAAGAAAAATGACCCGATAGCGCCTTTCTAGAACCTGAGCTTTTTATGAGCGAGCACATATTTGAAACTTTACAGAATTGGTGCAAATATTTGAACAGATGAAATTTATTCAAATCTACTCGTAAGTGATGCAGGGTGTCTAAGCGATCGCCCCAAAAAAATTCCCCGACTTTTTCCTGACAAAATTCGGGAATTCCCTCACCAGTATCAGATCAGCAGCGCAGTACAGATTTCGCTCAGACCTCAATCGATAATTTTCATGATGCTTCGAGAAAAAATCCTCGACGGTTAATCCAATTTCTCAAAATTCCCTTACTTTTCCAAAGAGAAGAATTTCCCTAACATTTCCAGGTTTTCCAGATCCGTAGACACCCTGGTGATGTTGGCGCTACGGACGACTGGCCACAAGGGGACCCACAAGACTCGATTCGCAACATACGATTCAACCGGGGCACAACGGTTCATAAACTATTCTTCCGCCAATTCAAACAGCTTTCGTTCAAGCAAAGCCGCGAGAAAAAAATTAAAAAAAACGCTGGCATAGCTTGAGCAAGCAACCGCCACAAATAAATTCTCTTATTAAGATGCCCGAGCTGGGAGGGTCTTGTCAAAAAAAAATATTAAAAGTGGTCTCTTGGTTTTCTATATAAGGTGCGTGTAGAACGCAATTAAAAGGGATCACCGATCTATTTTTAGGGGGTAAAATGGTCAGAGTATGAAAATTGCACATAGTTTTATAGCCGAACGAAATTTTGAGTAATTTTTTTTTTCTTTTCTTTTTTTTCTTGTGTGGAGAGCGGCCGATCCAACTCTCCTCTTTTGAAAACTAGATTTACGTAGGTCGTGTTTCGGTAGAACGATGTGACAAAAAGAACGGGTCGCCGTGGAGACGAACAGAAATCTGGAGCTACAGACTTCAATTTTGCTCAGATTCTGCCTAATTAGCGTTTTTGGAGCTACTAAATATAATCACTGTGCTTTGACTTATGAAATTAAAAAGAGGAAAATATAGACCTTGTTTTAACACGTATGACTTTATGTGGTTATTGGAGGAACTGTTTTTTACGCGTCCAGCGGATCGGCCGACCGCGCTCGGGCATCCTTAAGGGTTGCAATAGAACTTAAACAATATCACCTTTGCTGTCCATGTTGTTTGCTAGCGATGCCGCGGATGACGCCTTCAAGCTTGTGGCCGACTCAGGCAGAGCTGCCGTTGCCAGTTCTTGCGAATTTTCATTAACCAGAGGAGTCTTAGTTGCACCAGGACCTAGTTTGCTTCCGGACGACGAACTTCGACCTTGATTGCTGCCGGACGACGGACCTCGACCTTGCTTGCTGCCCGACGACGGATCTCGGCCTTGCTTGCTGCCCGACGACGGATCTCGGCCTCGCTTGCTGCCGGAGGACGGATCTCGGCCTTGCTTGCTGCCGGAGGACGGACCTTGGGGCTTGCTTGCTGCCGGAGGACGGACCTTGACCTTGCTTGCTACCGGAGGACGGACCTTGACCCTGCTTGCTGCCGGAGGACGGACCTTGACCTTGCTTGCTGCCGGAGGACGGACCTTGACCTTTCTGGCTGCCAGAGGACGGACCTTGACCTTTCTTGCTGTCGGAAGACCGACCATGACCTTGCTTGCTGCCCGACGACGGACCTTGACCTTGCTTGCTGCCCGCCGATGGACCTTGCTTGCTGCCCGAAGACGGACTTTGACCTTGCTTGCTGCTCGACGATGGACCTTGACCTTGCTTGCTGCCCGAAGGCTCAGACGTTGGCAGAGTCTTGGTGGCTTTCCCTTGCTGCCTTAGCAACAAGGTTTTGGAAGCAGATATGTTCGACATGTTCGTTTTCATTAGCTTCGGGGTATCGAAACGCCCGAACAGACCGGGCTCGTCATCAGAACTACTTTCGAAGTCTAATTTTCGCTTCCCAGTGGCACGGTTATTCTTGAAACCTTCACTCTCTGAGCGTAGATTCTTTCGCGAGTCGTTCTTCGCTTCAGCCAGTTTCTTCCTCACATACTCAAAGTTGTCTGAAAAGGTTCATGCGAAGCAAGGAAATTAAAGCGAGAAGCTATCCTGTTACCAGCGGCAAGTAGGGGTACCGCTCTTCTGTCCGGTGATATTATCCATGATAAACAAGCTCGGCATTTATAATACCCGTGAAAACACTCCGACACCAACAAAACACGTCAATGACGTTGATTACACGGGCGACTAGTACCGCGTCTGGCCGCTTTGTGGCACCATCCTGGTTGGGATGCACGGCTTGCTCGATTCCACATATTTAAAGTAGCAATGACTTGTAAGCATTTTAAACGACTCTAAAAGTTACGAGTTAGGTTGATGAGGGCTAACGCGGCTTGTTTATGACGAAAACAAAACAACATGCCCAACGCAGCGTTGATTACATCTGTGTAGCATCAAGCAGGCTGTGCTGTGCATCCCAACGAGGATAGACCCACCCAGCGGCTAGACGCGGAACTAACCGCCCGAGTAATCAACCTAATTGGTTAACAAAACATGCTGCACTGCCAAACCGCCGAATATCACCATTACCGCCGGGCAGAAAAGCAGTACCGCCAGTTGCTTCCTTTAACTATATACCGTTGCCTCCGAAACAAGCGACATGCGATAAAGGCGTCTGTACAGCCCTACGATCGGAAACTTTGAATGGGTATTTTTTCATGTAAACCAAACTATGATCTTAGAATGATTGAGATTTTTAATGGATGAATCGACCACTACAGGCTCGCTAGATGTAGGCTTATTTTCAACACACGAGAAAAGCGTCACAAATCTGCAATATCCCTGCAGGAAAGTAGACCTCAGATCTATTTTACAGCGTTGTGTTCGCTATAGATAGAGGTTTGACGGAAGTCCTTTCAGTAGATTAGACACATCTAAAAGATATTTAATGTAGATGTTAATCATCTCATGTAGATCTTCCAGCTTTGTTCTAGTTCTCATCTATTTTCGTCGATATCCCAAAACAGAGGTCAAATATCAGACATTAAGGTCCAAAGAAGACCGGAAATATGTAATAGTTCTTTTTGGAAACAAATCGACTGCTTTTATTCAACTATTAGACGTCTATTTTTATATCAGGATGTGAATGTTATACGATCGCGTAATAGCCCTTCCTCCAAAATTTGTATTAATGAAGGGACTTCCGTAGAGCGCCTCATAGGGAGAGAAGCGACAAGTTATTCCCGCGGTGTGCGCAAGTGGGATGCATGAAACAAGCAACGCTGATTGGCGGGATGCAAAGGTGACATAGTACTCGATGCATCTCTCCCTAGGAGTGTCTACGCTCCGCTCACCAGGAAAAGTACACAGGGAAGGACACCAACACTTACTAGGCGCTTAATACGAAACTTGCCACAAATGTCAAGAAGAAAGGTAACTCACCATCACGAACACGGACAGTCTCAATACAGATCTGCGGCCAATCCGGGTGAGGGGATGGGCGGGTCTTGACCCACTTGTCGAACTTTCGTTGATCCATCTTTTCCGCTTGAGTAGGCCAATAGCAGAGAGTTGCTTCCCCGTCTACAAGCCAGTCACTCGGTATCATTTGCGTTCCATCCGTGAAGTCCACGACAAGGTATGCCACTAAGAAATTAAATAAATGAGTAAATAGATATAGATACATAGATATAGATATGTATACTACTTTTTAACTGCTGAACTTGTAATTGATACTAATACTTGAAGTGGAAACTTAAATCGACAGTCTGACATGCTGTTACCTTTACTACACGAATGAACGTATGAATAATTTCTTCATAATTTGTTTACGTAACACCAGGTCTCGTCAAATTGCACTATACGCGTTACATTGGAGCTTCTAACAGTTGACTCTAGTTGATACGAATCTCATTCTTTCAATTTCCACCGGAAATGCAAAGTGAAACACACCTAAGAAAAGGACGTCATCGAGGGTCTTCAGGTTCCCGCTGACGTCCTCTTTTCTGTGGCATTGGCCTCTTGGTGCAAAGGAAACCGAGCCATCGGTCTAATTTTGAGACATGAACCGCATCGGAGATTTTTTTTATTTTTATTTAGCGCACTTACACCTGAGGTGCGAATTGAAAAATCAAACGGGAACGAATTCACCAAGTCAACTTAAGTCAAAAAGTGTTGGAGGCGCCAATATTATGCGCATGAGTACGATTCCGACGAGAACTGGTCCACCGACGTGACCCGGCGAAAGATAAGCGTGGGAAAAATTTAATACATGCATCCGTAGTCGTAAACGGCAGCCCTGTCGGGTTTCGGCTTGAGGGGACACGGCGTTCCCCCACATCAACACCGAGGCCTGGCTCAGTTTCGTAAACAATTATTTTTTTCCAAGGGAATAAAAAAAGGTCAGACGGTGACATGACTGATCTTACTCGCTTTTCTGTCTCTAGAAAATAGACGTATAACAGACGTCTATAGTTAAACGTCTAACAGACGTCTATGATTAAACGCCTAACAGAAGTCTACAATTAAACGTCTAACAGACGTCTAGGATTATTTAGAGCGTCTAATAGAGTTTACTACAGGCCTTTTTATTTAAAGTAGTGCGAGCGGTTAGGGTGTAGTGCACCAAAATGAATCAAACCGATGCAAAACGTTCTTCAGACCAAGGTGATATTAAAACAACGATAACATAGGTCACCAAACTAAATTCAGTAGTATATTCACTTTGAAAAAAGCCAATTATACATGGCCCCAGATGGCGTTGATCGGATGTTCGAGTATTCCTCCAGTATACTCCCCGCAACTTAATTTACTTGACGAAGAAATATTGTGGGGTCATCGAGTTAATTCTTAACATCAACTCTGAAAAATGATGAATGTAGGCGATTTGTCGTAAAAAAGTGAGTCATTCAGCAACACGTCAGTTTTGAAAAATTCGTAACAAGCTTAATTTTGGCCTCCGAAAAACTGGCAGTTTCTAATTGATTTCAAACATTTAAACCATCACAGTTTAACAGTGAACGCCATTTTTTCTAGCACCTTACTCCATTTTGACTAACCTGCACCGGCTCGTACTACCTTAACAAATGAAAATAGCACGACTGCATGAACCTATTTTAGACATGTTACTTTCATAAACATTCTTAAAACTGACGCGTACTTACGGCTTCTACTGGTTTCCCGAATGCCGAAGGGGAAAAATTGCGAATGCATCGTCTCTGAGTGGCATTCGGAAACATTTACGCAATATTGAAGAGGTAGGCCACACTTTCAGATTAGAAAAGTGTTGAGCTGAGTAAATATCTAGAACGGAAGACCGGCAGGGCTCCACGTACAAGTCACCAACATTCAGGATTTCCAGACCAATGAAAACCTTTTCACCCGCAGGCGAGTGAGCAAAATTTTTCACAATCGCAATAGCACTGCCCTCCAAGAATACACAATTATTGGACTCAAATTTATCTCAGAACCATTGGGTAAGATGCAACACTTAAATTGCGGCCCTACGCACTCCGATATGAGCGGACCATCACAATGTGGTCTACAGAGCCGAATGCCGTCAACGACCGTATTGGAATATCTCAGTCTCTCGAATTCGCTGAACCTAGAGGCAAGCTGTTGCAGCGGCTTCCTCCCTTTGTGAATCAATTTCAACAAAGACTGATAAAAAATTTCAAATTTGAATGAGCTAAAATTGTCAAGGGGGCCAAACCTCTTCACATCATCTGCAATGTGGATGAGGGCATGCACTGCATTATGACTTACAAATTGCGGACCATACAAGTCCTTGAAAGCCTGAACAAAAAACACACAATATTCTTTTGCTCCATCAATAAACTGTGTGCATAAAATAGGATCCAACATGACTGTGACAGCTACATGTAAAACCAAGAAGTGCTCGTACAGTTCCTGAGGAAAGTTCTTCCGCAACACTACAGGTAATACATACAAAAGAAGTTTCCTAAACTCAGATCCTTTAAATCGTTTCACTAACTGTAGAGACCGAAGGCCTCTGACAAACTCTTTGGGTACCCAAACATTTAACTGGGTCAACTGATCCGACATAGAATTGATATTCTTAGCACTTTGCCTTACTGTTAAGGGTCCCTGTATCCACATATACATAAGTTGTCTCATCACACCTCACAAAATTAGATGAAGATAATCCAATGGGACTTGAGAAACAATATTGAAATTGTGCGTCTGTTTCTAAAAACGTCATCCTCCTTTCCATCATCTCCCCCTCCACGGTACACTTGGGGCAGCCACATGAAGCATTATAACCCTTAGTGTTACAAACAAAGCTTCTGGCTGGGGCATCAAATATTCCACATTCACATGATACATTAACCCTTTTGCCACAGTACAATAAGCCTTATGTAAAAAAAAACTTTGAGTTCATCAACAAATTCTCTGAGATATTCATTTGGATCGTCAGGTTTTGAGTGTCCACAGTAGCAGCCAATAAGATGAACTTCTGGAGAGCGATTGAAGGAGCAACAGATTGGCCAAAAACTTGTATTAGCAGAATTAGCTATAGGGACTCCATCAACGCTAAAGGAAATTTCAACATCACTACAGTTTGAATTTTTAACATAATCCAAAACACACTTAGTCACTCCGTTATGCCAATATTCTCCAGGGTTCACCTCACGGGTTACTGTGGTATGTGAAGTCTTGAGAAGAGTTGAAGCACATCTTGGCATGTCACCAAACTGGTATTTTCGGCAGAAGAGCAGGATATCTCTCAATGCTGCATGTGTCAAGTGATGCTTCAAGGCAATATCAACAAGATCTCTTTTAATACTTAAATTGCGAGCATCATCTTCAGGTAATACCTCTTGGTACTCCTCAGGAGACTCATCATCCAATTTCTCAAAACATGAGAAAAATGACTCAGCATCACTGCAGTCACTGAAGTTATCACTAAGGCCGTTCTCACAATGAACACAGAATCCGTCACCACTATGGACACAAACAGAGCACAAAATACATCGACACTTAAGGCATGTATCACAGTCAAATATCAAGCTTCCTGTAAGCACTGCATCGTAAAATCTTGAGTCACTGACACCTGTGGCAGAAGGGGACAACCCTGCTGCCTCATCAAAATGTTCTGCAAGGCTAGACGGGATGAAGCCAAAGTCTGAAGTTCTTTCGGATTCACTAGCAGGTTGATTAACACTTTCATGCTCACTGACACAGCCGAGATCATTGGCTTCAGATCCTCCAGCAAGTTGGCTCACACTTCCATGCTCACTAACACAACTCAGATTGCTGTCTTCAGGTTCACTAGCAAGTTGGCTCACACTTTCATGCTCAAAATTAACACAACCATCATTACTGGTTTCCTCTGAGAAACTTCCCAACTCCCTCAGATGTGGCTCACAGGGACCAGGTTTACTGACTGGTTCATCCTCACCACACGCTGCGTCATTTGAATCAACATGTCCTGAAGAAACCTCAACAGCTTCCCCGAGCAGCCTCCTCTTCAATGTACGCGAAGATCCGCCCAACCCTTCCGTTCTAGGTCGCCCACGCCTGCGAGACTCCGTTTCCCCCAACGAACTCATGACAGCCAAACACATGCATTTCTTTAACACGCGAAAAAAGAAATTTACGGATTGGCCAAAAACAAAAAACAAAAAAATGAAAGGGTCCAACAACCGATTTCTCGGTGATACAAGTTGAACTTCGGCAACCCACACGTTCAGCAGCAGAGGTTAAAATAATGCACGAGCACCAATACTTACTTCTTGAGCGGTTGACCAGCAGGACTCAGACTCGATGGATGTAACAAGAAGGGCGGGTCTTAATCGACTACCACTCAGCACGTCGGTTGGTGGCACAAATTTCGATGCACGGAGATTCGCGGGACAGCTCCTCGCTTTACACCGCTGTCTCGCACGATGATCTCTCCGGTCGGAAACGGATGTGGATCTATTGCCAAGATTGCCAAAGACACGAGTGGGGTTACTCCACTATGTCTTTGTCAGAGATACGTCCCAAGCGCAGGCTCATCAAGCGGGCACTGAGAAAGCTTTCGGAGTGGCCGTGACTCCCGACGACCGACTCCTTTGACTTGATGCACCCTAAGACAGGCTCCCTACCCTCCCTTTTGCCATTTTGCCATCTCACCTCCTGTGGCACGCCCGTAGTATTTCCGAATCTGTTCCAAATACGCTTAGCAACGTGCTTGTGAGCAGACATGTTCAGTTTCATGCTTAGAGGGCAGAGATAGCGCAGGGAAGGCTCTCCAGCCAGGTGGTGGTAAAATGTAACATTTTTTGCGCTTTAACGCTTTGTGGCATAGGGCGCACGTTTAGTGTCTATGTCTGCTATGTCTGGACTATACCTTTAGGCCTTTATGGTCGGTCAGAGTAGGTCAAATTAGAAGAGGGCGCTAAGTCAAATAAGGGAGCCGTGCCGTTGCGAGCCATTCCGCTTATGGTCAGCTCCGCTCCGCTCCATCCATCTTATCAGGGGAAACCTGAAAAGGGCAAGGGGCGCACTGTGGAAAAATTTCGGATAGCTGGCATACCCCACTTTTTACGATCGACACGATCATAACATTACGAAAGTATCGTTATTTGAGTTTGACGATTTTCTTTTCCTTTACATAAATAACTTCAAAACAAGAAGTGGCTTAGTGATGAGTGACAGCGTTGGCCACCCTGTTCGCTAGCAGAAGGTTGTTGACAACATTAAAAATAAATGGAATTCTGGTGCTACTGCTAAACGATAAACGAAAAAAACGAGGAGAACATGATTCATTAGCGCGGGCACTACAGCTTACCAAAATAACGATGTTAATGCATAAGTCGGAGGAAATATGGTCTATCGACGGAGTTCCCACGCGATAAACAGTCCTCTATAACCTCATTCCAATACCTTTTACAACTTAGTAAGTGAACTCATCTTACGATTTATAACACAAAGACGCTGAAGGTGCAGATGTTCAGTTAGTTGATAGTCTTTTTGTTGCCAATAGTATATTTACGAGCAAGAAGTAAGCTTCTTGAAGGCACTGTATTGTGTATCCATCAGAGCATTTCGTGGTACCCATATTTCACATCAGAATCTTATTGAGAAGTGTTTCAGTTTTGCCCAGATTTTGTTGTTATTAAGCCGGCTTATAAATCAACATTTGCAAATAGTTTATTTGTTGCTGTAAAGGTTATGAAGTCTGGCTTGTAATCATGGTGAGGGCTTATTATTGATTACGGAGTGGATATTGGCACAAATGGTCCATTTAACATGCATTAGGTTGGTTAATTGATTATTAATGATTTCTCTTTGTGGCAAAGTAATGCTTGAATTAGATTCTCTTAAGTGATACGCTGATGCTTATTCATCTCAGTGCTTGAGCTTCATAGATGCAGACCATAAGACTGCAGAATTGTGTAATTATTGTATCCTTTGACAAGCCTTAATGCTGAGCTTTTGCATAGCTGTGTTCATTAGATAATAAGTGATAATAGCTTAAAAGAACATACTGAAAATATTGCAAGACTGGCTCCTGCTACTTTTTTTACACTTGTATGTTTGTCACTGGTCTCTATGACAGCTCGCTTTGAAGGACTAGGCGACTCATACAAAGCCCAACCAATATTTGTTTCACAATATTGTATACAGGCCTGTCGTAGCCATTTTGTAGTAGCCAACATAACATCCCATGGTGTTGTGGGATCATCTTCACTTCCG
>Ga0058701_10005044_pt1 | contig 10867 bp, 5 predicted proteins | sample AgamicOrMae_FD_97039 | JGI IMG/M metagenome (GOLD analysis project Ga0058701, IMG submission 97039) | Agave microbial communities from Guanajuato, Mexico - Or.Ma.e | ecosystem: Host-associated > Plants > Phyllosphere > Phylloplane/Leaf | place: Guanajuato, Mexico | collected 2012-06-04 | reverse complement strand
TGCACTATCCCGTAAAAAAGTAGACAGTTGACATAGAAACGTAGGTTAACGAAATAGAAAAAAAATCTGCATTGCTGTTGAAGCAAAATAGAGAAAAAGTAGAGAAATGCGCGATTTTTCCTCTCAAAGCCGTACCTGAAATTCTTATAAACCAGTAAATTTTCGGTTGGGACCGGGAAAACCTATTGTATAATCCGGGTTTCGTATAACTCAGATTCGTACAACTCATTGTCAGACTTTTAATGTATGGAATTAAAGGGGATTTTGCCGGGACCGGGCAAAAAGTTCGTATAATCCAGGATTTCGTACAACTCAGATTCGTATAACCCATAGGTTTGACTGTATTTAATTTTTGTTGGTAAAAATATGTAGTATCACAGTTGGCATTCAACATTAAAGACTGTTACATATTTGTCATTCAGTTAATGGTTGAAGAAAACCTACTCTGCGAACTCTGTGCGGACTAGCCCGCAGAGAGTCCGCTCACCGACCTTGCCTCGACCGGGCCAAGAATAGGACCCCGCTGACCCAAAGCGAGCTCGCCCGCAAGGACTCTGCGGACTAGCCCGAATTCAGGTCGAAAATGGAAGCAAACGGATGTCTTTTCGGACCTGTCCGCAGACTTTTGCGGACTGAATTCGGATTTTTATTTTTAAAAGGGATTCTGTTATCCTCAGTTGCTGCACCACAAGGGAGCATGAACTCGACTTTTATACAAAAATACACTTTTTTCGCAACCAGATGCGATATTTTCACCCTTTCACTCATCCCCATCATTGTTGCGTAGCAGGAGTCAGGACCGACTGTACTCCGTTTATTCGCGATTTTTTTTTAGAATACAATTACTTAATCGATTATTGCTATAATCAATTATTTGAAACCGATTAATCGATCCCGATTATTTCTACCAGTCGATCTATCGATTTCTGAATAATCGATTATTTTGGACCCATCGGCCATCTCTACAAGCGAGCTTAACTAAAAAATGAAACGTTGTATTTCGGTTTCCTTCCACTCGGCTTGGCAACAAAAGGTGCAAGAGGGGAACAATGCAACTTTTGTTCGCGGTCAAGATATGCCTCATCCCATTACGCGACGATGTTCCTACAAGTTATATTCACTATTTTGCCCTTTAGTTTAAGTCACATGAACGTAGGATGCACCTCACCGTCTCAGCAACTTGCACGAAAAGAAAAGAACAAGATTTTCATCCATTAATTATTTTTTGCACGACTAGCCTCGCCATTTCACCCTTTCATTAGTGAGAATACTGACAAGTGAGACCTGCCGGTCTCACTTGTCAGTATTCGCTCGACCAACTAGAGGCATGATCCGCATCCACCTGTAAATGCACTTTTTACATCACGTCCGCAATTGAACCCTTTTCATTCCAGTCAATAAATCTGCCGGACCAACAATGGACGGCCAATAGATCTCCAGGTGGCCAAAAATATGACGGGAGTATTCCCGAGGTCACCCGCAAAAACTGCCCATTTATTGTCCAGCCCAGGGGTTGACCTCACCCTCTGGGAACGCCGCTAAGTGCACGGGCTCCCGCGGCGACTGTGTCCGTTCAACTTGTTTGTTTCAAGTGTTAAACGCCACAAGACTGGACGATCACACTTTTGAATAGGCAATTAAGCGTGAGGCAATATTGGCGAGAGCGTGAGAAGGTTGAGAAAACGTATGTGCTCGGGCTGCGGCCTGAGGACAGCCTGAGGACACGGACAGCATGCTCGAGTATGTGCCACGTGTCGTCTGTCCTGAGGCGTTTGAAACGGTAGGACGACTATAAAGCTTGTTTTTTTCGTGTTTAGTAGGGATCCAGCTCACTGATCGACTGACAATGCGATCTGGCCCGACGCACTCCTGCGAGAATTCCCAATTAGTTTGGATGCCAAGAATTATTACATCAAAAAAAGAAGCGTTGCCTCGCATCAGCGTGAACAACAGCTGAGGTCCGAAAAACGACTTTTCAATCCACCGCGAGACAGTTGCCAACACTTCACCGCAAGTGTTTCATCTGCGGAATAAGTTTGCTTTTCAGTACCGAGTTACTAGGGGTTTCTACTCTATGAACTCTGTCTTTTTCTGGTTTTCATGGAGCTTTCCAGACTTTTCCATGACTACCTTGTGTTCTTTTCCGAAGCATGATCAAATTACATGAAGAGTTCAAGGACTAGCAGTTAGTTATCTTGTACCTACGTAATTGCTGTACCTTTACCAGTCTTCCAGTGGAGTTTGAAGCATTTTAACGCCCAACAACGGGTCCTCCACAGAACCATCCGATATCCACCCTTTTGAAACATTTTCAACAAGCTTTGTCTTTCCAGGTAGACAAGCCTCAGCCAAACAGTTGCGGTGGAATTTGAACGCGACTTCGTTTCTACAAGGTCCACCCATTTCTTGATGATACCGTGCTATCTTGCGCGTCTCTTTTTGCCTTCAAAACTAGTAGCTCTTTCCTATAGCCTATAGCAAAAGGTACAGCACTTATGACTGTTTACCATACCCACCTGCTTCTTCGATCCTGCGGATAGTATTCGCAGCGGTCAATGTCCGGTTAGCTGAGAGGGCCAAGTCCACCAGCATCCGAATCTGATCGGTTATGCAAATAACAAGCCGTTTCGGCAGGCCGTGCGTCCACTTACGCCGCGGAGCGTGCCAATATGCGGGTAGCGACCGTGCGAATAGGCGCGTGCCTTGCGCCATTTCTGATTGAATGCGCCCATATGACGGACGTCAAGAGCCCTGACAATTATTGCGCTGCATTAATTTCTGGCAAGACTTCGGATAAGCATCTCTCATTTCGGTCCACCACTCCCAGAGAGGACGAGGTGAACTTCCGACTTGAGATGGTTTTCCGACTCCGAAATATACCTTTGCCTCACGCAGCCAAACCCCACTTTATCTCAGTCTACACGCAGCCTTGTAGCCTCAAGTTGTTTGTACTCAAAAACCTACCTAACCATCCTCTGTGGGACTGTACATTGATTTCTGATCTTCCGACTGTCGTCTCTGGAAATCTTTAAGGGGAGCTTCCAGGTCAAGAAAAACGTTTTCCTCCAAAAATTTAAGTCACAGTTTCCCCTAGTGCAAGATTTTGAGAATACTCACCCCCGGTGTCGGTGTATTTTAAGACCTATTCCAAAGGATGAAATTCTTGTCCTCAGAATAAAAGTCAATATCCAATGAGCACTATCATTTTTACTTCATAGAATGAATAGAAGTATTGAAATACCACCGAAAAATCGAAGCTGATTTCTTTTTTGCTGTTGTTTTTCCTGAATACAAAGCCGCAGAGGACTTCTTTCTTACAATATTTTTAAAAATCATATCTTTGTTAATGCAGTTACGATTTGTCCGGCCATATTGGTTTGACAAAATCATGTCACTTTATGCCGAAAGTTTTCTTCCTCCTTGGGCCTACGAGCTCTGATGCGTCGATTTTTCCAGTTGAAAAGTAACGTTAGTGGAAACCACGTGAGCTGTGAACCAAACAAACTGTTGGCGATCCCCAAACAAAATCGCACATACATTTCACCGTATCCTAAGGCGAGGTGTACGCTAGCCACCCTCTTTTTTGGGACAATGGGAAGGCGGGAGCGGTGGTGACGGCAGCAGCCTCAGTGAATCATTTAACGCCTCGTCGAATCGCGTCTCGAAATTTGCATTGAAAACATCGCCAGTCAGTGGCCGCCACTGGCCAGCATAACCCTTCATTCCGCCGCAAGCTATTGCACAAATCTTCTCATTAAACTGCGAATCTTTTTCCCTAAACAGCATTGCTGACGAAATGATACTTAGGAAATACGGAGTTGGAACGAAATCTACTCACAATCAGTTTGTGGAAATACTTTTCCGTGTGCGAAGGAAATCCTCTAATTTGCTGATCAAAAGACGTTTTAAAAACGATTAACAATTGCGAAGAGAAAGTGAGTCGATTTAAAGCTTATGCGTGCCTTCCTTAACAAAACCATTCCCTGAGGTCAACGATGTTTAACTAACTTTAAAGAAGGTAACTACAGAACTGTCGTCGCGTTCGTACAAGTTATGTCACCATTTCGCCCTTCATACTCGTAGTTCCAGTCATTTTCCGGAGGCTTCACCTCACCGTTGCAGCACACGAGCACACACACGAAATAGAAAAGAACAAGATTTGGATTCCCTTGCCTGATCAAGACTAACCCAGAAACAATGTCTTCCTGATTCGCGAGTAGTGAGGCTGAAATATGTGTTCAAGCTGCTTTGGGCAAGAGAATTTATGAAATTTTTGACACGCAGCTTCGCGGTAAAAAAGTATACTGTATTTTCTTCCTCCTAAATTTGGCTATTAGGTGTGCCTCTACGCGGATAAATGTCGTTAATCCTCAAAATGTAATTGAAGTAGATCTCCCTTGGAGCATAAAAGGTACAAACCGCCAGGCTAGGATTAAAAATTTTACTCGTGAGTCCAGCTTCAAAAGTATAGTTTTGAGATAGACCTACTCCGTCAATCATAAACCCAGTTTTAGATGTATAGGTTTGAAATAGGTCAGTTTATTCAGCTTAACAATTTTCAGTCATAAAAACCTGCTGGAGATTAATTATTGACCGGTAATAGGCGTCCTACAAGGCACTGCGGGTACTCCATGACACGGCTACGCTCTCCAATACCTCCGTTACAATAAAGCTCGACGCCCACTAGTCGCGCCACCTAACGGCGTCTGTCTTAAGCTCGCTCCTGGGCCCCGGCCAGAGGTCTCCCCTGGCCTCCTCGCCGAGACCGCGCGGCGACGGGCTGCAGCAGCGCGCTTCGCGTCGCCTCGGTGAAATATTACGTGGATTCTCGTAGACGCCCACGAGAAATTAGAGTTGCAAGTGGCGTGACCTCTTGGAGCAAGCCCGATGTCCGTCCAAAAAGGGAATACCACTCGCGGAGCGGTTTTTGCTGTCGATGTTGTATTTGAATACGATTAATTTTCGCGTCACGTAACTTATTCGGGCGTATTGACGTCCGAAGTGGCAACTCATTCTGTATAATCTTATTTTTACGAGCAACTAAAGCTGCGTCCTAAGTCATTGCTTTCCCTGCTGTGCGTTGTACCGCGGTCGAATCTTACAATAGTACATTTCAAGGATTAACCATACATGCAACTAAGGCTGAATTAAATTAGTTAAGATTAACCTAGTTTAGGTATGTAAAGATCCGGTGCCTTACTTCGCCTTTGCTCCGCGCTCGGCTATTGCTAACGACTCGCACTTCTCACAAGTCAGCAACCGAGAATAGGAGGCATGAGGTTTAGCGGCAATAAGATAAATGAGTGTCCCAGCATACAGCTACCGATGCCTATAGGCATATACTTGTATTATTTATTCTATCAATATACGTTTATCCAAACTAAACCTTATTCCAAATGTAGGTGAGATACTTTTGACCACGACGGCTGTGTAAACGGTGATGAACACCTATTCCGCAGTCGGTATCAGTTTGAGCGAATTTAGTGAGCGCAGAATCTACTGGTAGTTTCTCGTTTATAATCCGAGAAGAGCGAATGCCGAATAGAAATCCAGGAAAATGTAGATACGACGAGCGAAACAAAGCAGAAACAAACACACCAAATCACCTAGAAAAAAGTATAATTGGGATAACTATTTGGTAGTGTATGTATGAAATTATTGTATTTATTGTTGCACCAGCCATATATATAGCTGCACCAGCCACACACAGGGTGTCTCAAGTTTAATGTAAAAAAAATGAAACCTCAGATACGCAAAAGGACTCAAAGACGAAAATGTGAAATGAACATGGGGTCTAAAACGTACCGTTGGGCGTCCCGACCCCTTCGAACGGTTTGTTTTGGTATCCATCTCTTAGTAAAGGTACTACTCGTTCGATTGAAACAATCAGAGTTTTAGGTGCGCCATATCATATTGTGAGTAACTTTGATTCTCATAAATTTTTCGTAACTCGAACGGTTTAGGCGCTACGAACCAATGAACTTAGATGTTGAAATGTTGTGTCAGATGGGACAATGTTTACCTTTTGTTTTCAGCTTCTACTGCCTAAACCGTTGAAGTTATGACAAAATGTATGGGGATCAAATTTACTCAAAATGATTTGGCGAACCTAAAACTCTGGATGTTTTAATCGAACGAGTAGTACCTTTGCTAAACGATGGGTACCAAAACAAACCGTTCGAAGGCGTCTGGACGCCAAACGGTGCGTTAGACCCCATGTTAATTTCACATTTTCGTCTTAGAATCCCTTTGCCTATCCGTGGTTTCATTTTTTTTGCATTAAACTTGAGACACCCTGTATATTGTTACGTCAGCATCAGGCATAGCTTCGCCTACAATACATGTAGCTGTGCTTGCAATAAATTACGGTAGAACCATATACGATACCAATTAGTTGTCGTAGCTATACCTTTTCTGAATAATATCTCAAAATCTCCCTATTTTTTGTTTGTAAAAAGTAGCAATATTGCTGGGTAAACAATCCATATATTTTCAATCCTCAACCCTCGACATTTGCTGATTCTCACGGACTCAAGATGCAGTCCACAGGGTTAAAAAAAACGAGGTAGTACCTCGAATGGTCGATCGTTATTGATTGAGCAATAACCTTCATAGTTGATCGGTTTCAGGCCGTCGATTGACTTCCAAGTTTTGCCATTATTTCCGACGAGCACGGAAGCGCTTAGCGACCAACCGCAGAGACCACAACAATATTCAATTACCCGCGCAACAATTAAATTTGTCACCTTGAACTTTGAGATTCACTTGCAGCCTTATATAGTCTAATCTTTTATTCCGCAAAATGGGATAGCAAGAAAGCACTCCATTAAACGTTTTGCAATTGACTTCTTACTCTGCATCTGCATTCATTATTAAACTAACCTATTAGATGCAAGGCCCTTCATTGAGATAAAAAAAAAGAGCTCATGATCAGTTTGTCACGACATTTAAGTATCAAAAAGAAAAAAAAAAGTTCTCCGACAAATCCTCGCGAGAAAGCCTTGAGTTCACGTTCAAGGGCCGTGCACAATTTACGTGAGGTTTGAGGAATAAAAGGGTGAATTCTAATCCCCTCATATTGTATCGGAGGTCATCTATAAAATACATTTTTTGTATAAATACATGTTGAAATGAATATAACAAATAAATGCAGGGAGTTGTTTCAGAAATGTAAGAGACAAGGGGGTAGGGAAGCGGGTTCGGGAAAATTAAATAACCAAATTTTAGCCTGACCTTCAGTATGCACACAAGCTAGGGATAGACTGACAAGTAAGCTCTCAGTAAACTAGGTTTTTTAACATAAAATTATTTGCCTTGTCGAAAATATCTATAAGGCAAGAATATTTATGAAAAGCTGAGGTGTAAATTTGTCTTTTTGAAGTAGGCCTCATATATGGTCCTTTCGCTTTCCCCATAGGATAAGTATTGTCATGATGAAAAAAAAAGACTTCCAGCTTTCTACGGATCTTGAGGTTTCAAGGCTCCAGGAATCAAAATAAAAAAGATTTAAAAAGAATCATAATGATAGTACGTATTAATTATTATACATGCATATTAACCCACTACTGCCCAGCGATGCCGTTCGGAAACAGAAAAAAAATTCATTTTAGAGGATCTTTTCAGTTCAGTATTTTCACAATTTGAAAAGTATCACCCCTCTGGAAACCGGAGTATTTAGGCTTTCTCAAAGCTTAAAATTTCATATTTAGATGGAAACAATCCTTCCGATTTCTCTTAAGCTAGATTAAACTTCAGATACTTTGGGCTGTTAAAGGTTAATAAGGTAATACATATAAATATAAAACAATATTTATTCACAAACAATACTTATATTCTTCAGTAGCGCCTGGTGAAGGGCTGGAGAAAAAATGCAGCGAATTAAGAAAAAAAAACGAGTTTTAAGAACCAAGTTGTTGAGTGTTGACAGTTGTCATTTAACTACTGTTAGCCGGGTGAAAACCAAAACTATCGGAGCAAGGTCAACTTTGCATTCACCGTTAAGATACCGTGTATCGCGATGGTGACACGACCTAGACGAATCGCGCCCAATTTAGATTGTCGAATGGGCCATGTGACAAGAGCAGGCACCGCTCTCCGCTCCTTGGCAACGAGTATCCATTTCGCAGCCTCCGTGGGCGAACAGGTTCTCGATCAGCGAGGGCCATCTTACAATCAGCGGTAACCCTTCTCTGCGAAGATGTCCAACGTTTCGATTCGTTCAAATTAAGCAACCCATAAAAGGTTAAACTGTTCTTGAGTAGGTGGTTTTCAAAATAAGTAGACTCATAAAATTGCATATTACATGTCTTTGATTGACAAAAAAAAGGGTAATATACATAGTTAGTGTAGGCTTTCATAAGATCGAGGACTGAAAATATGAATACGCGCTAAATAGGGATATTTCTTGATGCAAACAAGAAAACTAATGACCTTGCAGTTCCAGCATATTTTCTGCCTGCGTGATTCATACGGGGACAGCTTTTCCGCATAATAATAAGGTCTTCCAGGCCGGTTGAAGTATGATTTTTTAGAGGATAGGTGTACGTTTACAGTACATCACCGAGAGCTTTTGGTTTTCCACATTATCATATAGAGATATACCGCCTTACAAGTTGTCTCATACATGGAGTGCAAAAGTGAGAGCGCTGACAATGAATATCGATGAGTTGAAGTACTCACATCCAAAGAAACAATCCGAAAGGCTTAGAAGGAAAGTCACTACAAATCCTTGGTTCAATTTTTAAACACATTCAGGATTATTGGCATACATCCACATTGGTTCATTTAGGTTAGATGCTCTGTGCCTCTTTTTACTTTCACTCTGCTGTCGCCAGTCCTGATGCCGCATTTTTCCTCTCCGGCGGTAACTCATGAAGTGAGCGGCAACAGGTTTGACAACAATAAGGTTAATTGTAACTAGAATTAGGTACTCTGTGCCTCCGTGAGGAGTCTCCCGCTCGACATGGTGACAATGAATATTACTAAGGATGTAGAAATTCAATATTTCAAACTTCAAACGTATGCTGCTCAACGGCTCAACCATATAAGCAGTCCTCAAACAAGGTCAGCAACCAGCAATACACGAGTGTTGCGCGTGTTGCCTGCCACAAACTAGGACTACAAATTCTGATTCTGGCTCAATAAGCAAAACACGGGCACACGAAAATCTAGAACACCAACAGCAAATTTTCCTTGTGTGTAAAACTTACTTCACAAAAGTTCGATTTCCTAGACAATGGCCTCCACAGGATATTATAAATAATAACTAACAACGAAATCCGATTCCCCGGCTCACAAGGTGTCAGCTAGACCTCAATTCATCAGGCATCGAAAGATAGAAATCAACACAAACGCGCTCTAACACAGGCACACTTTTGGAATCATTGTGACAACGCTTCCCAAGGTAAAGACGGCAGAGATTAATAAACCGTTTAGAGGTCTAAGAAATCTGACAGAATGAAAGAACAGTGTTGTTTGAATAGTGGGCGTTGACACTGCAATCGCCAAAATTTTGAAAAAGAAACAAAACGAGGATAAATGAGGCGATCAACGGCGAAATAGGCCAGAGTCAATTATCTACCCAGACTCCGCCTCCGCACTCTTCTAATTCTTCCGAGTAAAATTCACTCCTTAGCAGGCAGAACTATTGATAATACTCAAGTTTGGAGCAGAACACAGCTGCTCTCTGTTAGTAAATTTTTCCTTTTAAAATGCGTATTCAAGCCGAAGAAGCAAATCAGTTATTGGATTTTAAATTCGCATTCAAAAAGGCCAAAAATAAAAGTTTCTTTTTTTTCTAACTTGAGTTTATTAGCATGATCGGCAGTCTTTTGAGCCTAATTTAAAGACAGCCCTTTCAGATGATGCCTACCGCTGCCTAAACTCCTCATTTTCAGTTTCAAGGTTTTCAAAATAAAAGAGTGACTTGTCAAGATGAATCTTGAATTTGAGTAACGACTGTTTATATGGGAAAAGCGAAGGAGGAGCTCAGATGTCTGGCACATTCAAGGGACCTAGCCAGTATATTGGATCGACGTAAACAAGTAGGTGCGGGGAGGGGGGAGTGGGATTACCACTTCGCCTGCACAAATCGGTCCAAAATCCGAACGCTATATCGTGCCCCTTCCCTGTGCATCTTCGTAGCGTCCCTATCATTAGCAGTTAGTAGTAAAATCGTTGTCACGAAAAAATCACTCACGTCTTTTATTTCCTCGCCACATTTCTAGAGAACCAATGGGGGTAATGTCGTTCAAGGAGATTTCCTGTTCCATAGACAGGTTTGCGGTATGACAAGATGAGATTCTGGAAAGGATTTTCCGCACTTTTGAGGAGGAAACTGGTTGGAAAAGAGTGGAGGATGCCCATTTTTCCGGTGGTTTGACGATACCGTGCGGTGGACGTCGGGTCGGAGCAGCCCAGCTTTCCAGGAATTAAAACCACATCGAATCTACGTGGTCACGCTGAGAAGATGACAAGGCCAAGGGCAATTGAGGTTAAGGGTTACACGAATATTCAATTTGGGTCCAGAGCGATCTAGAAGTAACTTAGCACCTGACGTGGCAATCGAGGATTCGCCTATTAAAATCTGCTACCATGGACTAAACGTCCCGAATGCAATACTGCAAAAGTCATTATTATCGGACAGTGTGCACACAGAAAAATGGGTAAAATTGGTTTAAAAAGGGACAAATAAGTTGGTTAGTAAATATGTTACAGTTTGGCGAGTAAATGTTACCAACACGTTGAGGATTTACTAACACCGTGTTAGTCAGTCACTTTTACTAGCACGGTGGTTACACTTACTAGCCGAGCTTGTAATATTTACTAACAATAAGTTCTGTATCCCTTTTCTACTAACATTTAGTGG
>Ga0058701_10005043_pt1 | contig 10867 bp, 7 predicted proteins | sample AgamicOrMae_FD_97039 | JGI IMG/M metagenome (GOLD analysis project Ga0058701, IMG submission 97039) | Agave microbial communities from Guanajuato, Mexico - Or.Ma.e | ecosystem: Host-associated > Plants > Phyllosphere > Phylloplane/Leaf | place: Guanajuato, Mexico | collected 2012-06-04 | reverse complement strand
AGGTCTTAACCGCAATACTAACCTTACCTAACTTAACCTAACCTATACGAACTTTGGCGTTTGCGACTTTTCTCGTTTGGCGGTTACGGACTGGCGCTTGCGGCGTTGGCGCTTGTGGTTTTTGGCGCTATCGAATGCCCCCCAAATTTTACAAATTTGAAGAGCGAACCTATTTTAACCATAGCTCGTGCGTCGCTTGGCAGAAAGGTGGAAATCTGCAGTTGTGGTTTTGACTTTCAGAGCCGTGAGCCGGACGCGCAATGTATTAACGCCATGGCGCAGAACAAAGGCATTTCTCCGGAGGAGATGTGGGAGCAGCTCCAGGAGAAGCGCTTCGACTACGACACGGCAACCTACCTGCTGCTCCTTAGTCGGAAACGGCGAGGACTTCCGCCTCGGCTGATGTCTGCGTGGACCTCGAGAAGAGTACGCTATCAGGTAAAGCATCGAAATGATCCTTCACTCATTCAGAGGAACCTCGTTCGAAATACATAGTCAAGGTTTTGAAACTGACTGTTTTAGGAGGATGTGCAACTGCTCAAGGAAAATTAGGAAAAAAAAACTTTTTTTTTGTCTTTTCCAAAAAAAAATCCTTTTTTTGTAATTGTCTACTCCAAATTTCTTTTTTTTTTAATGTATTTTTTTTTGTCTACTCCAAATTCCTTTTTTTTGCCTTTTTTTAAATCTTTTTTTCCTCATAATAATAATAATTGAATTTTGTAACTGATTTTCATTTTTTTTACTATTGTTTTTTTATTTTTTATTTTATTTTGGGAGTGTCTACTGACCCGACTGCCCCATTAAAAATGTATAAGGTTGGGTTCCGTGCGTTCAAGTCAGCTCCCATTTAAAATGCATTTGGTTACGTGCGTTCAAGTCTCTCTAGATTAATGCATGTCGGGTCAATAGGTACATCCTCTTATTTTACCGTGGAAGTCCTAGGATAAAATCCCTTTAATTCAATATCGTGCATTTTTGGTTGGTGGAAATCATTGTCTCCTATTTTTAGGGCATACAGTGAAACCCGGTTAAGATACGAATCTTGGGACAGAGACTCCTTCGTTTCTTAAGCGGGTTCGTATCTTATCCGGGTTTCATTAGATACCGACGAGGCTCAAGGGAGTAAAGACAATGCGTATCTTGAACGGGTTCGTATCTTAAACGGGCGTATCTTAAGCGGGTTTTACTGTAGCTCCGCTATTCTTTTCTCATCGTCTCAAACGTAATAATTAATGTCGATTTTTGTTTTCAGTACACGCGACCTGATTCGGAAGGAACACCAAAGTGCGTTTTGGCAACGAAACGGACCAAACCTCTAGGTGAGTAAAAGTGTCGACACTTCCAATATGTCTGTTTCTTGCGTGGAAAGGGATCTCTATCAGGGTTGTCGCGATCCTGGAGAGATGATTATCTTTTTTTCTGGAAAATTTAGAGAAGAAGAAAAAAGTTTCTGTTTTCAGAAGAATTTTTTTAAATTATTCAAGCAATTAAGGCCTACTTTGTGAACCTGTTCTTACTACAGCTTGGTAGCCAACAAACCTAAGTTTAGCTTGATATATTTTGAGCTAGTAATCACTTGAGCAAGTTATATTTCAAACCACGGCTGACCTTTAAGTTCGGTATACCTAAATCGAGATCTATTTCCCAGTATTTCAGTGGATTCAAATTTAGCTTGGACTTTTTTTTTTGGAAAAGGGTCAACAACCCTTTATTTTCGGTGACAAAAAAATTGTGTTTTTATTCCTTCTTAAGATTTTTTTTTTTGACCCGGAAAATTAGGGGAATTTTTAGCCGACCAATATGTAACAACCCTCTTTATGTGTTCATGTCAACTTGGCGCACTAGATCAAAACTTGGAATCACCCACTTATTCTTAGTTAATATTTCGAATTTGTTATAATGAAGGTGTTTTCATAATGAGGAATGTGAATTTTGTTGCAGACTGTACCCCGGTCGCGCCGAAACGTGAACGGCTGTCCCCCGAGAAAGAGAATGTCGGAACACGCACGGTCGTCGTAAACAAACGAGTGAGGAGCCCGGGACGAGAGGATGCAGCCGCTACTTCGAGTAAGTAACCATGAACCTGTCTGATTAGAGTAAATCTAGCCCAATTAGAATGAACCTGTCGTTAGGAGCGGTTTCATAAGACGCAAAGATTCAATGTGCAGGAAAAACTTTTTCATGAAGGAGAAAGGACAAGGACAAGAATTTCTGGCTAACAATGAATTGAGTGTCATTAGGAGTTTAGGACCCGTTAAAACCGGCTTTTATGTATTAAATCACTAACTAAATGGGAGGTTAAATATGTGTAAGCGCCCTCCAGGATTATATGGATACCTGTTGGTTGGCAAATCGGGGATGTCATTTTTATCGTTGGTTTTAAAAAAATGGTAAAAAACGTATACAACGGTTTTTCACTTAACCCATAACAGCCCAAAGTATTTAGAGTGAAATTTAGCTTAAGAGAAATTGGATTTTTTTCCACTAAAATACGCAATTTTGAGCTCTGGAAAATGCCTAAATTATTAAATTTCAGGTTTCCAGAGGGGTGATATTTTTGAAATAGTAATAATACTAAACTGAAAAGATCCTCGAAAATACTTTTTTCTGTTTCCGAACGGCATCGCTGGGCGGTAGTGGGTTAAATTTCTGTTGCGAAACTTGTATTAATGTATGCCATCTTAACCGTGCTGTCCCATCATCGATGTGTCCACCTTGCGAACCTGGGCCACCTTTGGTACACGTGCTACTCTTTTAACATTAGATTTCGAGTTCGAGGAACTTTAGCCTTTTCCTCGAATGACCCACTCCGCGCTTCGTAGCATCGTTGCATCCGCAGCTACATTTCACCCGGAAATATCTATAAATTTAAAAGTTTTAATTAGTATCGGTGACGCGAAAATCTCGGCAAACACGGTTCCAGAGAAAAACAAATGAAGACAGTAATCCTGGGTGCTTGCGCGCTCTGCGACATCTCCTTACAAGACGGTCCCATCTCCGTGAGCCATGGCTCCTTAGGGGCTCCCCCCCCTCCCCCCTCCGTGGGCGCAGCGGCCCGTACCAAAGTTATGGCGCCCAAGTTGTGTAGGCGCAGTGCGTGAATCGCCTTGTTGCAAAGATATGTTGCAAAGTAGAGCAGGATTTGTAGATTGTGCCCTCTGACCCCCCCCCCCGGTCTTTTTTCGCAAAAGTTCTGCCGAGGCGTTAATTTTAACGTGCCTCGAGGAAGATTGCCCGAAAGAGCCCCTTACATCTCCAGCTTAGGCAACACGGAATACTTGCGTGTTGCGCTGTTGCCTATGCGACATTCCGTAGGAGCGAATAGCATTTTATCGATAATCAAGGGTAATTGCCATGAGTGACTTTATCGATCTTTTGGGTAGCTGTTATAAGCGCCAAAAACCACAAGCGCCAATCCGTAACCACCAAACGAGAAAGTCGCAAACGCCAAAGGTCTTAACCGCAATACTAACCTAACCTAACTTAGCCTAACCTAACTTGACCTAACCTATACGAACTTTGGTGTTTGCGACTTTTCTCGTTTGGCGGTTACGGACTGGCGCTTGCGGCGTTGGCGCTTGTGGTTTTTGGCGCTATCGAATGCCTCCTGATCTTTTCAGTGGCAATTTAGATCTCGACTTCGTGGTTGTATTTCGTACCCGTCTTATCCCCGAACCGAGCTGACTAAATAAGGACACCTAATTTAACATGACGCGGAGCGGAACGTTAGCAGAGCGACGCACAAGGCACCCTAAGTACGCGGTTCTATTGTGCTCAGCCCGTAGTGTAGGGAAAGTTTGGACTACTCTGAAATACAGGAAATAATCCAACCCTTAAAACTGGCGTGTAAATTAATCGAAATCCAGAGCGGCAAAAGCGCTCCCCTTGCAAGTTTAAGCTTTTACGTTATGTAGTAAGTCATAAGGTAGTAACTCAAACGAGGATCGTATAACACACATACTTTACCTCGGTGCACTACCTAGCCTCTTCTCGACAAAGGGTCGTCACGTGATCCTCGTGTTTGTTTTTGTGAGTTGGTTGGTTTTCATCACGCTTACAATGTAAGGTTAGGTTGCCTAAAAACCAACTTTTTGTTGTAATCAAACCCATTATTATTTAACCCACTACCGCCCAGCGATGCCGTTCGGCAACAGAAAAATTTATTTTGAGGATTTTTTCAGTTCAGTATTGTCACAATTAAAAATGTATCACTCCTCTGTAGACCTGAAATTTAATTATTTAGGCATTTTTCAAAGCTTAAAATTGCGTATTTTAATGGGAAAAGTCCTTTCAATTTCTCTTAAGCTGAATTTCACTCCAAATACTTTGGGCTGTTATGGGTTAATATGAGGGTCGAAGGTAAGTGAGGAGAGATGCGCTCGAAATGATGCTCCTGACTTTTGACGCCGTGTGCGTCAGCGAAAAGAGAAAATACGTTTTGCGGGAAAATGGCAGCTGGAGTTTTTGTTTGCAGGCCGGCCTAAGCGGCCCGCGACGCTGCGTGGCAGCGACGGCTTCTACGAGCCCTTGTCGGCGTCCCCAGGACGCTCCAAAGCAGCGGAACCTGTTCCTGTGGTCGCAGTAACAGCACCAGCCGAAAAGTAAGCATTCCCAAATTGCCAGGTTTCGCGACTCCGCCAAGTTTAGACGTGGTTAAAATTTGAACCTCGTAATTCCCATTTTCGGATTGCGCTGCTGGAGAGCAATCCAATTCATACCATAAATGCTCGAATATCCCCAGTCGTTCTAAAGTTAATAGCGGTTAAATTTAAGGGTGTTGCTATTGACCCGACATGCATTAATATAGGGAGACTTGAACTCACGAAACCAACCTAGGTGACCTGAACGCACGGAACCCAACCTAATACATTTTAGATCGGTCAGTCGGGTGAATAGACACTCCCCCAATTTAATAACTTTGCTAAATCTGGCTCTACAGTTAGGGCTTCTACGTTCTCTGCCACCTTTAGTCGGCATTTTCAAGTAAGGTCCCGAAAAAACGTTGTAGTATAAACATTGATTGGAAGGTAACTCATGCTTGAATACCTGGAAATGCCGAAATCGTGCTAGACGGCCTTTTTATGCCCAGTATTGAAACGCTTGTGACGGCTTTTAACAAATGGACGAAAGTTCGCGCCATCTAAAAGGGGAGGGGAAGCAGGAGGGTGAGGGGAAGGAGGAGGGTGGGGGAAGGAGGAGGGTGAGGGAAGAAGGAGGGTAGGGGAAGCGACGGACGCGGCGCAGACTTGCGAAGGAAAAGCTGAGACTGGGGATTGGGGATTTGCCCCAACGTGATGAGGATGTAGCGCGCGGATGGAGGGGGACTCTTGTGTGGCATTTTTAATCTGCGTGGCCAGTAGCCGTGAAATATAGTTGAAGATTAATGTTGGGACGTCAGCAAGTCGTCAGCGAACGTTGTCAGCACTGCGGCGCAGTGCTGACAACGTCAGCGATGTGTGATACAGTTTTCCCCGTCAATAACGCTAAGCAACTCATACCTCAACTGGCATTTTTTGTATCGCAATTACTCATCGTTGATATTCGCAAGTCTGTTTATTAAGCCGGAAAATACACTCAATTTTTTAAGGGTTGCATTTTCCATCTCTGGGTTCTTTTTATCATTCGTCAATGCGGCTCACTTTACGGGGCAATAAGCCGTATCAGGCTAGGCGACAGCTGAGTGGAGTGGTAGTGAAGTGAGCCACAGGGCACCTCATTTTAATCGTTAATACTCGTTGGCTAACGAAAGATAGCTAAACACAAGCGGTAACAAATACACCCTGTAAATCGTGAGTTCAGTGGTGCGTACAGTCGAGTCTAGATATATCGAATCTCCTTAAGACGTAATTCTCGAAAGTACGTGATAATAATTATCCTTCGATCCAGACAACTCACTAGAATCAATTCTTAATGATACGCGATTCTTGATAGTAATATTCATTGATTATCGGTACCTACTCGACTGCATATTAAATTCGACAATCAATACAAACTTGTTTGATCGCGGTCCGTTGATTTCGAACCTCGTTAATTCAAATAAATAGTTCCAAACTTAATTTTAAAAAATAAGGTGATTTTTTAAATAAAAGAAGCATTTATGACTTTTTAGACAGTCAATTTTTAGCAAAAAAATTGAACCCTCAGAAACAAAAAGGAAAGAAAACCTGTTGTCGATTTGGCTGTATTTCTTGTAGGATCATTACGGTTACGAAATATTTTTAGGTAAGGAAAGGCCAAAAAAATGCGGAAGCTATTTGTGCCCTAGCTATTTCTCGCTGTAAGGGTAGACATACAGTAAAACCTTCGTAACCTGGAATCGTATACGTCACGTGAAATTCAGATTCCAGATTAAAGTGATGCTTATTATACATAAAAAAATCGGTCCCGTGCGCAGAAAAAAATTACTGCTTGTCAAGAAGTTTGTGGCAAATTTTGGGTTAGTGGACTCCGGCTTTATTGAGATCGCGCTGAAAGTTTTTTTTTTTCTTTTTTTTAATTTATTTTATTTTTTTATTGTTGACATATTAATCCTCAAAACCAAATGCTCCTAAAGTATATTGTTACTGCTATTTATGTTTCACTGCTAGTTGTGTGCTGAAGCTGTCGTTTCTTTGAACAGGCCCGACGCTGCCCCGACTAGCGGCGACCAGCCTTCGGAGCAGCCCGAAGGAGTGACTCCTAAATCCGCCAGAAGGCTCCTTGGCTCATTGGAGCGCTCGTTTCTCCGCGTTCGTCATATTTTGACCCCCCGCCGCCGCCTAGGAGGGGGCGATTCGACCCCGTCGTCTGTTCCAGCGACGCCGACGCTCCTACCAGCGAAAGTACGTCGAAAACATGTCAGCGAACGTCATTTCAGCCGCAACCACATTTCGCGACTCGAATTTAAGCAAGTGTTGGGTTCTTTGTGGTGGAAATGAGGAAAACTGGTGAAATTATCGATAGCTATTTACTTGAACGCCTATCTTAGCTGCCTGGCTAAACTCAGTAGTCACAATGATAAACTAGCGACGCGGTTGCCAGTGTGCGTTCTCTGCGTTTTGCGGCCGATTCCCTGGCCACTTGACTTGGCGAATGTAGGAGATTACTTCCGCTGTCCGCCTCGGATTTTCTTGAAATTTTCAGGATTGCAAGATAGCGGCGTGGAAAAATACCCAGGCCCTAAACTTGCTACCAAAATTCATTGTCACTTAATAAAAAATAGCGTTCAATTTGGGAAAATATTTTTTTTTTTCTCGATATACTTTGAAACCACTAATCATTCCTTGTAGAGCACCTAAAATTAGCGTCTAAGGCTGAAATTTTGAGTAGCGATATTTACAGCCGTTTTCAAGATATTGGTAATTTTTTGTCTGTACATTTTTTCTTCACTTTTCGACGCTGTTTACAAGGTAGAAAAAATGCGTTCGGGCAGCAAGTTTTGGGCTTGCGTATCTTTACATACAACTATCTTTAAGTCCTGAAAATTTGAAGAAAATCGGAAGCGGCAGGTTAAGGCACTCTTGTTAGTCGAGAAATGCTTAAGATACAAGAATGAGCAAATGAAAAATGTTATTTTGGTTTCAGGGACTGTGTAACGTATCGACAGCGAGTTCCAACAACCCGGACCAAGTTCTGAAAGAGTTGCAGCGTGCTTTAGATGCCAAAGGCATCTCGTGTAGACAAAAAGGGTAAGCTTACACCAAGCCTAATCGCACGAGACATTTCGCTTATCGCTTATCTTCAACTGGTTTTTGAAAATATCGCCGAATAATGGGCTTTCTTTTTTAAATTTATTATTTCGGTGACGGAAAACTCATAGTGTATATCGTATTTACTATAAGACGCGCCCATTTTTTACACGCTCCCGGTTTTTCGCATTCCCAATACTGAAAAAAAAACAACTCATGCATAAGATAGCCCTTGTCTAGAAAAAGTGCGAATATGAAGTGAAGGGAGCTTTCAAACCTATTTTGCTGTTTTATCACGTGAGACGCGTAATTTTGTTAAGGGAGTGTCTATTGACCCGACTGCCCCATTCAAAATGTATTAGGTTGGGTTCCGTGGTTCAAGTCACCTCCCATTTAAAATGCATTAGGTTGGTTACGTGCGTTCAAGTCCCTATATTAGTGCATGTCGGGTCAGTAGCAACACCCTTTTGTTTAATATGCCGTATTTTGAATAGTGTGTGATTATTTTGACTTCTTTTAAATTTTCTCACCTTGTACCATGAATCTTCCCCAGTCATCAGTCAGCTGACTTTGAGTTCTTCCATTCTACAGTTTTACTCTCCGAGGAAAAGTTGAAGGTGCGAGCGGTGGGCAGTTGTCATTTGAGCTGGAAGTGTGTCTCATCGCCACCGGCCAAGTGCCCATCGTCGGCATTCGGAGGAAAAGACTCAAAGGAGATTCTTGGCGGTACAAGAAAGTGTGTGAAGAAGTGCTCGCGCTGGCTGCTGTCTAGCCTCGACTTCCGATATTTTTTTACTGTACATTCTCTTTTATATTTTACATCATGCGTACTTGACTACTTGTAACCTGTAAATTGCTTTTTTGAAGATAATTAAAATATATATTTTCGTCTGCATCGAAAGTTTATGTCACTGAAACCCTTTATTACCCAGGAGATGCTTTAAAAACTTAAAAAAAGGAAAATACTTAATTTTTGGGAGTGTATATTGACCCATCTGCCCCATATAAAGTTATTAGGTTGGGTTCCGTTTGTTCTTCTCAGATTTAAAATGCATTAGTTTGGTTACGTGCGTTCAAACCTCCCTATATTAATGCATGTCGGGTCAATTGCAACTCCCTTATTTTTTGGCCCTGAAAAGTGCGAACATTATGCATAGTATAATTCAAGTTTGATCCGAAATTAGACATTTATTTATTCAAGACGTTCAGAATATGTGCCTAAACTAGGCTTGCTCGCACGATCAAGGCGAGTCGAGGTACAGCCTTGGCTGGCTGAGCCCGGGCGAGCGGGCCAAGCGGGAAAATGTGGAGTGACGCGTCCCTCAGAGGGCGAGATTGAACTGAATTGAGGGCTGCCTTGCGGATACTCTTGACGCTAGTGACAGTATTGCCGATACTCTTTTTCGTCCCTCAGCAGTGCCCGTTGTCCTGTTTAGTTTGCTTGAAGCGATTACCGACATTTCCGTAGGGAGATTTCGCTTTAAGTACGTGATAAATTTTTGGCTGGCGAGTGAGAGTTATAGACCTTCAGTTCCAACCTTTAAGATTGAAAAAAAAGGTTATTTGAGAAATATGGGGAACATCAAGATGTAATGATTAAGTTTGATGATTTTTTCCGAGAGCCATACGTAATTACCGCTCCGTCGCAACGGCGGTTTTGGCTTGTGACATTTTAAAAATTAAATCTCTCAAATATGTGGGTAGCAGGGCTGCCAGTGAATCCATTTTTATGTCTCTCTTGCACTTGAAACATTTTTTGTCACTATTTTTCACTTCTCCGCTTTTTTTGAATTACTATTCTTTCTAGCCCCTATTAATCTCATTCGGCTTCATTCGTTGAGATCTTGCATTTTGACGCGGAGACTGATGACCTTCAAATGCAGTCGCTAATTTGTGGTCTGCCCTCGCGCAGGGAAGCATTGTAAGCTACGCCTTCCCCTCCGACCTCCCACCCGCGAACACTTTCACCTTCCCGGTTTAAAATCGACGAGGTGAGCAATAGGCATTGGTTCTAACCTCTTTTAGATCAATCGTCAAAACCTAAAGCCTGCCCTCCCCCTAAAAAAATAATAAAGGGCCAAAAAGTTAAAAAAAAAAACCTAGAGGTATCCTTATTGCCTTTTTTTGAAAATTTCTAGTCGATTTTTTTGTTGAATTTTCAACGTTTGATGATTGGAATTGATGGAGGTGAACTAAATATTGTTTTTAGCATCGGCTTTTCCCACTTCCTTCATATACCACTCCTATATTTGGATGTAAAATTCCTTCCTCAGAATCGTCCTAGCACATGTTTGAGCTTTTTCTTAGAGTTCGTGGTCTAAATCCATTTCTTAGCGGAATGATGGTAGCGAGAAGATAGTCCATAAAGGGACCATCATCTCTCATTACTTAACAATCTGTGCAGTTTGTACTGTACAGGACTCTTCACTTTTGGAAAAACATTTTTTTAAGGAAGTGTGTTTATTCATTGTAACAGCTACTTTAAAAACCGAAAAAAAGGTTACTTTACCTGGTTACCTACAAATACTTTACGTACTTCTCTCATCCAGGTGTACGTTTTGTTTAATTGCGTCCCCTCCGAATCTCAGATTTGCATCTGAAAGTGTCCTTTAACGGTTTTGAGCATCGGAAAGCTTGAGAGTTAGCGTAGATGCTCAGTGGTTGGTGAAGCCACTGCCTGCTAGAAAACTGCTCAGACCGCTAATAAGAGGTGAGCAATTGGCGGCTTTATTTGGCGCGACGGCCAGTACCAATAGCGTCGCGACGGTGGCGCCGGTCTTACACAAAAGGCACCGCCTTTGTGATTCACAATAAACCACAATCAATATCCTCTGTCTGCTGATGCAGCCAAAAAAAAAAAAAGAGGATCAGGAATTCACCTGGACGCTGTGGCGCGGTGGGTCGCGCCGTGCCGGTTCAACAAGCGCCCTGAAATCTCTTCTTTCCAATGCAGACAAGCTAAAATTAATCAATATACATAACCAATAAAAAGCGCCATTTTCAATTCCAGTATACTGGAATCGAATATTTTTGCTGTTAATGAAAGACTATAGTCTTAAAAAGCAAAAGTACAGTTTTCTCCCGCTAATCCGGCACAAGCGGGAGAAGAGGCTGTCGGATTAGCGGATTCGTCCGGATTACCGAGTAGTTTCTGTGTTTTGGTCGGAGAGTAGTCTAACATGTGAAGAATAGGCCCCCCT
>Ga0058701_10005042_pt1 | contig 10868 bp, 12 predicted proteins | sample AgamicOrMae_FD_97039 | JGI IMG/M metagenome (GOLD analysis project Ga0058701, IMG submission 97039) | Agave microbial communities from Guanajuato, Mexico - Or.Ma.e | ecosystem: Host-associated > Plants > Phyllosphere > Phylloplane/Leaf | place: Guanajuato, Mexico | collected 2012-06-04 | reverse complement strand
TGCCAAGAAAATATTTTTTGAATAAAAATAAATAATTTAAAAAAATAAATTCAAAAACAAAAAAATGTATTGCTTTAGACACTGTGGCACTATGCCGAAAGTGTCAAGACATATCCCTTGTGTCTTTATCTTTCATTCTATCTTGTTTTCTTAATTTGTTAGTTATCATATTTTCTTCTCTCAAGGTCCTTCAAGGCAACCCTGATGGACTTCCGGACAGACTGAGGACGTCCGCCATATGTCCCTAGTTGTCCTCACTGTCTTCAAACTGTCCTAAATGTGTCCCCTCCGTCCTTCAATGTCCTCAAAACGTCCCGCATTTGTCTTGTCGCTTAATTCGCCATGTCCCTAATTTGTCTCGATATGTCCGTCCACACATCTTGTCCAGAGTATGTCCTCTGTTCGTCTATGGTCTATGTCCGGTAGTTGTCCTAAATTTGTCTGCAGTGTTATTGTCCGTTAGTTGTCCCTAACCTGTCCAAGGTGTCAATCTGATGATGTGTCTGAAATGTCCGCCATATGTCCAGGACTGGACCGGTGTCCGTGGAGTATCCCTGGCCCGTCCTATCGAGTAATTCGCTAGTGTACCTAATGTGTCCGCCACATGTCCTTCGCAATCTGTCCACCAGATGTCCCTCACCTGTCCAAATCGGTAATTCGTTCATGTATCTGATGTGTCCGTTATATGTCCGGCTAGAGTTGCGTCCGTGATATGTCTCTGGTCTGTCCTATCGAGTAATTCGATGGTGTACCCAAAGTGTCCGTCACATGTCCTTCGCGACCTGTCTGTTAGATGTCCCTGACGTGTCTCAAACGAACGGTAATTTGTTCATGTGTCTCATGTGTCCGCTATATGTCCGGCAAGAGTTGTTTCCGCAGGATATCCCTGACCTTATCCTATCAAATACAGTAATGTGATGGTGTACCCAAGGTGTCCGCTACTTGTCCTTCGCTACCGTATCTGTCAGCTAGAGGTCCCTCAGCTGTCCCCGCAAATTATTTTCTCACTTAAAGCGCCTGCTATTTGACGGTTACAGCTGTGTTCGCGGAATGTCCCTGACCAACACTTCTGAGCACATAAATCGTAACTAAAGCGTACATGGTTGAAACGAAATGGTTAATGAGCACAGCTGATCTGGGAAAATGGGTTTACATGCTTAAGAAAATCAAGACTCATCCTTCCACCTTCAAATATTTGTATGTTGGAACAAAATGAATTTGCGATGCAGCATACAAATTGCAGTAAAATAAAGAATTTCAAATAAAAATTGGCACGAAAGATACGCTTCGGTGAAATTGGTACATCAATCTTACAACGATACTGGCACAGTATGCTTAATATCAGTGGCGTAGCCACGGGGGGGGGGGGCTAGAGCCCCCCCTCCTCAAATTTTGGCCCCCGTGGGAATTGCACAGAACCGTGGAGATAATATACATATATAGGGGGGGGGTCTCTTGGTTCGGACATTTTCAAATATCAAATTATTTATCTGAGTATTTTTACAGAGCGACTAAATATAAAGTTCACCTGACAGGCAAAGTTAAGCAATGCTCCAGCTTCAAACGAACACTACGATATTTTAACATAGAGCCCGACTCGAAGCTACGCAGCCGCAGCCGCGACAAAGTCCATCCCAACGAGAGAGCCGAGCCGAGTCGCCTGCGCCTATATGCGTGCTTGAACGTGCGCAGACATGAAGAGCTTGGCAGCTTCGGTCCGCTTGGCTCGGATGAATCTGAGCGAACTTCGGGCCACGCAAGGACCTCGGAGTTTCGTTGATTTGTTTGGATTTTTGCTAAATTCTTACTTTAAATTTGCTATTGCGCTCTTGTTGGCAATTGACGTGATTATTTTTATCAAAATACGACAGATAATATTTATAAAGAAGTTGATTAAGGTCTCTTACATATTTGTAGTAACAAGCCCATGACGTAATTTTAAAATTAAACATCGGTGTGGGTAGGCAACCCGCTTGACAGCCCCCCCTACTCAAAGAGTGTGGCTACGCCACTGCTTAATATGATACGAGTCCTTTTCAAATGAACAGTTTATAACGCTGAATTTTATTCAAGCACAAACACAGTCGATCACCTCCTTATCCAGGCATTGAAAAGTGCACTTCCCGTACAAACTAACATGGGAACATATGCGGCCCATGAGATCTCATTCCAGACGGACTATGTTAAAGTAAGCCACAAAACTGACGATGCACAAGTGCTCTTACTTATTGGAGGTTTACTAACAGGCATCTAACAATATCAAATAGGTCTTAATCTAACTCTACTTGATTCGGAATTGGCATTACGTAAGTCTCATTACCCAATGTCACTTTAATAGCGGAATTCCTAACAGTGGCCATCGTTACAAATTGACGGGTCGGACGTTCTCCAGTGAGAGGTACAATATGATTTACTCCCATTACTGGATCGCCAACTTCGTATATATCTACAAACAAACCACAAGCTTCGTTCACGCCCGCGTTTTCTAGCGCAACAATAGACGAAATAGTGCAGAACTGGTCATCCCAGGTGTATATATGTCTGTTATCGGATCTCACCTCTTCCCCATCTGGCAAAACCGGAAGACCAGAACGACACTGAACACCTCCATGAAGAGCCTTCCGATATTCAGTTAAAAAGTCACACGGGCGGTCAACAAGCAACTCGCGCTCCTCGTCAGTGGGACGCCTGCGCGTGACACGGTCACCTAATCGGGTACTTCCCACTTGAGTTGAGTAAATACCATCCTTATGACCAACCAAAATGGAGCGTATGTTGTCTCTAACAGGCTGAGGCAGGTTATCATCGAAAGTAGCGAAATTAATAAAATTCAACAAGTGATACCGGCGGACGATCTGATGTATCGCACCCCGCGGAGATTTCACCATAGCTCCAAGATGCCTGTTCCGGGACTCAAATCCGGTCATGCTATGGCCCCACATAGGGCCCCATCTCCTCACACATGTGACTGCATGGGACAGGAGATGGACATTGTACCTCATATTTTCTGCTCCGAAAAATTCCTGAAAGGACCTTAAATATTCGTTCAAACATCTCTCAGCTTCCCTTAAATCAACTGCTGTAATCACGTCCCTACACAAAAGAAAAACAGCGTTCGCTAAAAGAGCCAAATGTTTGAGATACTTTGAGTTCCTAAACAGACCCAGCAGACATAGTATCACAAAAAACAGCAACCAGTTGCGCTATTCTGTCCCTGTCCATTCTCCTCGGGTTCCGATGTCCTTGTTTTTCCGCGAAATCTTCGTTGGTGTCTAGAACTTTTGTAACCGTGAATTGATTATGGCAAGATTTTCAGGACTGCCGATGTAGTAATCGGTACCCGCTTTGTCGAGGAGGAGAGATGTATGGAACTTTGCAACGCCTTCAAATAAATTGTGGAGATCATCGGTTGAGAAACCACAGCCCAAATCGAAATGAAGCAGGTTCATCAATTCTGAAGGCCCCTTTACGCCCTCTACTGGATTATCTGCCGTTGCGATCATCATTGCGTTTCTGATGCTTTCGTCTGTTCTATATCGACTCTCAGGTACGACTACCGGTAACCGCTCACGTACAACATCTTCCTCTTCTTGTTGGCGAGGCCCTTCTATTGTGATAACGGTACCTGGAACCGGGTATTTCATGCTCTTGCCTAGATAAAATCCCTTGAGAGTACAGAAGGTGCATCCCCAGTATCCGTTGAACAACACCATGTTTAGTGAAGGCGCTCGGGCCTTTGAATCGAGGCAACCGCACGTGGGAAAGAATCGGCTAATTATATGTTCTTCGAAGCCCTCCGGTCTCCAGGATATGCCTTCGGTTGAGAGTACGTTTGCTTCGTCAACAAAACTTTCAAAAATCAGGTTCATGTCAGGCTCCCTGTAGTCTACCTACAAGACAGCGAGGAATACGGTGGTTTGCCGCAGATGAGGTGGAACTTCGTTCAGCTTGACATACACAGGCCAAGCAGACAAATCAGAACTTCTAGTCAACTTAAACCCATCCGTGCTAAAGAGATACGTGAAGTCATGAGGAGAAAGATGAGCTTGCTGTTGCAATTTTCGGAACTCCGCACCGTCGAAAATGTCCTCCAAAGCAAGCGCATTTATTTTCCGGCGTGTAAGTCTGTATTGGGTTAGTCGAAAAACTCCCGGACGATGAAGAAAACGTTCCAACTGCCTTTTCAAATCAAGAGTTATGAAGTACTTCAGTTTTCTCCGGCTGCGAAACCGCTCCCCACATGGACACAGTACACCACCGTCTTCTTCCTCAACTACACCACCGCCTTCTCCCTCACGCAAATCATCCGAACGACCAAGAGACCTATGGCAAACATTGCAGTAAGCGTGTCTCTTAAATGTCGAAGATTTTAGATTTAAAGTGTTCCATATGCCTGCCTTTGAAGTAGGAAAATACTTTGTGCCGAACAAAATGTTTAACACGCGAAAAATATCCAGCATCGCCTTGTAGGTAAGACAGTGACGTACTGTCAGCGCGATTATTAAAAGAAAAGCTTCCCGACAAGTGCACTCCCTAACCATATCGAGAACATTGCCCAGCAAGGCATCATTCATAACGTAGTCATCGGGTTGTTGTTAACTTGCTGCGGATTGTTGTCCGGGTTTACAGGATCGACGTCATCGTTCATGCAATCAATTTCCAACTCGCTTTCAGGAGAACTCGACCTGTTGTCGGCATCGTCCGGATCGTCGGAATCGCCTGGGTTGTCCGTATCACCAGGGTCGTCGTCAAAATCACCCGGATCGTCGAAATCGCCTTGGTTATTGTCGAGGTCGCCGGAACCACAGGCGTCTTCTGAGTAGTCGGAGTCATCCGGGATGCCGGTGTCATCAGGGCTCCTTGCGGAAGTGATTCCTAGGTGTTCGGGATTGCTAACTATAGTTGGAGGGTTGCCAAGCTTGTTTCTGAGAGTCTGCTCCGAGTCTGAACCCTCCGAGATGGAGAGAAGAAACGGAGAATTTTCCACACAACTTTTGGAAGAATGCGAATCGCTGTCCGGGATGTCATTCTTTGGCCCCGAAAATTGTGAAGGCAAGTCCACATGTCCTCCTGTACGCGGCAAATCCGAAGCGCTGTCAGGCCGCTCCGTACCATCGCAGCGTTGGTCATGACCACTTGACGAAAAGGACATCGAAGTCGTAGGAGTATCTTCAGCTTCCTGTTCAGACAAAACAAAATAGTTAGTCGTGAGTTCCACTGAGCGGTGACTACCGCAAGAAAAAGAAATGAACATTATTTTTCCCGCACTTTTGCCGAACAGCGTGCATGTAGTAAAGTGGCTGGATAACGGTGATTTTTAAAAAAAAACTTTCGCTGGTCACCGAACGATATGGCGTAAGGCACGCGCGGAAAGGTGAATGCATGGGACTGTTAATTAGTTCGAAGTTGCAAGATATACTTGGAGCTAAAAATCTATTTTTCGTCGATGTTCTGAGAAAACGACTTAAAGGAACAGTGGAATTAATGGTACATGCGATTTTAAAAATCAGTTAAGTCATAGTGTTTCACATATTACACTGGGTAACATTTTTCTTTTTAATCATTTTTCCGTCTCGAGTTGGGACCCGTTGTTTCTTGTTGTCTAAACCCCAGAGAGTCTAGGTTTTTTCTCTTCAGGTTTTTTTCAGATTTTTTTGACTATTTTGGACTTTGACTCACATCTTTAGTCACTCTTCGGTTTTGGAAAAATCTGAAGAAAAAAAACCTAGACTCTCTGGGGCCTAGCAAACAAGGGAAAACGGGTCCCAACTCTAGGCCAAAAAATGAAAACAAAAATTGTTACACAGTGTTACATAATACTTGCATCTCTTTCAAAAGCTGAATTCTCTTCTTGAAAGTGGGTGCACATTGCAGAATTGTCACCATGACAATCACAACATACTTTTAATCCACTTGTGGTTGTCTCATCTGGGTCTTTTTCATTCTCAGATAGGATATCCGGTGAATCAAGTTGGTTGTCAGGGGCAGTGAAATCAGAATCAGTGCCATCCTAGAAAGGCAATAAAACACAAGCCGAGTGTTAGCATATGGAAAAGTTGGCTCCAAAGCCATTGAACGTAACCACAGGCAGTTACAACTTAAATCTTGTCATTCATCAGGCCAAGAGTGTTGTACTTTCAGTGTTAAATGATTATTCTATCATTAAATTTTCTCCTCCTGAACATAGGGAATCTTTAATAATAGCACAGTGAAAAGTGAAGAATATCATAGATTCTGGGCCAAAATAAGGTTTAGTTTGATATTATCACACCAAATCTACTTGAAAAAGTAAGGGAACTACTAAGTATAATGATTATCTACACAGCTTCTTTGCTGAAAATAGATGGGAATAAATTTTATCATTACTCACGGTGGGTTCTTCCTCAAGAGGCGTAGTATGATAAGGGCAGCCACACATGGCATCTCCGGCTGCCAAGGAGTGGTAAATACAGGCGCAAGTTTCGTCATCATGCGAGACGTGGTACTTGCATTTACACGAATTATCGTGGAATTCACACGGACAGTCGTACTTATACTCGTCATCCCGTTTTCTCTTTCGCATCGCCGACCATCGGCTGGTACCTTTCCCAGCCATTTGTTGCGTTTCAAGGTATCCAGACCATCAGGCGTCCTGCAATCCATAACAATACTACTAAAATCAGAACTGCTAGAATAAATACCTTAAATGAAATACTTCACTTAAATGCAATTGTTCCGATACTCACCTAACCTAAGTTTGAGTAACACATCAGCACAGATGTACTGTTCTTGGGTAGCAAAGTACAACCTTATTGACCTATTTACTTTTTCATTATTGATTTTGAAAAGCGTATGAAACAAAAGCGGCAAATTTTCATATATCAAGCGTAAATTTGTCTTAACATGCAGATTAGTATTGAACGCACTCATTTGGTTTCATTTTGTTATCTATCTGTCACTCTCTCTCTCTCTTTCTCCGACTCGTCTCGAACGTAGATAGCGATTTTCGATCGATTCTCGATGTGCCGTTAAAAGACTTACACCCTTGCATTAGTTATTTTCATACCTATCCATTTTAACTACGTCGTATAATCTATTTATTTTCAGTTTTATTAAATTTAAAATTGCTTAAACCGCTATTCGTGACACGATGAATCGATGTTATCGTTAGTCCCAGGCTTAGCAACGCATTTGCTTTGCTCAGTTATACTCCTTCCATGGAATTGACCGTTGGCGCTAAACCGGCGTTCTCGTTCACTGTGCAAGCATTCTTGTAATTGTTGCGAGTGGTTGTTGTGGGTTTTTGTGCAACACTCAAAGATTATCTATATTATAGATTATCGATATTAGATATCTATTTTATAGATTCTATAAACTGGTGACAGATCGGTCGGTTTAAGATCGAACTTTCCGTTGCTGCTTTTATCATGTCCAACCGCTGTTATTTGTATGCCAAGAATTTGGCTTCAAATTCGTATGTTATGGAATCTTGTAAAGGTTATTTCGAGCTGGTTGGAAATAACCAACGAGTTCCTTTCAATCGGGAGACATTTGACGCGAAAAAAGATTATGCAAAAGTGGTGAAGAACGACTTGGTGCGTCATTCCGTTTATGTCATTGCAGGTACGTTGCCGTTGCTGATTGAACTTTTTATTTGAATTGAAGTTAAATTTGGATCAGCGTTTTGTATGCAAGTATGTTCTTTATGGGTTTGCAGACTCTGAAGCATCACTCAGGAAGAAGTTAACACCAGGAGGTGATTCCCGTGTGAGGTTTCCCAAAAGACATTCTGACTATGGAGCACCAATTGTACCTATTGCTTCTTTAACACTCTCTGAGGAAAAGCAAAAGGCCAAGACTGAAAGGGTTATTAGCATTTAAATAGTATTTGCGCACATTGGCCATGGCCTGCAATGTGACCTCACTTGCCCTCAAACTTTGACTGTCTGTCCTGCATAATTGTTATAGGCTACTGCTGCTGGAAACTCTCAAAAGTCAACCTATGAGAAATGTCAGAAAGTGTTAATGAGGAATGCAAAGCTCAATGCGGATGCAAATGAGGTTAGTTTTGCATTTAATTATGAGCATCACCTGTCACTTATTGGAAAAGTTGTTTGTAAATTAAAAGCCCTATTTGTTTCAGAGAAAGGATTTGAACTCCGCCCCTTCAACTTCTGGCTCTAGCAACAAGCAACCTGGACAGAAAAACATCACATCAACTGGTCAAGGGTCGACACAACTTCCAACTACATCAGAGAACAGAAAACGTGAAAGTTCACCAATTGATGAAACATCCCAGAAGGTGAAGAGAACAAAAGATGGTGAAGCCAATCATTCCAATGAGGAGGAACTATTCCCAAAAACAGACCTTACAAATCAGCAATCATCAGACGCGAGAGGATCAGACCACCCAAAGAAAGCAGAAGCGAAGCAGTGTCAACAATGTAAACTGCTTCAGGCACAGCTGGACGGAGTCTTCAGGGTAATAGCAATTTGTAATAGCAATTTATATAACAGAGAATGGGGAGTTAAAGGAAATGAATGCCAAGTTGTTGGATATAAACAAGTCTCTGACTGACTCAGTCAATAAACAGCTCAAGGACATTTGTGGTAAGTGCCATCATCCTCTTGAGAAAATATCAAAGAAAAAAAAATTAATTTGAACTGGCGCTTGTTTAATTTTGTGAAATATTGATTGGCATCTGTTTTGAAGGCAAGGACTTTCCATGTTTCATCTTCAAATTGTGTGAATTGAATTGTGAGATTTTTTTTTTGATTCAGTGGTTTGGTACTTTGGTCCGTTGATCAGATAACTGAGAAAGGGAACTAATTTTGCAGGGGCTCTGAAATTTATATTAAACGTGCTGGGTTGCTAGTACAACGCTTTTTAAAATACGCAACCCTCAATAGCAACCCAATGTGCATTTGACCCTGTCAAATGGGGTTTTCAAAATGTTCAATTTTGAACATTTAAGAAAAATAAATCTATTGATGAATTTCTGAAGTATAGTAGTCCTTATGTAAAATGGAAAAGTAGAGGCCATAGGGTCAATGTTTCAAGTGTTTTGCTCCATCTTTGAAGGTTTTTTGAGTGAGATCGACTTTTTTTAGATTTTTATCTCTCAAAATATTGACGGGAGGAACGGAATTTCTGGAAACACTTTCCTTTGTACAGAAATTGGAAAGTAGAGAAAATTTCTAGTGTTTTGCTCTATCTTGCAAATTTTTTTAAGTTGGAGGGAATTTTTTAAATTTAAAATGATTAATTCACCACTGCGCAGCTCGAAAACCTAGCAAAATAACCCTTAACATTTCGGACCAAAAGCTCTATTTTCCAATTTACATTGAAGCAGACTTAAGAACTTGTACTGTACACCTTCCGTTTATAATCAATCTTTTTTTTTTCTTAAGTATTTAACTTCATAATTGAGTGGAGTTAGACTCTTCCGCTCGCCTGGCTTGCTTTGAAGCTCCTAAAATTGCTCGGATTTGGTCATGGACGTTGGGGAAAAGGAAGTGAAATTCAAACTGGGGATTTTCTTGATATCTAAACTTTAACAGTCAAAATCGTGAAGCCTTGGCAGAATGGGGAAAACGCTACGGTCGGCAATTGAATTTTTTGAGTGAACATACAGGAAGCTGGAAGTTGAGCTTAGCACCTGACCTGATTTACATTTTATTCCCCTGACCTCTGCATTTTCTCTTTAACCCCGATGCAGTAGAATTTACTCTTTTTCCAGTTTTCAGTCGCAACTGTTTGGTTGTTGTTGCAGGTCTTGCAACTGTTTCGGTTGAAACAGTAAAAGTCTTTTGGTAAAGTCCAAATTTGAATCCGCATTCGCCTTGTTGCGCGCACATGACGCTATCGAGCGATACTTTTAAGAAAATGTCAAAACAATGGTGAAGTCACGATTAACTCATTTTTTCAGTTCCGCTCGATGGCATCACGCGCGCGCGACTATGCAAATTCAGATTTTACCCACGGGATTTTCTTAATGTTTGCAACACTGAGTGGCTGGCAAAACAGTGGATTTTACCGCCACCAAACGTCTATAAGACCGGAAATTTTGATTTAAAAATTTGGGAACAACCTGAGCGCTATATTTTTGTTTGTGAATTTCATTACGACGAGGGTCTTTACTTTCTGCAGGTTCTCTCGATCGCAAAAGTGCCCCATTCTGCAAGCTAGAAAATTTAACATCGGCAGTGTCGGAGGAACCACCGCATTCTATGGAGCCTGGCAAGGTAGATATGCTTTCAGCAAAACCGCCACGTGTTATTTCTTTTCTTTTTCAAGTAAAAAGTGGTTTTGCAACATTAACAATTGGTTTTCTCGTTTTTAAGGTTTACATTGGAGATGGGAAATTCATCTCCAAACGGGCGATTGCGATTGCAGAAAGGGAGGCTGGCCTCGGCCTGAGAACCCAAAAACTTGCCGATCTCTTCTGGGAGGACGACATTCATATGTATAGTCTGACCGGCAAAACGGGGCAAGGCATCCCGTGCAACAAGATAACAGACTCTCACATAAATGCGATGATCAGTGAGTACACTTTTCAAACTATCAGCCTTTGGCATCGCTCGTTTGATGATGCTGTTTTTTACCAGAAACTTTTACTTTTGACTACATTAAGCTAATCGGGAAAGTAGTCATACTCAAGCAGATAAAATCAAGCGAAATAATCGGAAACGCATGGCCGAGCGCCGCACCTTTCCCGATCTTTTTGATTTGGTTGTAGGTACTTCCATGTTCAATCGGAGATCTTGTCACGGCGCGAAAAATAGATTTCAAGATAGTGTAGGGTTCTTGGGGATGTTTCGAAATAATATCACACGGCAAACTAGGCACTTGTTTACTCGAGGAGCACACGTCTGATCTAGACTAAACT
>Ga0058701_10005041_pt1 | contig 10869 bp, 3 predicted proteins | sample AgamicOrMae_FD_97039 | JGI IMG/M metagenome (GOLD analysis project Ga0058701, IMG submission 97039) | Agave microbial communities from Guanajuato, Mexico - Or.Ma.e | ecosystem: Host-associated > Plants > Phyllosphere > Phylloplane/Leaf | place: Guanajuato, Mexico | collected 2012-06-04 | reverse complement strand
TCTTTTCTGGTTGACAGTAAGCGAAATGAGATACCCAAGACTTGTATACACCAACGGTAGATCTGTTTCTAGAATATCACAGGATTCACAAAAAAAATTCATAATAGATGCTAAAGTGTGCCAAATTTTAAAATCCAAATAATTCAAAATTATTTTTTTGTGGGTGGATTGCGTCTTAAGTTGCGACGAATTTTTTGCAACGAAATATGCTGCGAAAGCGTGCCTTTATTATGTTTTCGTGCACGAACCACTTAACGAAGGAAAAAAGAGAAGATAAAGGATTACTCGTGGCGAGACTAAAGACGTATTTCCATGCAGACCACGTCACGTGGTCACGTCACGTGGTCCACGCGTTAAAGTGTATAAATACCTGCCACGCGGTTTTCAGTTCACAAAGTAGAACCGCCTGCAAGTGGAGTGCGTTTGTCCGAAGCGTTAAATTGCCAATGTCAATGACATTTTATAAGTGCCTTCATGCATGGAACGTAAACACTTCTAACTTGTTCTTCGGGAAATAAACGATTGTTCCGTACGCAGTAAAACGCTCTCGCCAATGTTTTACTCACTTCGGAAAATGCGTCTGGGTACACTGTAAATTTTATCAAGTAGCATTTCCTATCAATTGCACTCTTCGTTTATTATTAGAATTACAAGAAAAAAATTGAAGAAATGTTAAGTAACGAATTAGTCAGTATTAGCGAACCTGACATTGATAGCTTGTCTAGATTACGTTTAAGAAAAAATTAACCACCCTTATCTCTGGGTGGGGAGGTAGGTTTGTCCTGTGGTTTGCGGTCTCGTTAGGGAAGATGATATTTAGAAAAAGCTGGTCCACTAATCAATGCCATAAATATAAAAACACCATTGTTTGAAAAAAAAGATCAGTTTTTTTTGAGGAAGGTTTATTTGGTATCATTAAAAAACTAAAACATAATCGGCCCCGCAACGGCCGATTGAGCTGCCCCCCCCCGCTCGGTTCATCACTGGTGGTTGGCCGCTACCACCAAAACAACTAAAGCCACAAGCAGACTGCGTTTGCTGCGTTATGGGAACTACCGCAAAGACTTCCTTCCACTGAAGACACATCGGCCTCCATCGAGTTGAGATGTGCAAACTCATAAGCTTTAGATGCATTCTTCCCTTTTTAAAAATAATGAAAAAAATTGAATCCTTTTAACATCTAGTAACGGAGGTCCACCTTGAAAGGGCAATTATACCTTAACACTTATCATTATTCTCGCTTACTCAGTACTGGAAGATAAGGGATTTTCCACCTGCGTGTTTTAGTCCAATTCCTCCTTTCACTTTTAGTTTTGATGAGCTATAATGGCAGGCCGCGCGTGAGCAAAGTTTGCTTACTTTATTTTAGGTGCCTTTTGCCTCGCTCCGCTCGGCTTTGCAACGAAAGGCAGATCACAAGAGCTAGCAGTGTAATCAAGCAAAGAGAAATGTACTGGCGGACGAATAAATGACAGTGATCTGAGAAAATACCACTGCTAAAAGGAGAAGGACCATCTCTCCAAGTTGGCATGCAATTCGCGTTTTAAGGCCCGTTTTATTAATTCTGTAGCAGTTAGGCGCGACGAAGGGGGGGGGGGATTCAGTGGTGCAGCGTTAAGTGGTACTGCCTCACGCCCCGACGGAAAACCCCGAAGGAGCAACAAATCTCACGCAAAACAAATAAAATAAAACCATCCGAGCTGAATCAGGGATGATCCAAGTGATCTCTTCGTAATCAGCTCTTGCGATATTTTTAACTTTTTTTTTTCAGCTGAAAAATAGCCTGTAGTCACATTGCAAGATTAAGTGACAGTATTAATCCTATGCTTGTAAGATTGTGGTGGTTCTATAAGGAACTCTAAAGATAACCATTTATGGTTATCTTTAGTTATAGTGCATATATGCACTATAACGAGGAGGTACGGACGGACTCGCGCAAATGAGTGTCTACTCACTTCCATATTGTCTTGCTATTATGCAACAGAATCTTATCATTTGCGTATTGTCGTAATGGACTTCGGTAGTTCGGAAACAAAAATAGAAATGCATGCAATAATTGTTCAAATTTAAAGTTTGTTGTCAGTCCGATGTTGAGGACTGTAATTATTCTTCCGAATTTCTGTACCTACCGCAGCTCGATATGAGGTTGGAATTCACCTCATTGCCGATTTTACAATAAAATGTTTACGATAAAAAAGTAAAAAAAGGAAAAAAAAACGCGAGTCTAATTGCAAGTAGAGGAAAACTCTCTCGGGAAGAACTGCTTTTCAAAATGAGGACAATGCTAATAGTTTTATAAATAGTATGCTCGTAGTTTTGAAATTTAAATCTGTGAAGTAACCGGAGCGCACAGCTGTAACTCGGTGAAGGAATTGCGAGCTTCTCTCAAGATTTTGCCTATGAGTTCGATATGAATCTCCTTAAAAATTGATCCAGGTGTACGAAATGACCATAGTTGGGACGGAAAAGCAAAGCATTTTTCTTGAATACGCCACGAACGGAATGGCTTTATCTGTCTTCCTGATAAGGAAGAGGGACAGGAGATGCGAACATGACTATCCGTGACAGTACTGTCAATTACTAATGAAGTCTCTCGCAAGGGGCTTAACACGAATCGATCCCGGAAATAAAGCAGAGGAACGACGTACAATCAAAATTTATGAAGTTTACGGCATGGGCTTTTACAAGCCCGTCTTGCCAATTAACACAGAGGGAAACCAACGTGTGTGGCCTTCGACGCAATGCCCTTGCTTACTAACGCCACAGAAGTTTACCTATAGCGAAAATTACTTCGAAAATAAAGTAATAGTTAAGTTATTATTGTCCCAAACCTGTTTGCCTGCTTACAATTACAGCATGACGAAGATTAACACTTACACACGATGACCCTTTCCCCTCGCACTCCCAGTTTGTTACATATCCAAGTTTCCAGAGAATAAGAGTAGAACTTCAAAGTACGCATACGGAAGTAACCTACGAGTTGATATGCTTTTGTGATGAATTTGATGCTGTCACTCAGACTAAAATAGCCGATGATCACAGCTGGCTGATTAGAATAAAAGCCCGTGCATGGCTCGTGTTTCCGTCGCACGACCTTCTTTCTGATACGACGAACTGCCATAAAAGAAATGCAATCTGGTTATGTGTAGTAAGCAAAGCTGAAGTAAAAACACGATTTCGTGGAATTTTGCTGTAAAATAAATCAGTTGAATAACCTAACGGTCCATCAAAGTTTTCAAATAATTTTTTCAAGAACGATAATTCTAACAGTATAGGTCATCGAGTGAAGCAGTATTAGTTGAATTTCAATTTTGGTTTCGTTTTTAAATATCTGTGAAAATCACGGAAAATCCTTTTTTTCGCCGGTGACAGAACAATTACATTTTGTTTTTGTTCTTTCAGATTGATTTGTTGAAGAGAACAACTTTTTGAATGCATATATGATAGGATTTTCTATTTATGAATTCAATATTGGTTTCCTACAAATATTGCCAGTTTCTTTTTGGAAAAATTATCCTCTTTGATGCATTTTAAACTAAGCAGTACAAATGTCAATGGAGGTAATGTAATCGTAGAAAAATCGAGTTTCTGAAAGACTTTTCTCTGCGTAGATCCTTGAAAAGGCCGAGGAAAAATGTTTTTAACAAAACGTCTGAGAATTCCGTTATATATATATTTTTTTAGATAAATCTGGCATTGCATCGGAAAAGTCACGAAATAGAATAGATTGAAAACAAAATCACACACAAGTTTGAAGCCCGAAGATAACTAGATACGGTTTGCGAGAATCTAGTGAGTTATCCAGCCTCTCTGGTGAACCTAGTTGACTGATGGAAATCGAAGTAATGGCCACCGTTAGTCCCGTATTTTTGTGTTGGTACCCCCTGGACGGGTATTTGCGAAGCGAACTTTTGACCAGATGACACTGATGAATGCCCCGCAAGGGTATCCGTGATTCGGACCACAGCAATACCGATTCATTACCATCCACTTTGCAAAGCAGATAAAGTACTTAAATTCCCGCCCACCTTTTAGAGAATCCGGATTTGGCTGCGACAGATTGTTCATTCTCTTTTGCTCTCACGAGAGGACAATCTGTAGGACAGAGAAAGAACGTGAGAAACTGTGATAAGTCAGCTAAGGTTTCGGTGTTATAGAATGCCCTGCGTCCCGTTCTGATAACGCAAATATCAACAGACTCAGAAGAGATCATGTTTTATACATTATCTGCTATTGTCTCCGCTACAATCCATGTTATGCTGTCTGCCAGTTTCTTCTCTACTTTTTCTTTTCTTTGGGGAAGCCTTTCATGTATCTCCAATGTGAGTCCCCGATTTCAATAGATTTTTCTAATTCATTTCTTTTTATCGAAGAGATTTCTTTCACGTGTATTATGCGTGTACTGAGCGAGTTACGAGCTCCTGCAGATTTTTTGAAAAGGCGATGCAACCAGTTTGACACGAGTGTCATGCGTGTTGCCTACTGCTTGCTAAACGTCCCGGGATTTAGCTTGTGGCAGGCAACACGCTCAGCTGTCGTGTCATGCGGGCTGCGTAGGGGGCTCGAAAAATCTGTAGGGGCTACCGTAACTCGCTAGGTAACCGTTTATTTATTATTTTTTAAAATAAAGGTAGCTTAGGTTTAGTTGGTCTAGATTCGGTTAAGATAGGCAAGTTTAGATAAGCTTAGGAGAGGTTGATTTTTTTTAGCCGTCTAAACTGGTGGTGAATGTGTGCCCCGATGCGCGTGAAAGTCTTGCCATAAGAAATACGTAGGTATGATCTAGAGCCGTACACGTGCCTTGGAAATAAGACTAGCGTGTTTTTGTCCTAATAATGATGATTTGAAGTTCAAACCGTGTGTAATTCAAGATATTACCACCTCATGAGTGACTGCATGAGATAAGTAAGCGAGATTTCAGTCTAAATACCGTTTTGCACGGATTCATTTAGCTTACGCCGAGCCACATCACATTAGTCATCCTCGCCGAAGAAGAATATTCGCCCGAACATGAACCACGCATAAGTTTTACGGGTATAGAATATCCTTCTGTTAGCGTACGAAATCTTGTGGCAGAGAATTTTTCTAATAAGCTCGTTAATTATCATTTAACAATGAGAATTTTAGATTTTTGTCAACGAGGATGAGAACAGATAATCGGATGAGTGTGAAGACGTCAGGGCAATTAGACAACGAAATATATGGCAACAAGGCAGTTTTTTGGGAATTAAAAAAGTGCATCTACAGCGGTTTTTGTCGGGTTACAGAGAAAAAAGAAATGTCCTGATGACAGAAAAAAAGGAAACTTAACCAAACCGATTGTTGCGACAACAAAGGAATGTGGTCTGTTAGGTCTACAAAGCGCGATTGTCAAAGATATTTATTGTCATGTTGACATAGTCATTTTCCTGCGTAATATCGGAATGGGTACAACTCATTAAGGTACTCCATTAGGTCACCCGGTACCGTCCAGAGTTTAGAAGGGCCGGAGCTGAGCGGGCCTTGGCTGACATCGGCTGCGATGGCCGGAAAGGCTGCGCGCCCAGCCTGCGCACATAGCAGCAACAACGACGCAGTCGTGGCATCTTGAACGCAGAGTACCGAGTACCACAAAAGGTACGAATAATTAATGGGCGGCGGCGCCTGCCTCACAAAAGAAAAACTCGGGAGATGCCTGGTCGGAGGAGTGTGTGATGTACGTCAACGCATTTTTCTTCAGGATTTTATGTAAAGCCACCAGCAGCGTCGAGACTTAGCTAAATCTACTGGTGATTTGACTATTTTCCTCGGATTTCCCTTCCTTATAAATTGACTCATTTTTCTTTCAACTTTTTTTTTGAAAGTAAGCGTTCTGTTAACGTTAGATCTTACCTATTATGCAAAAAAGTGCACTGCATGAAGGCTCTTCTCCTAACCTAACTCAACAGCCGCCAAGCCGTATGCTCGCGCTATGCTTTCTTTTCGGCGCGGCAGACTGCTATCGCCGAGAAATGGGTAACCTTCAGTCTAGACTTGGTGAAAGCAGTGCGGAGCTAGACCCAAGGCACTTTAAAGCGGATTGTCAGTGGAGCGAGGAAGAAGGCATTTAAAATAACGTTAGTTAACCTTACCTACGCAGTTTCTTTGTCGTCAATGCTCTAAATAGAATCACGTTGCAACGAAGTTAAAAAGCCCTAACCGATTTGTCTGCTCAGAAGGGTAAAAAGTTTTGACTTTGAAAAATTTTTACGAGTGTCTTGCTTGGAATGGTGTATAAACTAGTGTTGCGAAAATACTTCAAGTTTATGGTAAAGGCAAAGTTGAGGTCGAATATTTTCTTTTACGCATAATATTTTTGTCGTTGTCTAATAATGGCTTTAGGTCGGAAACTATTAATCGAAATAATTGAAAATAAAACTTAGTGCAAATCGGAGCTTCCCGACCAACGCGGCTGTAATCCGTTTAGCAGTTCAGCCAAAGGTAGCAATTCCGAGAACTTCAAACGCTAATTATCGGTTTGGAAGCTGGCGACCAAATGCATGCAACAATTTCGCAGAACTAGGAGCGGTAGGACACAACTTTATTGCCGTAGCGGATCCAAAAATATTTGCACTCCGAATTTTCAAAATCGCTTCGCTCATAACCTTATACTGTCATTTGTAAGGATAGATATTGGAGAAGTGCTACTGATAATTTGTCAACATTCCGATCCACGAAACTCCGGGAGGCACGATCTTTGCACCGATTGAATTCAGCGAGAGATATGAAAATTTCATCGGTCAGATGCGGCACTCGGTAAATGGGTTATCAACGAGCGCCAGATCTGCATCGCTCATTTGTAGTGCAAATGCCAATCCGATCGGACAACGTCAAAGCCACTCTTCCGCCGCTGGAATACAAATAACCCTCTCATTGATGTATTACACATGTTTAACCTCAGATAGGCAAAGAAGTAATCATATCTCCATTACCGAATAGGCCTTATTCTTTTATAGAGTAGTCAATTTAGAATTCCAAAGACTTTGAACAATTGTGGCAAAAGCAGTGCAAAATTGATTGAAATATGTTCAGAAAGTCACATTCGGTTTTGTTATTCAGGAAGTTTCCTTCAGAAGATAACATCAGATGCTGCCACCTTGCGGATTTTTCCCAACGGAATTATTGAGTAAATTGATGAATTCGCTTGACTTCTATCATTGTAATCTCTTTCGTTTTGCGCTTTATTTTTATTTTTTTTTTCCATCTGGGAGAAGCTTAACTCGTTTTATCAAATAATACATTCAATGATAAAGCGATGTTTAGTCTGTCATGTTTAACTAAATATACGAAACTTGGAAATATGTCGTTCGTAATATAAATCGAAAATTCTTGGTTCGGAGAGAGTGTCGAGAAACATGAGAAACCTATTTCCTCAGATACAGCTTTAATTTGTTGATTTTGTCTTGTCTTTTCATCAAAATTGGTTGAAAGTTTAAACTGCAATTTAAACTTTCAACCAATTTTGATGATTCTGTAGTACCAGCAGGAACTTATCAAAGTTCATAGGGGTTAAAAGGAGAGAGTACAAGTCGAAATCCTTTGGAATGGAAAAATGCATATGTGCAAAAACAGATGAAGTACATCATGTCTCCTTTGTGCACATAGCAGATAAACGACCAACGTAATTGTAACTTTATCAACACAACTTAACGATATGAATTACTACTCATTTTTTGTCATATAATATGTGCTACTCCGAACTTGTGCTTTTTGCTTGCAAGTCAAATAGACTTTGTTGCATTTTATTTCTAATTGTGTTATACCGTGGTTTAATATTGTATTACTTACAAGGATTAGCGATGCTCAACTGCGTCTGGTAGGCAAAGGTCAGCCAACAGCCTTATCTAATTTATGCAATGGTATTTCTCTAATTTAAATTATAGGTTATGAACAACAGTAGAACACGAGGAAAAAAAAACAAACTATAGTTTTGATCCAAACCCGGATTTAAGTTTCAGCTGACATGCCTGTTCTCTCTTTCTTCAGGAGGGGAGAGTAGGTTCCTTGATCTTAGCTAAACTATTAATCCTTTCACATTGATACGAAATCGATGCGTCCGTTCACCCATTAGGTACCTGCGGTAAAAACCTCTCTTCCGCTTTGGGCTTCCATGAGTGTGAATCTCGTCTTCAACATCAGAGAAATATTTATCTTTAACGTTGCACTATAAAATCACGAACTCGATACCAATGCGCTACCTGCAAGCAGTGTTCCTCGGTGCTCTGTAATTACGGTAATAATGATGATAAATTAATGATAGAATCTTTGAAACGTTCCGATGCTATCACAAAAGCTCATCTTGTTGCAATCTACGTATCATAATGAAACATTGACATTGCCTGATATATATATATATATCCATATGCACAAGCAAAACAATGAACTGTTTTGGCGTTTTCTGTTGTGCTGCTTTAAGTATTGGAAAAAAAACGAAAAAAGGAAAAAAAATCTTTTCGGAGCAGAGAAAAGTTTGTTGAGCAGTTTTAGAATAATGAAGCAGTTCACTTAAAACAACTAAGACGCAGTTTAAAATATTCAGTTATGGCACCTGCGATGCACTTCAAAGAAAAATGCATCAACCTGCAAAATCGAGAAAGGAACAGTTAAATATTAAAGATTTACGTAATTTTGCGCCTCGTAAAAACGAAGCATTACCTTTTTGAAATAATGTTTCCAGTTTTTTTATTACTATCCTTTCAAAATTCTGCGATTTCGATAATAACTGAACATAATTCACTAAGACCGTACCCTGTTATTCTGTAAAATCTGCTTATTTGACGAGCTCTGTTACATCAGTTTTCTATGAATGAAGGAGTTGTCAAGCAAGAAAATACAATCGATATTTATTTTTGTGAGGGAAGGGGAGCAACCATGAAATTCAAAACTAATGCTCTAATTAGGAGGAAGAAGCGGGTGACCATAAAACATGTGTTTTGGGAATGCTTCAGAAATGTGAATTTATTAGCCCAGCAGAGCTGCCTCTAAACGCAGTTGGATAAGACCTACAAAATGAAGTGGGGTTCAGCTATTTTTTTTAGCTTTTTTTTTGGGAGGGGGGCAATGCAATAGTCTTGCATTAATTTGGTATTGAAATATTCATAGAGACTCTTGAAATGTTTTGGGGAGATTTGCAGTACATACTATTAGGATTTGGGGTTGCCCCTTCAGCAAGGTGTGCGAGATAGATCTAGTATCTCCAAGGTTACGCATTCTCCTTATCAATGATAGACGGTTAAGCTTAATTCCCCGTTCCCTCATCTCCCAAGATTGTCGCGTAATTAAAAGACTTCTAAACCGTGAGACTGCGGAGACAGGAATGCAGATTGTGATAAGTAGATATTTAAAAAAAATCGTCTAATTATTATATCATAGAGTTTGCATGCCAATTTTACCCTTTGTCCACAAGATATTTTTCTTTTTTGAGAAAGAAAGGTAAAGAAATTTTTTTTCTTCTGTTTTGCAATGAACTTAAGTCGATATCCATAAGTACCGGTTAGGTTGTGTTTGTGTTGGGGTGCCTCCATGTTGCGCCAGAGACCAGAGAGGTCTGCATTTCAACCAATGGTACGAGACCGAATAGCTTTAGAGCTGATGTTAGAGTATTGGACGTTTCAAAGGAACCCAATGTGTGGGGTTCTTTAGCTGCATGTATTTTGAGCGTCCCCATCGCGCATTGATTTCGTGACATTGCTTAATCAGCTCACAGAGTATTGCCTCCTACAAAGATTAATGATAAACAAGAAACACCCTGTATAGAAAAGGCTGGCTATTCGATCGCTGTAGAGCTCACGGAGACTGTGCGACTTGGCAGGTCAAATCGCTCCGCGGTTTCTGCAACGCCCCAGAAGCCGCCCTTTGACCTAACTTCTTAGACATCACCTCGGCACATTGAATATTGGGCTGGAAAGGATTATCACTAAATTACTTGCCTTAGAAGGTTGGCTTCAAAGAAATCTCAGCTGTTTTGTTGCAAAATCGTCCTTTTAATTTAATGCTCTGAACAAAAAAATAGTTGATAATTGGATAGAATAGTATCTGTTATATACGGGGTGCTCAACCCGCTTTGCGACAATCGGAATAGCGTACCGACCAGCAACGATATTATACCAGCAAAAATAAAAAAGAAAGAAGATACGAGCTGTGAAGAACATGGAAATGAAAGTGTGAGAACTGCCTTTTTTTATACTTTATTCCAATAGTTCTGCGTAAATGGAAGATCAGGTGTACGCAGTCACACCTCTTACTGCTGCGGATTACGTTGAAGATCCGGTATATGGCGGAAGGAACTTTTGGCGAAATGCGGTACGATGAACACGTGTACGTGATGTTCACAAGAATGTCCCGCGATGTGTGTCTTGGTGCCCTTGAAAAAAAAGAACATCCGACAGGAAGCTTCATTAACATCGTTTCCAATCGACGGCAAAGTTGCGGCGGCGGCGGATGCGGTGGCGGCGTTCAAGATGGCGTCAATTAGACAGAGATGCATCAATCAGCCCGCCAACACATTCCTGCACTTTTTTGTGTCCCGCACTTTGACACCGAGGACCGAGGTGGGCAGATAAAGTTCGCGGCCCGCGTCCGGAAAAAGTCAATTAGGAACTGTTCGATTTTTACATCGTCCGACTTTCTTCCATCACATATCTTCGGCCTGTTCAAGGCTTTTGAAATGCTGCTGAAAATATTCCTTTTAGTGGCTATTTTGATGATGTATCATTTATTGTCCTTTTTTTTAACTCGACCTTACTCCTATTTGTAAAATATCGTATTGTCGGTCTAACGCGGATATCTAATATGTTTATTTCCCGTCTTGGAACATTATTCTGTATTTTAAACATCGTTACCATACACGAT
>Ga0058701_10005040_pt1 | contig 10870 bp, 5 predicted proteins | sample AgamicOrMae_FD_97039 | JGI IMG/M metagenome (GOLD analysis project Ga0058701, IMG submission 97039) | Agave microbial communities from Guanajuato, Mexico - Or.Ma.e | ecosystem: Host-associated > Plants > Phyllosphere > Phylloplane/Leaf | place: Guanajuato, Mexico | collected 2012-06-04 | reverse complement strand
GCTCGAACAAAGGGCGAACATCAAATTCATGTGCAAATAGGGAAAACCTTCCGCGAAGGTCTTGGCGGCCGGCGGCCTTACCGAAAATCTACGGGGAGAATGCTGTTAGACGAAACAAACCTTTACGAGTGGTTTTAAGATTTAAGGGTGGAAAGAGATCACTGGGAGATGAGAGTGGCGAGGGCCAAAGTTCAGAAAAAAAAAACAAGAGCACTCCCACTTATTTATCCAGGGATGGCAGGGGCATCGGAGCAAGTGCCTAAGGACCCTATTTTAGTGGTGATTTAGTAATTTTGCTGTAGCAAGTCAGAAAAAAACGGGCGTGCCCGCTCGGTTTATTTTCGAGGGTGTTTCTTAAAGAGACAGCGGACATTTTGATGGAGAGGCTCCACATGCGTACGAATTCGCCTAAAACTTTTGCATGCTTGCCAATAGAACTTAACAAAGTTGAGACTTTGATTAAAAAGCCCCTCATTGATATTCTGAGGTTACATTAGAAAATGATGGTAAAAAGCAGAAGAAAACGCAGTAACAAAGAGAGGGCTGGTCCTGAGTTCAGCGAGTGTATACCTAGCAATAGTGCTGCCTACGGCTTTATCTATAAACTCACATATTCTTGAATAACTCTAAATGACAACGAATGATCAGATTTGCCGTCACGCGGTCGTCATCAGGAAAAAATTCACGTCGATTTGTTTAACGTATTGTACGCTTAGGGGCGATCAGTATCTTCGTAGTGACGACGGAAACATACGTATACATACAAAGGGAATTGAGAGAAACTTCGAAGCCCTTCTCAGAAGGAAAGTGGGTTAAAAAAGAAGTAACAACGAATGAGGTACTTGCCTGAAAAGGAGAAAAGAAAACTGGCTAGTTAAGCAGAACAAAGCGCGTCGCCTGCATCACCTGTAAGATCTGACTTATATGTAGGGTTTGAAAGATATACATCGTAACTAATATTGATGTATAGAAACAAGCTTCAACAGGTTGACTATATTATGAGTGATATTTATCATTAAAACATGAGAGTAGGGCGCCCTACTCTCATGATTAAAACATTTAAAACATTAAAAACGCGACACTCACAAGCGGTTATCCGCTAAACTCTAGCGGCAGAAAATAGAACGAGTTTTTTTCACCCCGCGTTTTGAGCATTGTTTTTCAAGTTTCTTCATTTTTGTATATTAACCATTAGCTAAGAAAGGTAAAATAATAGGGCCAAAGCATGTTTCTGTAGGCCTGTATCAATATTAGTTTTGATGTGCGAATTTAAAACCGTCATCATTAAGATCAGGAAATAATGCAGACGACACGGTTTTTTTGTGTTCCAACAGGCTAGTTTTCTTTTCTTCTTCTCGGAATAATACCTCATTCAGGGAACTTTTTGACTACCCCTCATAAGTTATAGATTTTTACTCTTTAAACAGAACTTATGCATGGTATTCTTACGACTAGGAAAAGCTTTCTCGACTCATGAAGAACTCTTTTTGGCTCACGAAAAAAAGTGCACTATCTCTCTGAAAAAAAGGAAGAATACTCATTATCCAAGACACTATTTGAGTTAATGAGTCGCAATCCTCGTCTCATCTTTCCTAATACGATCTAATCTTATCAACCAGAGGTAACCTAAGCCGCCCAGACCTCGCCCAATCCTTGCGACCCTGCACATGCAAAAAGTTATCAATCAAAGATTAGGTATATATATTAAGTAGGCAGGCATTACTTTTTCTAAAAAATTACGGTTGAAAAAAAATGTTAGCTTTACTGGCACGAGACACATATTTCGCAATGCAATCCCTTGGGGTTCATTTGACCCCACCCCAAAAAAGGTTGACTCTATTATGCAACTTTTTCCAACCCAAATTCGACTTTTTCACAAATAGTTTAACCCTTTTGCAGGGCAGTGAACCTCACCAAATGGGGCAAAAGAGTAAAAGTAGCCCCCGACGAGGTGAGCTTTGCGTCTAGGTGTCTCTGGTCTTCATCCAGTAATCTATGTAGGGCTTACAAAATTATTGTTGAAATTTACACGCAATACAATTCACCTCACCGGTTTACGGTGTGATTTATTTTGTAAGCTGACATTTTTCCTGGGATCATTTCTTAGAGGAATAAAAGCAAGTCTATTAGTCCTTTTACTGCAGTCTGGATACAACGTCAAAAACTTTCAACTTGTTATCTAAAATACGGTGGGACGGTACAATTTGATAGCGCCTAAAAAGAACTCCATAACTCCTGAAACGCCTCCACTATAAACCTGTAACTCTGGAGTCTTCTCGATGACAGCCCCCGTAACACGTTTATAAGCCGCGATGCGCACAGCATAAGTCTGTCGCTGGCTTTAAAAATTGATTAAAAAAGGAAGGAAAACATAATTTTGGTCAAATTTGCGTTTTGAATGATAGGAAATACTTGTTCTTGAAGCTCTAAATGAACTTTTCCACCCATCAAACCAAAGGCAGTAACCAGGATTTCAAAACATAGCAAACAACTGACTTGTGCACTGAGCATCGCAGCTTAAACGTGTTTTATGGCTCTATCGGTGCTCGTGTTTGTTCGAGCCCGAGTTAATTGATTATGTGGGCTTTTTCTTTTTTTTATAGTGCCATTGTAACTCATCCGATAACATGTCTCTCGAAAACTCTAGAAACGTCTGACATCAGTACTACGCCGGAATATCATCTCCTCTGATGTCAGCAAAAATATATTGGATCTTGCAAACTACACAGCATCACTGCGAAAACAAATACGTAATTCAAGTAAGGTTTCTGGTCTTATTTTAAGATGTACGATTTTTCAGTTGAGAAAATCTTGTTTCATGTACAGGATACAAAGCTTAAATCCAGAGGGACCAGTGACGGAAATCAAACCGCAATTCAAAACAAATATCAAGCAACTCAATTCAAATTCTTATTTTCACTAAAAATAAGTTTGATGGAGTACTTATATGTTTGGCAGAGTACTTAACCTAGATTTAAGAATAAACAAAAAAGATCTTTCAGGCGCTACTTTACATAGTTACAAACCCTTACATAAGTCACACACCGACTACAGTGCCAGTCAACAACATAGACAGTCAAGTGTGTGTACTCAATTTCAGAGTGAATACGTTGTCGCACCGAGATTCGAACTCCTGATCTCTTTATAAAATTGCTAGTTACTTTACCATTAGACCACGCAAGTCTTTGACGTGTTAAATGTCCTGAAGTTTAATTCAGCAAGCGCTTAATTTAAGATATCATGAACTGATTTTCAGTTACATTAAAAACTTAAAACACGGGCGAGTCATCGAATTTGAAGTTGTGCAGGACTGAAGTTAAAGACCAGTCGGTCTGAATTCAAGTACTTTACCTTAAATTAAAATCACAAGATTAATTAAAACCTCCACCTCATTTGATTTAAGACAAGACCAGAATTAGTTAAGCATGATGATTTTAAGCATTATTTGTTTTTACTGTGATCCAACCGCCCTCTCTCAGTTGAGTACCGTGACGGGTGTGCCTCGAGGCATCTGACCCTTCAATATAAATTAGCGGGAAAATTAATTCTCTGTGAAAATGTAGGTGTCTTCATTTAAAGAAGTGAGGCTTATGCATTGTCGACGAAACAGGCAAATCTGCAATGGAAATTTTAAGTTTACACTTTTCACCTCTCGGGCTCTATCTTTAATTGCCAAGCCGAGCAACAGCGAAGCGAGGCACAAGGGGCACTATTAAACTTGGTAACCATTAAATTTATTCCAAGCATCCGCGACCAAACCTGATGCCTCTTACTTAACAGCTAGAAGCGGCATCAGACTATCAACCACAGGTGAGTGGAGCGATGGTAGGCCGAGACAAAAGAAACCTAATATAACCTGACCAACAGAACTACGCGGTTTGCACAGTACATCAAGTATCCTGGTATGCAGGCATTAATGAAAGTTTTATTTTTCATTATTGTTTTTAAAGAAGAACACAAGAGGCAGTAAATGGAACCTTACAAACTTCCAGCGTCAAGTAACAATAAGCGTGGTCTGTTCGTCATTTCCTATCGTCGTAGCTGGAAACACGTACGGGAGGAATACGGGACCATCGTCAGATGTCGAGTCTCATAGTAGCCCGATTTCCCCTCCCGTAGAAACGGACTCTAAGCACCAATAAATTGTTAGGCAGGCGAGGTGACACGGTCTCTTCTACCCTATAAATTTTGCATGTAGTTTTCTCTCTCTTCGTCTGGTCGCTATTCATTCGCGTCATTACTATTCCCCTCAAACCATCTTTTGAGATCTGCAAGGCACAGCTATCAAACCTCCTTTTATGAAAAGATCTTTTTGCCATTCACGAACTTAAAAAAGATGTCTGATTCAGAGGGAATATTCCCTTCAGTGATCACTACCCTCGGCCGCACTAAAGTCATTCTTGAGAACTCAAAGAGTATACGGGTAGTTTAGGAGCCAAAAAGTTTCACTTAGCTAAATTAGAAAATGTTATGAAGTCAAAAGAACCGGGCGCATTAATCCTTTTAAGACAGCGCAAAAGTAAGAAGCTGCTCGATTTCAATACATTATGCAAATAACGACATGCAACCGCGTAGAGTGGGTTAATATGGGATACAGTAGTAGTAGACATCCGCCCCGTCGAGGTGATGCCAAGGCTCATACCGCTCACTTCCTAGCGGTAGAAATTGCCGCCGAGAATAAATAAGCAGCTTTAGGCCTGGTGCGCGTAAGGTTAACTAAGGTTAATTTATAAGCTTTTAGCCTCACTGCTCTCGGCCTAGGGACTAAACGTTAAACAGACGAGTCTCCTTGACGAGGTGGGAGATCCACAGTTTCAATTTAGGAGGATAGGGTGCTATGAACATTCCAGATAATCGTCACCTTGTCGGATTAGTCTTTCTTCACAGGAAAACTTTTAATTAATATTAAAATCCTAATTTTAGTAAAAACTGAGCGTTAATAAGAGCGATGTGATATCACGTTATTTGTTCGGGAAAATGACGTCTAATGGTTGCGAAAGGAAGAAAAGGGTTGGCTGGGTGTTCTTCCAAGCGACGTGATGACATCAAGTTCTCTTACGGCTAAAATCTTGGTTTAACAGAGAGGATTAAAGTGACGGCTCGTTTTTATTTTGTTTTTGTTTGTTTTTTACATCGACAATGATTTTTTTGGTTGGATATCGGTTCGTTTTCCTTAAATCGCAGTACCAATAAACAGACTGAGGTAGTGAAGATAGATTGTCTATGACCATCAGAGTTGGGGAAGATTGTAGGCCTTAAGGCGCTGGTTAAATAAATCTGGAAAGCTCACCTGTCTCTTGGTAGCGTAGCAAATAAATTTCACTTAAGTATGGCATAGCTTTTTGTGGTGAGAGAAGTCACTTATGTTGGTTTTGGTTTTAGCAGCGTGACACTGAAGTATGAATGAATATGGCTCTCCTCCAAATGCTCATCCTGCCCCGTTCTTCAAAAACAGATATTACTCTTGAAGCCAATATGTAAAGAGGGCTTGTTAATATCAGCAGTATTATTTGTCTTATCCCGCCCCGTTCTTTGGTTAAAATTTACTTTTGAAGATACAAGTCTCGTTTCTAACCGTGATAGAAAGGCGGCCTTTCTCTCATGCTCTAACTGATAAAAAATTTCCAACCAAATTTTATTTACTCTCTTCGTAGGTTACATCTTATTATTCCTCAGGCAAGTACTTTCTCAAGCACAGGCCTTGTGACATGCATCAAATGTACATTATAAGAGCTACCTTGTTATGAACGTTATTTTACAAGGCATTGTTAGACTACTTCACCATACATTCATTGCACAATGGCCATCAAAATCCCTAACTTCCATTTCCATCTATTTCCACAAATATAACTACTTTCGCAAGCCGAAGCATAGATTAGGATTTTGAACATCAGCATTACTAGTCAGGTCAGAAAAATTTGTTTGAGAATGCAAAGTAGTGCTAAAACATTACTAATAATGTAAAGAAGCACCAGTGAGTGCTCAGAAACTTGTCTAATTTTCATGTTTTCGTGAGATGAGGTCAGCAGTCGGAATATAGCTTGTCTGATAAAATCACTTCCAAGAATAAAGCTTCATTTTCCACAAGAAACGAAAACTTATTCAAACACTCTTTTTCGGGTTCGGCAATACACTTTCACCGTGAGTTCATGATCAGACAGGGAAAATAATGCCATGCCTTCTGGTACTTATAATGCTTTACTGACGACCGACGACCTATCAGTCCGCTCTCACATGACCAACTATAGACTGTAGATAGGTCGGTGCCCAATCCAACAATCACCTACCCACAATAAGGTAAGAAACGAACGGAGAAAGCTGGCTGGCTGGTAGCAACTCACAACGCCATCTAGCGATCCGATTATGTTGCCCACTTTGCTCGGTCGCTTTTTTTTTTTCACCGCCGCAAATAGGATTGGCTCCACTTTAGTGTTTATCGGCCACAGAAGTGTAAATACTGCACTTTACTCCAAATATAAGTCAAAACGGCGACAAAGTTGGCGAATCTTCGGTCGACTTTATCCCCACTCCAAATGTTCGGCATCATGAGAGTAGTGCGTACGCACTTTTCTCATGCTGGCATTAAGTACTGCCGGCGAGCGGGGACCCGTGCGCATTAAAGCGACGGGTAAGAACTACCGTTCGGACTGATGCTTCCGTCGAGAAATGGTCATAGGGCGACGATATCCGCATGTATGTCCACATCCTGTAACTATTTATGTGGATATCCATATGGATGTCATCCGTACTAAGGGCAGTCAACCGGCGCTTCCCGGAATAAAAATTTTGACTGTATTCGTGCTCCTGTTTGGTTCTCTAGCTTTGCTTCCCAAAGACTGCTTTTTTGTTGCCCTTTTGCTCTTTTTTGGCTGCCTATTGGCTGTTCTGTTTCAAAAATGAGCAAACTTTGTCCGCCGATCCCCCCCCCCGCCTTAAAAAAATAAATACAAATTCATTCATCGCCCCTCTTGCACCATTTGGACGTAGGAAAATGATTAGAAGCATACTCACGTAAAATTGAGCCAGAAACCTTTAAATCTATAGAGGAGATAACTTTACCCCTTGACCAGTGTAAAATGTAGATATAGAGATTGTCTTTCGTTACTATGAGGCAATACTTTCGCAACCGACAACTTTGCTTCCCTTTGATTTTTGAGGACGGACAAACCGCCACCAGAGAATAGTTTGTCTCCCTTTTGGCTCCCATGCGAAAGACTTGGAGGAAACCACAGTATTCCTCCAATTCTTTAAAGAGAAGAAAAACTTTGAAACTCTCTTGAAGCGCCTGGAAGCCGAAGAGAAGAAAAACTCTGACCAGGGATTGCTTACTTTTTGAAGGGATGCAACATGGATGCAAAATGCAGCAAGAAAAAAACAAATAAAATGGGTAGAAAAAAAGGAAGCAAAAACGAGCCATTTTTTCGGGTTTCCATTGGTACAAGTTTAGACGGACCTAAAAAACAAAAACAAAAAAACAACTAAAACTTGTATGAATCTCCGTAGGTATTGGTTTGCTCATTCTTTAGGGCTTTTATCATTAAAGCGATCTAACAATAGGCTCATCGTGTTGGCGCCGTTAGCCTAATTAGCCCAACAAAATGATAAGGAACGATTGTTTTGATCCAGCCCTTTGAAGGCTCGCTTGACAAAGAACAAAGCAGGCGAGTGTGTTTGGTGGCCCGATAAAGCAAGGTCAAAGCGGACCTGTGTCACTGCCAGACCAGACCATTGTGCGAAGCCACGCTCCACGCGGTCAGAAGCAAGGACTCCTATTCTCGTCGGTCAAAGAGCTTATTCCTCCTTATCTGGCGTAAGAGACCTGCGAATAGGTCAGTACATCCTTCTCCCTCACCCCCCACCCTACAGAAGCCTCTCAGCCTCCTTTCGATCTCCTTTCAGACGGCGTACTCCAATTTTCACCGCATGAATGTCAAACCATGTGCTTATAGTCCCCTCCCTCCCGCCATCCTGCCGGAGAAATCGTTAGGTAGGAGTTGTGGGACGAGGCTTGTTTCAAGAGAGTCAGTGCTCCATGTATTCCACGTACACTTCCCATGTATTCCGCATACAGTTTCCATGTATTCCAAGTCCTGTTACGCAGGTATTCCATGCATTCCTTTGAACTCCCAAATATTTGAAGCGTTTCGCAAGTGTTCCGTGTTAGCCTATGTGTTCCATGGCATTCGAATGTGATGTTTGATATGGTCCTCAATATGTTCCAATGCGTTCCAAGATGTTTCATTTACTCAAAACATCTGAAATGATGATAAAACATGTAGAACTTGTCATAGGGCTTGGAACCACAATAACAGTATTGGAATGGCATTTGAAGACTGATAAAATGGAAGGAAAGCGGTTGAATATTGAATCAAGCCCTCTAAAATTTCGAGACGACACAGCCCTTCAATCACAACTATGTCTTGCTCTCCTTGACCGAGTTTCAAAGCAATCTTAAGCATTCCTCAGATTCGGCGTTCTTAACCATTCTTCGCAATACATTCGATTAGTGACATCATCTCGGCGTTTGTAATCGTTGTTCGGCGTCATCTTCGCATTCCATACTTTTCGACGCATTTTTCGCCGTTTGTGAAACGCCTTAGAACGCCAAAGCCTTCGGCATTCTTACCCGCTCTTCACCGTTTGTCGTCTGTAACGGTCGAAGGGGGGCTTAGAACGCTTTCGGCATTTGTTCGGCATTCTCAAATACGTACCGTTCTTTCTGCATTCTTTACCGTTCACAAACGCTCAAGGTTTCACGAGAACGCTGAACAAACGGTGAGAAACGCCTGAAAATGGCTCAATTGGGCGTTCTTGGGCGTTCCTCGTGGAAAAAAAATGTACAGGGAAGAGGTTCTAAAGGTTTTACCTCAGCGGCCGGCTCGATCCGAGTAAAGACCTTCTACTCCTCCCTTAAGGGAAATATGCTTTTTAAAAATACCGGAGCTGCATTCCTTGTTCCTTATATGCTGTTACGAAAAGTACAGTATTTGATTTGAGACCTGAGTCTGGAGGTAGTGCCGTTTGAAAGACCGATCATCTGCCCATTCTCAGTGTTATAATTACTTCTGTTTACACCCGCGTCACAAGTCACGAGAACATCGGAATGAGGGGCTTCTGTCAAAAATAAAAAAAGAAGTTGCCTCAAAACAAACCGAGCCATGACGAGCCCAGCCTGTCCCAGTGTAATACTTCGTCCATGGCCGGATCAGCCGAGCCGAGGACCACCGCGGCGTGAACATAGTTCATAACAGTTCACACGCAGTGCAAGGCGTTCTTTTCGGCCGTGTTTATGTTTTCCTTTTTTTCTCTCGTTAAGCAAACATAACAACCATGGGCGACTTCAAGAAAACTCAGGTGAGTGTATGTCGATTCTGCTCTCGACGTAAACGAAAAAGTATATTCACATAATTATTCGTTTTACGTACCATTGGATGCTGCTAACTAATCCGTGTATTATTTACTTATCGGGTGGTGTCAACAAATCATGCATTTTGTTTATATGTATGGTATACGTAGGAGGGGTATGGCCGGTCTCGTCAATCTGGGGAATATTTGTTTTCCGAACTCCGCCGTGCAGTCTCTGTTGACAGTGACAGATTTTGCAAGTATTTACATAGACAAGAAAAATTTCCCAAATACTGTAGGAGAGATGACAAAGGCCACCTCAGACAATGTGATGAAAATGTCCGACGTCAAAACCTCGTTTAGATGCAGCTCGTTTTTGGTAAGTTCGTGATCTTTTATGAGAGCACTTCTCTCAAGATAAGCCTTGACTGTATCAGTCTTATAAAATGTTCCGTAATTTTTCAAGTAAACTCTATGAGATCAAACCTGGAAATACGGTGATCTTCAAGTATTCAATTGCTCCTTAATTGCTCCCTCATTTTCTATGCAATGATGCTTGTGATGTATGATTTTTTTAAAAAAATATTTTGTTTCTTTTTTGCCTCAAAAATACTGTAGAGGTATATTTATCTTAGTGTGGGAATAATACGTGTATTGTGTAGTAGGAGCTTGTTTTTCTATTCTTAGACTCGCCAATCTTGTATCAATATATCTACCCGTCTGTCTCATGTCGGAAAGGGTCTCTATTCAGCCAATGTTATTTTAAAATCTGTCTTGAACAGCTGAATTGTTGTTACTTCAGGACCCTATATAGCTAACAAATGGTCTGAGTATAATGGACAAAGATGGACACACTCAAAAAGATGCCTGGGAGTTTTTGAGCTTTATATTAGACTGTCTTCATCAGGAACTGTTGGTAATAATATATGTATATGCTTTACTATAAAGTTTCTACCCAACCATGAACATCACCAATAATTTCTTCAGCACATGACGTCCTCTTTATTATGTTTCAGACAAAATCATCTGTCCCACACCTCATGATAGGTTTTGGAGCCTCTTTGCATGACTTCGCTGAGCATATGTGAAATAGGCAACGTTCATTTAGTATCTATGCTGTTTACCCTGCAGATTTTGAGTGTTGTTGCCTGCTCAGCAAGTACCTGTAACTATCCCTCAATGAGCACTGAGGATACTCGCCTTCTAAGTCTGCAGATTAGGGATCGTGCACATACTACGTACCCCGAAAGGGGGGAGGGGGGTCTCGAGAAACACTACGCTGGGACTCAGGGAGGAGGGGGGGTCAAGGCCTGGGTACGTAGTACTTTTATTATTGCCTTTTTACTGCATTTTGGCGGTTTTAACGGAGTTTGCGCACCGGAACGCAACGCGACTCTTTTGCACTTTTTCCTCGCCTTGCATTTGGGCAACAATGAAGCCGCAATGAAGCCGGCGTCGGTCTGTCTCTCTTCGCCACTGTCCTTTCCCCGTGTCAAAGTTTTTATAGCAGATGTTTTCTGCTCAT
>Ga0058701_10005039_pt1 | contig 10870 bp, 3 predicted proteins | sample AgamicOrMae_FD_97039 | JGI IMG/M metagenome (GOLD analysis project Ga0058701, IMG submission 97039) | Agave microbial communities from Guanajuato, Mexico - Or.Ma.e | ecosystem: Host-associated > Plants > Phyllosphere > Phylloplane/Leaf | place: Guanajuato, Mexico | collected 2012-06-04 | reverse complement strand
GGTCAATAGCACTGATTTCAGTGGCACTGAACAAAACATCTAAGAGTATAGACTTAACGAGTTGATAACGGGCAAAAATTGCAAACAAATCAAATAATGCGCATCTTCAAGATCAAAGATGGCGGGGGCTAGTTGTGGTCCAACCTTTCTGCTGACAAACCTCATTCAGAGCAGAGACAACAAGGAGGGAGAAGAGCAATTGTCCCCCTCCCGAAAACGGGATGGGTGCCGGGAAGGCGCGTTTACAGAAATAACACGCATTTGGCAAGGATAAGTGCCAAAGTGTTCCTTCCCCCTAAATCTGAGACGTCGTTACGGTCCTGATATGTTCTTTCATGGAGGTTTCTTTTTGTCCCATCCATTACTTTGTTCTCAGAAAGAGTAGCCCCCTGCCACCACAGACAGTGCGACTGAAATACCAAGTATTTTACGATATGTTTCAGCGCTGCAGATCGGAGAACAGTGCTTGTACGAACAGACTTGCAGCTACAGCGACACACACGCAAGGTGCGTTCAGATACACCACAACGCTATGTGCCAGTGCGAACCGGGCTATCACACAGTGTCAGTTCAAAGACCGACCAAGAGGATGTTTTGTACTGAAGGTAGGCATAAATATGTCTTATAAATTTGGAATAGAAAAGTCTAGAGGGAATATCCTAAAGAATGACTGCGTTTAAAGTGCAGCTAAATCACTTACTACCAGTAAGATATTAAATACATTTTTTTTACCTTCTTTCTATAAGTTAGTGATAATTAAGGTAGTCCCAGCGCAGATCCTAGTAGTCCCAGCGCTGAACACTCGTCAAATTCATTAAATAAACGAACACACTTGTTTAAATAACGTTTAACTTCATCGAACTCGAACATAAGGCATGATCGATGGCTAGCAAGCAATCAAAACCGTGCTCTCCCTAATTTTAACCCGAAGGTTTACTTTAAATCATGAATTTTTAGTTAGACGCTTGATAACAAAAGTGTCGTACGATTTTTGAGCATTTACATAATGTGTGCATCATTATTATTCGGCATTTAAGAAGTATTGCACGCGCCAGGTCTTGAATAGGCTTTCTGTTTGTTTTTTATCTTCTTTTAAGCGATTTTCGGAGGGACGAAAACGATTGTAAATATACGTTTCATTTCCCATCTTTTGAAATGAAAATTCGCCAGAAAATAAACAAACGATACGCAAGAAACAACTTTTGAAAATTACTAGCAAGGCATTTTTTAGGGCTATCACTCTTATACTTGAAGCAGGCCTCGCTTTTATTTCAAACGTGATGATACTGAATTTCAGACCTCGTGCTGCTGACGACGGACATGCCGACGCTGCTTGGCGTTGCAACGGGCATTGCACTCTTCACTGGCGTCATTTGTTTCGTGCTTCGACTGTTCGTCGGCGCGAGGCCACGTGACCATTTCGCCAACGCAAACTTGCCGCCTGCTCACCTACTCTTCTCAAGCGACACAGGTACTTAATCGATCTTTGCTTGAACCTTCTTCTTCCTCCTTGCTGTCACTGTCGTCTGAGCTTCTTCTCTTCCTGTAAGGCCAATGAGACCCAGCCGCGCGCGGGCTGCTGTTAAACATTTTCAGGGAGCTGCAGCAGTGGTCTGGACATAACTTAATTATCTCTGGAAGAATCTGGGAGATCGTTAGTTAAAGGCGATTCATTTCACCAGCTGCACTGCTGCCTTGATTGAGCGATACTGATGGTGGTGCATTTCATGATGGGGAGAGAAAAAGACAATACCGCTTTGTCTTTGCGCGTTTGCAGTCCGATTGCTCCATAGAGAAGAATCGTAATAGAGAATCGCTGTGATAAAATATCGTAATAGTCAAAGCCAGTGCTAAAAAGTCCTAAGTGCGTTTCGGCCGCTCACTGCGCCGCGTCACTTCGTCGCTTGCCTACCCTTTATTTTTTGTTTTATCTAAATCTAGATCGTAAAATTCGTTTTGATTTTTTTTTAATTCTATCGGAATCCACATAGACTACAGCAAAAAATATATAGAATTTGGTAAGCGACGAAGTGAAGCGGTGCAGTGAGCGGCCGAAACGCACATACGAGTACGATTTCTAGCACTGGCTTCGACTGTTTCCATTTTATAGCCATTCTATGTTACGTTTTATTTTTATTTATTTTATTTTATTTTTATTTTTTGTGCGTAGGTATATAATTTTAGTTATCGCGGCGCGAAGCGCATCAATTGTGACTTCGCGGAAGGCAAGTGTCGCCAGTCCAGCAACATATTGCATCGCATGTCTATAAATCTACGTAAGGCAGTGACTGGAGAGGAGGGGAATAAAAAGCTCCCCTAGAACTCTGCGAGGGAGGACTATCAAGTTAGCATCATCATTTGAATTTGTAAAATGACCCCATAAGAGACGAGAGGTGCACCACCGGAGGAAAAGGCATTTTGCCCACTTTTTTAAAAATCAATCGTAGCTCTACTGCACATTCACGAAAAAAAAATCTAACGTACTGATGGCTGGTGTGGTTTACCCATATATCGTTGACCATGCGGTTTGTAAGTTAGTATTGTAACGCGACACCTTAAAGAAATATTGCTAAAACAAAATTTGTTATTTAAAATTTCAATAAAAAAACAATCAAAAGTTATTTAAAATTTGAAAAATTAGCAGTTTTTTTTTAATAATGAACTACAATGTAATCTGCGACAGCCTTTCAGGCCCTGCACTGAACTTCAAGCCTTGGCTTCAACTAGTGAAATAATGTGACGCTTTTGTTGCTGGGATGGACCACCTTATGATGTACAGGAGAGCGCCCGCCCAACCATGCATAGGCAAAATCCATTGCTTTCGTGTGTCGTGGTTGCCTACCCGATCGATAAAGAACGGCCATCATCCTCACAACAGAAAGGTACAGTGATGTCCAACAGTGACGGGCCAGACAAAATCTAGTGACCTTTTTCTGTAAATGAATGTGTGTTGGCAGCAGCGCGTGGGGTGCGTCGGGGAACGTTCCGGGGGAAAGACGGGCACCTCCTCTTGCCTCTACACCCTCCCACTGCCATCCCTAGGCAATGCTACGAACACACATTAGTTTACAAAACACGTCACTAGATTTTGTTTGGCCCGTCACGTATGAACATCACTGTACACAACCCATAGGCCACCTACACCTATCTGACTTTTGATTTATTGTCGAATTACCTCAAAAATTTAATGTCTGCTTTGTCTTACTTAGATTTTTTTGAGACCAACTTCTGTTCTCTTTTCATTCTAAAGTAGGGCAAGGCGGTTAATATATTTGTCTCATAATGTACCCAACACCGACATCCGAGAAGTGTAAGGGTGTGGGTTTATATACAAACGTTAATTTGAGGGACTTTTGCAACACTTCATCCCGGAAATGTGGTCTTCGAAGCCGTCGCTTATCACATGCGAGGAAACGCACTTCGTTTCTTGCAAAACCGGCCTGATATTTAGACTTCAAAATTTCGCTCTCACTGACTTTTATTCCTTTGAATTAAAGGTCCGTTCACAGAATCTGAACAAAGATATAGGCTTTGGAGGGAACAACTTTTCTTAGAAGACCTAGAAAGTTCCGAGAAACGCTGTCACGTTTATGCAATCTCTTTGAAGAACCACACGAAGAGAGTGACAACTTATATTCACATTTTAGGCTCTTCTACCACTTCGATTTTCCGTAACGTACCGTATGGTGCGAACAGTTTTTGCCTTTAACAAAAAGGCTGTGATTTTCGATTTTGTCACGAACGAACGGCGGTTCGTTATCATTTTCAATTTGGGCCCAAATGTGATCCAAAAATCCTCTCACTTAAAGAAGGTACTGGTATTTGGTAAGATATTTTCAGGCGCTCACAGCTCCTTGCTGCTTAAAAGTCCAAACCTAAAAGAATAAATTATCTCCAAAACTATTCCTGCCGAGTGAAAAGCGTTGAAACCCCAATAGCATTCAAGTTGTGGTCTCAACATTCATGTTCGTCGATTCGGTCACAAAATCGCAGATGTGCAACTGATTTTTTTTATTGACTTGATTGACAGATTGACAGTGAAACAATTTTTCCGAAAATATTCTCGCAGATAATCAACCGTTCTATAAGCCTCCTCCGTATGCAAATAAACCCTTATTCCAGAAAACGTTAAATGACAAATGTATAGATCATTACGAATGATGTGCGCAGGTTCAGAGATGAGTTTGCGCCAGCTAGCGACAGGAAACGTGTCCCTCACGCTTTGTCATCAGCAGCCTCGAGGCTCTGCTCGTGAGTAGAAGAGCCATTACGCATACACTAGTTTTATTTTTGATCTCATTTTAAAAAAGTGACAACAGCGGGAGAAGTGTGGACTACAAGGCGTGTTCACGCAGTCGACTCGCAAGATTTTGCTCAGCAAAGATTTAGACGACGACAATAAAAACGGGATCATCGGCAGCCTTCATTATAAATTATCCCAGGTCCGAGAATCCATAGCATATGCATATATGGATTTCCAAAAAATCCACGGATATTATCATAGATATCCAGGATTTTTGGATGTCGGTCTTCAATTATCCATACAAGTGGGGTTATCCGCACATCGATATCCAAGCAGGGATATCCATAAAATGACATTCTCCAATGGATATCCGTCAACAATAAATATTCATGAATGGATGCCCTTATTTTTATGGATATCAGTCTTCAATTACTCATGTTTTTTTGGATATCCATTTGGATATCCTTTGATTTTTACGGATATACATTTGAATATCCTTTGATTTCTATGGATATCCATTTAGATATCCTTTGATTTCTATGGATATCCATTTGGATATCCTTTGATTTCTATGGATCTCCATGCTTTCACTTGGTATGGATTCTCGATCCAGGGATTGCTCACCAAGTTTCCATCACCCACCCAACACACAGCACAGCGTGATCATTTCTCTAGGTTCTTTTTTGTAGTTTATTGGTGCCCCCTCCCTTATATGAGACCAGGCGACAAGCAAGTCTGTCTATTTGGCCGAATCTGCTCAATCATGAGAGTTCAGAGGACCACGGTGAACACGGCTGTCAACTTTTCTCCCGCTATTTATTATGCAACTATAGTATGAAGTCAACACTACATTCGCAATAGCTAACTTCTAAGTTTACGGCAAAGTATGGGGCACTAAATGAATTCCTACGAAACGAATTATAGGAAAAGCATCGGTCAAACTTGCAAATTTTCAAAGCATAGACCATCTTCATCTCCACACCATCTGCGATCTGAGCCTTTTTGTAATCGCATGTATTTTTTTCCGTCTTCGCTTTCGTATCCAGCGCACCTTTTCTGCTATTTGTGTTCAGTGTAACCCACTACCCACTCCTGCAACACTTACTGGAATCTACTGATTGCAGTGTACAGTGCCCACTACTGCGTTGCTATTACGCGCTCTAGTATTCTGAAGTGTTTGTGCTGCATGAAAAGTGGAGTTCCTCTTCGCGAAAGTTTAGATCGCCCGTGCGAAAATGTCTGATCAGGCACTGATCAGATGTCCGATAAACGGATGTCTCTGATCAGTTATTCGGACATTTGATCGGTGTCTGATCTGTGCCTAATCAGGCTGATCAGGCCGATTAGGTCCTTTCGAACGGGTCAGATCCACATGAGGCAACATACCGACATCGAAACGAGAAGCGATTAGCCTAAGGATTATAATTGACTGTTGCCCTTTCTTTTAAAATTCACTTACGAGGACAAACTATAAACTACAGAATTCAGAAGCTTGCTTTTAATGACTACATCTCCGTCAATACAGCCAGACGCTTGCATGCCCCATCAAGAACCATCAGTCTATTTACCGTACCGGTAACTGTACCTTGTACCTTTGAGTAATCCGTCGCATATGATGTGTCATTTAGATTCCATCTCCAGATCATTTAGAGTAAATAACGGATTTCTCTATGGGGAAAAGTGATCTGAAAAAAATCGCATTCCCATTCCAGCAATAATCAGAAATACGAAGAGATAATTTGGCTCCCTAATTTTGATTGGTTTTGTACATTTTCATTAAGATTGATTTCAGCATCTTTTAAGTCTTTAATCCGAAACATCGTTTGAAACACACGTGCGGGTTGTATTGACTAATACAATAGAAATTTATATTAAATTTTCAGACACACAGCATGTAATCAGGTCATCAATCGCTAGATATGGACTTTTCATAATTAGAATACAGTATGTGCTGTATAGAATTATTAGTTGATAGACATTTGTATATAGGGGTGGCAAACACAGTCATTTTATTACAACTGCCAACATAAGTTTCTAAAAACAAAAATTCTTTGTCCACCAAAGTGTGATGTAGACTGACGTAACAAAAGCGGAAAAGCGCCATTTTGACGTGTTTCATTCATTTCAGACGGCGTGGGCGGCGTCGGCAGCATGCGTCCGGCGTCCCGAGCTTCATCGCAGCGCTCGGGGACTTCGCGAAGTTCGAGAGGTGTTCTCGTATCAGCATCTCGTGCAGGTGCGGCCCGGGCGGCGGCGCTGCTGCTCATCAGCTGTTCGCAGCTGGCGGCAGCCGCAGAGGCGGAAGGCGAAGCCGCCGCCGCCGCCGTCACGACCGCTGGCGCTGGCGCGGGCGCTGGCGCGGACGACGTCGATGACATACCCCCACCGCCCCCCACGTCCACGCCTCCGCCCCTGACGCCGCCGCCTTCACAGCCTTCGGGGGCTTCATCGCGATCGGACACACCGCCGCCCCCGCCACCACTCCCCACTCCCCCGTCCCCCGAACAGGCGCCGACCATTCGCGTCGCTAGAGTGGTGCCAGGTGAAGCTTGCCCGCCCCGTTTGCCCTGCCCTTTCCCATTTCGTACCGCGCGGAGCGCACGGACCACCGAGTTTCGTGCCCTAACCTTCCCTCCCACTGTACTTTTCTTCTCTTCTTTGTCTCCTCACCTTCACGTTCCGAGGTGGCATCATGCACATTCTAGCAACAGCCAAACAAGCGCTCCTCTCCTCTACAGAACTTTCTATGGGACTTCTTCTCAGAGCCAAAGATACAGTTCCTTACAAACAAAAGGTATAGGTCACAATGCGCGCGCACTGTTCTTCAAAGTACGGTTTTTACTGTTCCTCCCTGCTCCAAGAAACACCATGGTCTCTTTTGGGTCAAAACACTATGGTACTCTCCGGAAATCAGCAAGCTACTTTGTAAAAAGTGACAAATACGCAGGCCACATGCAATACTTGTGAGCATGCGGTGCGGACTGCCTTTTTCATTTCAGAAAGCTCCATAATGAATTTCATGAACACCAACATACCATAGCGCCTTCGCTGTTGTCTTTCTTCGGAACAAAGCACCATCGTGACTTTGGTGCTTTTCGAAAAGCAGCATGGCGGGTGCAGGGTTTGTCTATTGACGCAGAACCATAAAGCGTGTCCTGTGAGAGTCCTCAACAAGCCTAGCACTGACTTATTATCTCCTTGAGACGCAGCAACTTGTTATTTAAAACCTGTTGACTGGTTATTCAATTTACCAACTCTTTTCATCGACGAAACCTCGAGGATACAAAAGAAACCTGTTGACCTAGCCGACGTTGTTTTCCCCACATTTTTGATATAGTTTAGATTTGAACTATAAACACCTCTTAAGGGGAATCTGGCGACGCCATCTTGGAAATTCCGTTTTTGGCGCATTATACTCACTTCAGGGCTGCGATATCAAGAATCGGCCGCCGTCGATTTGTAAATATAATCATTACCTATCTAAAAATTAGAAAATGACCTGCATAACTAATCCGTTTTACATTTTCTAGTCGTCAGATGATAGTTATGTAGGTCATTTTCTATATTCAGATAGCTAATGATTATGTTTACAAAGCGGCGGTGGCCGATTCTTGATATCGCAGCCTTGAAGTGAGTAATGCGCGAAAAACTGAATTTCTCAAGATGGCGTCGCTAGATCCCCCTTAATAAACCTTGGACATTGTAGGCTAGCAGGCACAGAAACTCAATCTCCTAACAATGGTCATGAATGTTGCTACCAAATATCAAAGCACATATACCTCGATTTTTTCTGTATCGTATTTTTGAAGGCGTGAATCGGTAAGGGAACAGTTCGAAAGACGAGGTAAAGTCACGAGGGATATGTTCGGGCCGATACACGAAATTTCTACTTCGTTCGACAAAACAAACGAGATCGGGGCCCTGATTACAATGACGGTATTCATGATGTCTGGCAGTAAAATCGCGCTGCATCTCAAATGACGAATGTAGTCCTGTGCTGTGGGCTTAGGAATATTCCTTCGGATAGCATAACTTCGACTCCGTACACTGTCATGCACAAAACGAATCGCTATGGATGGCGCATTGGACAGAGCAAGAGAGCCTGTAAACGGCAAAGCTGACGTTTTGGTCTTCAACTCACTGACAATATATCATTCCGGATTGGGCTGCCATTAAACTAACAATAAGCGAGTTCGACAGTTTGAAAGGTTTGCCGCGGCTTTAAAAGATCAATCCAATAAACATTGTTTCTCCCGTGATAATAAGGGAACGCAAACTCATGCAAAAACTTCACCTGTCAATTAGAGCTTTTAGTTTGGCCTAAATGAGCGTTGATAGACCAAATCGGGCTGGGAGTACCGGTACAAAGATCTCGACACGTTTGGCTCTACCAGCACTCACTCAGGTAAAACCGAAACTTTCAGGTTAGTTATTCACACAAATTTCTGTTCCGTAAATATCAAGGAAGAACCAGTTTTTATTGGATTAATCTTTCAAGGCTGGTTCTATTCGCATACGTATGTTAATACAAGGGAGACTTGGACGCACGAAAACCAAACTAATGCATTTGAAATAGGAGGTGACTTGAAAGCACGGAAACCAACCTGATACATTTTAAAATAGGCAGCGTGTGAATAGTCACTTTCATCTTAAAAGCCACTTAAAGACAGAAAACCTTTAAAACTTTTGAAAACGCTTGCTTAGTCTATGGCGGCCCAATCTAAGGTTGTATTTTACACAACCTGAGCCCAATTTGAAAAGGTCTATACGAGTGACGCGACAGGTGTAACGTGTTGCGTGACTCAGGTTGGAAGTTTCAGCCGATACCTGAGGTCGAGTGACGAGTTCACTCGAGTCCCCAAGCGAAACAAACCGTCATGTGACAATGGGGCTTAACGCGTGCACATTGGAGAGCCTTGGTGGTCCGTGCGTTCCCTTTGGTGTCGTGTTTCGTATTCCCTTTGCTAATATGTGTTGTGTTCCAGTGACCCTTGCTTCCCTATTTATGTCAATCACCGATCCGACCACAATTGACACCAGGATCCTTCACCACTGGTGATTCACCACAGACGGTTTAGTCAAGATCAAATACTTGTACCATTCGACTTTCACAAACACTCGTTCCTTCGTCCCAGAGAAAAGGTGTGACGGACAGCACTAAACCGCTTAGAATAAAAACACCTACTGATTCCTGTTTTTACTCCTTCAATTAAATAATTAAAAATGGACGTAGAAAATATTTTAACAACACCAACGGGTCCCTAGTTCCTGTTGAATAGTGTCTTGATTTGGTAAACCACTATCCCACATATCTTGATAGTTCACTCAATCGAAGAAAACCTTATTTTTTCGGCCTTTGCGGTAGTTTTTCTTTTGGAGCACCCTATCTTCGCATAACCGATCTTACTGATGTCAGATCAAGAACATAAAATCAGAATATGCGGCTAAACCAATAAAAGAATGCATAGAAATCAACCTTTACCTTATATCTGCCCCTATCAATATTCAACGTTGTTAAAAAAACTGATTACTGCTCACATTAACGCTCACATCCGATCGCTCACAGACAAGAACATCAATCCTTAGCGTTAATCACGAAATGCAGGTATGAGGCGTAAATATTTACAATAAGTACACAACCAGCGGCGGCTGTCAGTGGAGGCGTTAATCACTTACGGGTTTAATGCCTACTTTCTCCTAACAATCCCCCAAACCCAAACCACCACCTGTGCATGAATCCTGCTTGACGTTCTTCTACTAATCTATTTGTCGTGTTGGGCGTGCTTGAACGATCTATCGGCAAGCAAAGGGTAACGCTCAGCTCGCGTCGAGCCAGCACAGCGTTCAGCTGACTGTGCCGAAGCACAAACAGCACGGTGAACTATCTCCACCGTGCAAATAGTATCGGGCAGATCCACTGAGAGCTGACAGACGTCGTCATGCTGTCTCGGCACGCCGAATAGGCTGGTGTGAAAGTCGAGAACGACCTTAATCAACGTCTTAAGACGATTGCATGAAAATTAGCAGATTAGTTCTGGTGGATTAAACATGCATTACTCCTAAGACATTGCTTAAGGCAGTCAAGACTTGACGAGCACTAGCTTTTTACTGAAATTTTCAGCACTTACACGGTTGGTGTATGCACTCCAAGCATGGTTTAACGTTTCTACTGCTATTTCACTGTCTGATGTTTTGTACGCCGCGAGGTGAATACTTTTGCTTGTATTCATGTATACCTCTTTTCTATGCACTGGTGTTTCCACTGTTACAAAAGCAGAAATTTGAAAGTGAGGATGTCGATAGTCTCATCACTTTGAGGGACTTCCGCCGCAAAGAAAAGAAGAAGTTGCCTCAAAACAAACCGAGCCGTGGCCCTGACGAGCCCAGCCTGCCCCGGTGTAATGATCCATGACCGGATATCAGCCATGGCGGCGTGAACTCAGTTCATACGCAGTGCAATGCGTACTTTTCGGTCGTGGTTATATTGGTTTTTGTTCTCTCTCTCTCCTTAAACCGTGACAATAAGTAAAAAAAAAAAAAAAAAAAAACATGGGCGGCTTTCCCGGTCTTTTTTTTTTTTTTTTTTTTTTTTTTTTTTTTCTTTTTTTGTTTTTTTTTTTTTTTTTT
>Ga0058701_10005038_pt1 | contig 10870 bp, 9 predicted proteins | sample AgamicOrMae_FD_97039 | JGI IMG/M metagenome (GOLD analysis project Ga0058701, IMG submission 97039) | Agave microbial communities from Guanajuato, Mexico - Or.Ma.e | ecosystem: Host-associated > Plants > Phyllosphere > Phylloplane/Leaf | place: Guanajuato, Mexico | collected 2012-06-04 | reverse complement strand
TACTTTTCTTGTCTAATTTAAATGCATAAATTTCAAGACAAACTGTCGAGCGATTAAGTATCAAGAATATTTAAGTCAAAGAACTCGCACCTAACCTGTACACGGTGGTCGTATACATTTATGGTTTGGTCGTCCGCGCTCAACCTAAGAGACTCATATAAACTCCATAACTCGTACTTACTGTGGGTGCGCCTGAAATAATACTTCTTGCAGCTGTAAATTTGTTTAAACAATTCATTACTGTATAATATTGGGATAACACTGGAGGCGGCATGATAACCAGATGATAACACTTCCTCCCTGCTCTCCCTGCTCCAGTTCTGGTTCTCAGATGTTAAAATGAGAAATTGGCACTGCTGTCTCTGAGAAGCGATCTAGAGAATTTATGAATCAATAATACGCAATATAGATGGAATTTTAAAATTAAATAAATGAATAGAGAACCACTAATGATAGTCTTCCGTATTCTTGGGCAAAAGTTTTAGGGCTGAGACATTTAAACATTAAACATTATATGATTTTTCATAGCTGCTCCTGCTGCCCTCTTGTGGTGAAAGACGTGAAAGACATGACGGGTACCACGGGTACGTTTGGCGGCCGGCCACCATAGGCCGCCAGCAGCCGGACCAGCAACTCCCATCTAGAGCCCTCTATAGAGGGCTCTACTCGCTCTACTCCCATCCAGCTCCCATCTCCCTCTGTCTCCCTCTCTCTCTCCCCAAGCAGAAGCATTCTGCTATTTCGATTGCTTCTGCTGCCAAGACCTGCTGTGTCGATTCAGTGTTTGATTATCAAAGATATTCCTTTTATTTCTTTAAAAGGCTTTTCTTCGTTGAATGTTCGACGTCTAAAGAAGGCAAGATAACACTATGTCACGTGGAAAGTTGTAGGGTGGCTGGTCTTGTGTGTTCTTACGGTTTCTGAGACCATCGGTGTTATGGCGGAAACCGTTGCAGATCAAGATTCTGTGTTGATAAAAGATAAATCCTTGTTAAAAAGAACACTAAATCGTCATAACAACAATTTCAGGTATGGTTGTCATCTTATTGAATATTCTAGGTTCTGAGTTAACTCGTGAAGGTGAATAACTAACCGCTATTTGTAATCTAGGGTGGGATACATCCCTGTACACGAAAATCAGCAGCCCAACATAACCATGAAAGGACATAAGACATATGCATTCTGGACTCTTGTCATGCTCCTTTTCTTCCTTGCTCTTGGAAACTTGGTGCTAACTTTTATCATACTGGGAGTTTTACGCTTGGGACAAGGTAGGCATTGCTTGCTTCTTAGTAAAGAATTTCTAGAGAGTTTAACTTCAGCTATAATGTTCTATTACGTTCTTGTTAATTTGAATTTGCATATTGTTTTCAGGAATGGAAAGCCTGGAACTCATGTCTGACCACAACCTGATCAAGTTCTACGGTAACACAGACCTAGACAGAGTGTACAAAAGGGATGGCAAAATTGAAAGTTTCAACAATACTCCTATGGAATTAATAGGAGATGATAGCTCAGTTGTCGTCAAGCTGGTTGACACAGGGAAGCAAGGCAAGTTGCAACTAGTCGGGGCTCCAAATGGTACCACTGTTTCAAATGTGAAGTCATTTGAAGTAAAAGATAAGGAAACAGGCCAAACCACTTTCTCAACCGGGTATCCTAACTTTGGGTTGCCAAAAGGTGTCCAAAAGCTGGATGTCCGGGTGGCACATACCCACCAGGTGTCCAGTCCAGTCAATGCGTCTTTGATGTTACTGGCTGACACCTATGCGCGGCTACGAGGCAATGAGGGCACGCACATTGAAGGGAAGGAGGTGCTGTGGTCAGCTGACCAAGAAATAAATCTCAAGAGTGTGAATGGTAGCGTGGTATTTAATGCTGGTTCGGTTTGTCTTGATGTGAAGAACATGCCTGTAGTTGTGGGGGAAGTCAACAAGCAAAGCAAGTCTCATAGAAATCACAATATTACTATGCAGTATAAAGTATGTGTCTGCATGTCAAGTGGAAAATTGTTCAAAGTCCCCGCCGGTAAAGGTTGTCAGCACTTTGATCCTATTGATAATCCATGCATGTAAACAAGCTCAGGTGTCAAAATCTATCTCATGAAAAAGGAATGCAGTGTAGAGACAAAAGTTATTTTCATGAATTCACACCACTCAGGATATGTTAGCTTGTTTCATTATTATTGTGCCAGTTATGTGTTCTTTTGTGTTACTCAGAATGTGTTTATGTCAATGTGATGAACTAGAATTAAATTGTAGAGAGAATGTAATTAATACTTATATCAGTATTATCAATGTGCACAAACCAAAGACGCACCGGCATTGCGTAAATAAGAGCTGCGAGCAAAGCAAGTGGTTTCTCACCCCATCATGAGATCTTTCAGTGTGAAGAATGGCCGGAAATTCCTAAACGGTAAAGAGTCTACTCTCATATCAAAGTCCAATAACTTGTCAAAAATAGTCATATAATGTACAACATTTTTACTCAAGTTTATACCTTTTTAATGTATTAGAACCTATATCTGATCAAAGTGCTATGTGGTCATATAAGGCTTATGACACATCAGTCATTTAGTCATTGTATAATTTTTTTTAATGTCTGTTTGTTTGATACAAATACTTACATGAGCTGTCCAAGCTGATGTGTTGATGTGCTTTAATAGATCTGTTACCATTATGTATTCAAACCACTGCTACCTTAACTTTGTCACTTCAAGATATCTTGCATTTTTTTCTGTTTTGAAAATATGCAAAGCTTGAAGGAATCTGGAGACAAGCATTATGTGTGATAAAATTTTCAAACTTGCTAATATTTTTTTTTAAAGAAATATTAAATGCTTAATTGTGGGTTTGCTTCACACGCTTTCTTTGTTGGTGTTTATTTTTTTCATCTGAATGTTATCCATTTTGTATTTGTAATTAAATTAATTACCATTAATGTAATATTATGTTAATTTAAACCATTGATAAAATTGACACTTTTAAACTTTACTGTGTTTGTTCTCTTTTGTTCTTTTTTTTTTCCTTTGAAGCATTTATTTTTCAGAAATTGTTAAAAGTATTTATATTTGTGTATATTTTTATTACTTCATACTTACTAAATTTGTGTTCTTCTATTGGAAGTTTTTTTTATTCATGTATATTTTGTATTTTTACTTCATACTCATAAGTTAGTGTTCTATTTAGATGGTTTTTAATGTGTTTGAATGAGTTAAAAATTACGTTTGTTAGAAGCTCTCCTTTTAGGTGTTATGGTCAAACTGATCACTGCTTTTTAGCCATGAATTTGTAGAAAAAGCTTTCATAAGTTGATTGTTACTTATGCCTGGAATTTTTAAATGATATGACAATATATATACTCTATGCTAGCACATAAGCTGTGTGGATTGTGTAATATAGGACGGTAATCAGGTATCATACTATAGGACGGTAATTGTGTAATGTAGGTCTGTAATGTCGCTCTACGCCTAAGACAGGAAAAATAATCTTGATTGCATCGTTTTGTTTTCCATATTTTTTTCGTGCGTTTCTAACAATGTTCGGAATGGTCATCAGTAGAAATAATTGGGATCGTTTTGTTAAAGCTATAAAACTACTAAATATACGATATTTTTATTGATAAAAAAGCTATGCCTCAACATCAGAGAAAATGATGGCGCAGTCCAAGCAAATTTTGAAAAAAAAAATGAAAGGACCGAAATTGTTACATAGAATGATGGCGTATTATCTTTCCTTTTTAAGCTATGCGCCCGAAAATCTGACAGTATAAAGGAAGCCAATCCTTTTACTTTAAGAGTCCTTTTCTTCCAGAGGTCAGCGTTTTTTATTTTGTCTCCAATTATTAACGCTATTGTTTTTTTGTTTGTTTTTTTTTTTTACTCATTTATATTTTAAGTAGACTGAAAGTTAAACCCTGGAGTTTTCCAATTATTGTCGTTAGAGTAACAGCCACTCGCAGCCACACTATTAAACTCTGACCCGAAGAACTTGTTGAAGCACTCGAACGGTTTCACGTCAGAAGCCGATAGTATTAGCGTAAATTGTAAAACATGCTCACTTAATTGCTTTGTGAACGACCTTTATCAAATAAGTTGATTTTTGGAGTTGCGTCGCGTTAACTTTTTTTTCTTTTTTCGTCATTTGAAACAATCTTTTGGAGAAAAAATACAATTGTAGATTAGACCTGTATGCCATGCAAAAGTTTTTTCCATGACATTGTGAAGAACTGCATCATATATCTCAACCTTTCCCACTGACAATTGTCGATTCTAGTCGTTATCTTGTGATATCTTCTTTAGAGTAGATAGGGGAGCGAGACAAAAACCAAATGTGAACCGTTTGAATTCCTGAAGCCTTCTGAGCGCTTCACGATTGTCATGGCGGATTATACGAATTTTGTATCAGGTAATTAGAATAAAATCATGCTTTGAAACCTTTCATTGCGCAGTAATCTTCGGAGTCGTCAATTATTTCCCATGTATCAATATGAGATTTACTCTCCTTTATAAACTTTACCCTAAAGCTTCCGTCCTTCGAATCTGATGAGTCTATTCACCATAAAGGAGAGATAGGCATTTTTTTAAGCTTTTTGTTTTTTCACCTAAAAAACTCAATACCATTTTTCTTGACTTGACATCTGTACTTACGTATGTAAGTTGAGGGTGCGCTTACGATGAGATTGTGAAATCTCAACCACAGTTTCCTCAAGTTTAAATACCACAAATTTCAAGTTGCTTTTAGCATGGTTAATTATCCCAACATTAAATTATTGGTGACCGCAAACGCAACTTACAAGCCTCAGTGTTTTATCAAGATAGTGGAAAGAATACGTCTCTCTGATCTTTCAAAGAATCTCTCTTTGACATTTCGTCGGATTCGTCGGAGAACCGTGTAAAACAGACACTTATCCGTGAAAGTTACCGTTACAAGGCAAAAACGGTCAACCGGGGTCATTTTTGTCTTTTTGATAGTGATGGGGATTAAGTTGAATAGGCAGTTATGAAAAAACATAGGGTTCTGTATTTCGTTATAAGCAATATGCAAAGCCGATGAAGCATTCGTTCCAAAATATAATGAGCCCATGTTAACATACAACACTACAGCAGCACTCCTATGTAGCATAATTGACTAAACCATGGGATCTTTCAACAGTTCACAACAGAAATAAGGCATCTAGTTTAGCTACACAATTATATTAAGGTTATGCCTCAGTTTAGTTTTCATTTCTTCTAACTGTAAGTACCTCTCAATATCACAAACAATGGCTTCAACCCATCGCAGCACTGCCGTAACAGATGAAATATCTCTCGATTCAGCCTCTTCCAAGTAAAATAAGGACCTTTCCAAATATTTGCTTTGGCCTGGCCAATAGTACATCACACCTTCCAGCTACGGCGAGAGGAACTACTTGAGGCAACGCAGACCTCAAATACGCTCGATTTTGGGGAGCTTATCACGCCAGTAACATCCACTTTCCAGTAACGTCTTTTTTTTCCAATGTTGCCAAATTTTGCGATGTTGTACATTTTAAACACGATTAACTCGAGAACTAGTAGAGATAACCTATCATGATGGGTATGTTTAGGATCGCTGTCGAGACGAGCGATTCGATTATGGGTTTGAACTTAAGGCTATCTTCATCGATTACAAAGTTAAAAGTGACGCGTTTGAAACTGACGGTGTTGCGAAATCTGGCAACACTGATTTTTTTTTCTTTTTAACTAGTAAATCCACTGGCCGTCGCTAGAAGTCGCGACGCGCTCTCGCCAAAACAGCAATCACTTCTGTGGTGGTCCAAACGAGTTGATTCCTCTTAATTTTCCACATTTTTTTCAAAAACATTTTTGTTGACAAATCACCCGAGCCTCAAACAAATAAAGTATTTGTGTAAACACCAGTTCAGATATTCGTTCAGATAATGAGCCCTTTTTAAAGGGATTGCGCATTGAACGTAATCTTAATTACCGTATCAAGCCCTACGGCCCTCAACAAACGCGGTTTTATGGAGTTGTGCGTCCCAAGGTTGAATATACAACCTTAGTGCATCCCACCGGAATTTATCTCTGAGTTAAGTCGCTGAAAATATGAGTATATTAAAGAGAACGAAAGAACAATAGCAACCTGAAGTCGTCTGGCAGATAAATCACATTTTGAACTTGTTGCTTAATATTGGTCAGTATGAAGATTGAAGAGATGGCAGGACGGTCAACAGAGTCTACATGTGCTTGTATCACAAGACTAAAAGCACACTTTGCTAAGAAAATCTCGGTTCGTAAAACTAGCAAAGAGAAACTGACATTCATTAGACTTTGGGTCGGTTTTTCCTGTCATAACAGACTCCGATTCGACTGGTCGAACACTGACGTTATTATGTCACGTTGTAATAACTGTCCGCTATAACGTCAACGGTAGATGGCACTGTCTCGCCTCGCTTTGGCCGGACGCCTCCGAATGTCACACGTTCTTCTTGGCAAGACTGACACCTCTCCTGGCCCGAGGGGTAGATCAGACGTAAAATAAACCCTTAAGCCTCGAAAAGATTCATAAGAAACTGGCAAGGAAAGCCCAACGTTTGTAACAACTTAAAACAGCTTAAGCCTTTTCGTTTCAACCGAATCCGTTGAAAGGCTCGCTTATTTGGTCAGCACATCGAGCCCAAAACGAGGCGGCGAGTTGAAAAAAGGGTGTTGCTATTGACCCGACATGCATCGATACATGGAGACTTGAACGCACGTAAACTAATGCATTTTAAATGGGAGTTGACATGAACGCACGGAACCCTACCTAGTACATTAGAAATGGCGCAGTCGGGTCAATAGGCACTCAAAAAAAAGGATGTCTTTCTTGTACTTGCGGTTGGGATATCTTCCCATAGCCTTCGCAATTCAAAACGTAAAATGACAACAAAATCACGCTTAGAAAAAGTCAAGCTCACCTCGCTTAGCCAATCTTTAAAATCTCACGAAGACGTTTCAGGATCGCGGGGTTTCTGTTAAAATGGAAACATAAACGTTCAAGTACTCGTTGCAATGAAACAATAATGGCTTTACAAGCTCTAAAAAAACAACATGAAATAAAAAAATAGCTGTAAGATTAAGGGAACATCGTCCCGTACAATGAATTGATTTCTTAACACAAAACCAACTCAATTCACAAACGCCAAAAATGTTTAAAATAACACGCGTCATGAAATGGACCTGAGATATCACTTCAACTAAAGAACGTTTTCCACTTTTCAACGAGAAAGTATCCAACATGCGGATTCGGAATAGTTTATGAGTGAACAACGAACGTTCCTCTTCGTGGCGTTATGCTCTACTTTCAGCCCCTGCAAACTTCCGCATAGGCAAAACGCATCGTTTAGGTGTGCCGCTGTTGCCTATATCAATCTCCTATGCACTCCGAACACCGTGTCAGATCGCTTTTAAACTCGCACAGCTTTTGAATTGCAGAACATACGAGATTTTAAGGGGCTTTTTGTTTTCTTTCTTTTTGCGAGTTTTAAATTTGAAAAAAGTTGCTTTCTTACGCTGACGATGTATGCTTATGCTTGTTGACTATGTGTACAACTTTTTTATATTGATTAATAGTCGACTGGGAGAACATGATTGAACTCATTCGTGAACTGATTTGGTGGATCAAAACTAATGAAAAAGACTCTTGAAAACATTCAAACCATGCTGGATTGATGTCGAGGTGAAAACAATAATCACCCTGGGTGATTTCTCTTCAACACCACTTGAGATACGGTTTAACATGTTGGGAGCGACCAATAAATTCACTTCAAGAACGAGTCTACCTGAGTACACTTTCCAAGGTAGCCACATTCATTCATGGTTAATATCCGGGGAGGTATAGAGTTGAGAAATTAGGATGACACTCTTTGAGAGTGTTTTACGAGTGAAAAAGTAATGCGTTTCGTACTGACGATTCAAAGGAAAAATGACATCCGAGCAAAAAGTTAACTCAAAACATATAATGTACATCCGTTCCCGAAAATTGTAACATTTCCAAAAGCGCATCGATTTATTCGACTAGATAGTCACAAAAGATGTTTATTTTCAAACGACTCCTTTGATTTCGAAGATTTTCAAAGAAATCGGTACAGCGTTACAGCTAAGATTTCCAGTCTTAGTTCCCCAATAATTAACGAATAAAGTCTCGCTTGCGGTATATTTTTTTCTTGAACAAAAAAAAAAAACATGCTGAGATGAAAAACCATGGAAAACTTTCAAAAAGCTTTCCTTTGATATGATGTTACGAGTTGGAATCAAAGTAGCTCAGGAGTTACAGATTGTGCTAAAATTCCCTAACGAGAGAGGAACTCGCAGATATTCGATGAGTCTTGATAAACCTATAAATTTGTTAAGAGCTACAAAGACACTCATACAAAACGTCTGATCAGTTACATCTAAACACAAAATAAGTCGATCTCACGACTTTTAAATTATTTAGTCGAAAGTAAGAACTTTATGAGGTTTGTGTCATTGTTCCTGGACCACATGATTCATCACCCATCATCTTATTTTAGTTGATTGATTCATCACCTCTAAAAGTTTTCAGCTGAAAAATCCTACTTGGGCGTTTCCGTACAAAGTTCTCGAATTTAAATCCGATCGGGTAGTGGCTCTAGCCAATGTGCCCAAATAGGCTAACAAGTTAAGTTGGGTTATCGGTAAACATGGTTAATGACTGCAATTCTGATCGGATCACTAAGGATATAACGCAGACTGTGAAGGTACAAGGAAAGTGCTTACAAGAATTCTTGCCGCGTCATGATTTTGAGCTTGTAAGCATCTAAATACGATATCATCTTGTTTGAGCGAAAATTACAAGCAGACACCCCAAAAACCGAGCAAACCGCAGATTATTAATTCGTAATTTACTGAAGAAGCAGGGTGGCGTTTATCTACCTTGATAAGTTTTCTGACATTTCCCTACGATTGCAAAAATGCAAGGAAAGCGAAAAGTTTCCAGAGAGCCGAAATTAGCACGCTACATTGTTCCCGATTGGCTCGGCTGGTGACTGCCTCACAAGATGGCCAATCTCTGCTTACGACAGTGTCTCTATACCTGCTTTTTGCCCGACTTTAGGGCACTTTCTTAACCAGGACTGGGAACCAGATAAAATTAGAGATCCCTGGCAACTTTCTTAGTTAAGACAGATGGAGTATGGTATAAGTCTTTTTTTTAACGTAGGAATCTTAAAACTCGCGATAGGCAGTATAGAGTTTCGTTGATGCAACGGATTTTTGAAATAACATGTGTCCCATTTTTCCCCGACTAGTGTTGTATCATAAAATCCAGTTAATCCAGAAAGGCAAAAAGGAGAGAAGATCTCTCATACTATAATACAAACATGCCAAAATTGTTTCATGTCTTTTTTAATTGTTTTTCTTCTTTTCAGCCTCCATAAGCATCATTTGCCCATTAATATTTTAACAGCACGAGCGCTCTTGAACTTGTTTCTAAGTAAGCAAGAAAAACTTCCTGAATCTCTGATTTTAATCCTAACCTCGACACAACCTTTTAATCAAATAATTGCAGCATTCATACATCAATGAATCTTGACAGAAATATTAAGGGGAAAACCTTAAAAGGCAAGTTGGTTCTCCATCAAAGCTTAGGATTCGTAATCTTTTCGCGATGGTGTTTCAGTATACGTGATAACCCGATAACCAGTCTTTGTAACATCTCCTTTTAAAAAAAAGAAAACTACCGATCGGCAACCACGGAGCGCAGATGAGGGGCCCTTAAAATGGGACGGGTCTTAAAAGGGGTACAGACCTTAAGTCTCAGAGGAAACGAGATAAGGGGGTCGCTTCAAAGGTATCGTCGAGAGTTCCTCGCTTTATCCTGTTCACAAAATTATTATCGCTTCGTCTCTTTTAAGGCCCGTCCCCTTTAAGGCCCCAAGCGCGGCGAGGTCGCCCAGATAGATACCATCTAGCGATGCCTCCGTGTCAACTGCTGCCGCCAGATGGCTCCACATAACTGTCCAAGTTCGAGTTTGCACGATCTCCCCTCTCTTTCCCCCAAACCCTGTTTCCTCACTCGCTCAGGTCCACCATTTGTAATCCAGGGCATCCCCATCCAATGAGAATGCTCCGGATTACAAATGGTGGACCTAAACGAGCGAAAAAACGGAGTTTGAGGGAGAGAGGGAGAGAGAGAGAGGGGAGAGTTTGAGGGAGATCCAGCAAACTCAGATTTTTTTTGCGCCGGTCCCACTACGAGTCGTCCTCAGAAGCAGAGGCAAACACATCGAATTTTGATCTTGCTTCAAAAATGACTTAAATTAGAAGAAATCATGGCCAATTAAATAAAAAATCGAATTTAAGAAAAAATCGGCGTTTTGTTGGGCAAGTTAGAGGGAGCTTTCGAATAACTTGATGGAGCACTCGCAGAAGGGTACTTTAAGAAAAGCCTTGTACAGACGTTCATCCTACGGAGCTTCAAAAAAGATAGGATTCCAGATGTCATAATTTTAAGAATGTTACGATGCAGTTTAGAAAATTACAAAAACAACCTTGGCACTCAAACTTGATCAGTTGAGTTTCTTTGAAAATCAATGTAATCCACTTCAAGATCTATAAGACCATCCTCTTTCTTCATAAAGCGGTAGCACTCAAAAATCTTTGGTAAGAACGGTACTTTAGCAAGGCGTAGACCAATTCATAAGAACACCAAAACACAGCAAATAGTTGATTAAATCCTCTCTTGTCAAAGTTAATTTGTCATATAAGATACAGTTTCATATCTCACTTTGTAACGGATAAACATTCATTGCACGCCTTCACATGATGGGGTGATGAATGGCTAGCCAAAGGCCAACCCTAACCTCAGAATGTAAAGTTTTGTATATGAGT
>Ga0058701_10005037_pt1 | contig 10871 bp, 9 predicted proteins | sample AgamicOrMae_FD_97039 | JGI IMG/M metagenome (GOLD analysis project Ga0058701, IMG submission 97039) | Agave microbial communities from Guanajuato, Mexico - Or.Ma.e | ecosystem: Host-associated > Plants > Phyllosphere > Phylloplane/Leaf | place: Guanajuato, Mexico | collected 2012-06-04 | reverse complement strand
GCGAGCGGCGGACAGTCTGCGGCCAGTGGCTGGCCGCCCGTCCAGAGCTGGCCTTTGGGCGCCGATTTGCGGGCTCGGCGAGTGGCGCGGCCCCGCGGGGAGGCCGATCTTATCAGCGGCCGGCCGGCGCGTCGGCGGCGCCCGAAAGGCTCGGAAAGGGAGCCCAAAGGCGCCCAAGAGGCGGCCAAAGGTGGCCCAGAGGGGCGAGAGGATGAGGAGCGGAAGGAGGGCGGCGGCTGAGGAGTGGGCGCTGAATTTTAATTCGCCGCCAAGTGGCCGGCGCGCCGCTCGGCAGACGAACGTTGGCCAGCCAAGTGGGCGCCGCTCAAGTGTGTTTGTGAGTGCGCGTGTGGCCTCTTTATCGGCCAGCCGGCGAGCTGCCAAGAGCCCGCTCGTGCTGGCGAGCCGCCTTGGCCGCCCGGAAGCTCAGCCAGGCGACACACAGGCCGCCTGGCTGATAATCAGAGGGATCAGCGCGCGCGCCGGGTGTTTGTCTGGCATAAATATTAATCTCCTCTATCTTGTCGCGCGCGCGCACGCCACTCGGCTGGCTCGCCAAGCCGGCCGGAAGCTGGAGGGCGACCCAAGGCGCCGCCGTCTCGTGCTGGCAAGCTAGAGGAAGGCCAGAGACTGGGGGCGACAATTAGAGGGGCACTTGGGCGCAAATCTGCGCGCTCGATGGACTGGCTCTAGCTAGTCCGTAGAAAACGAGTGCGTGCCGGCGCCAAATGATGCGGGCCACGCTAGTCTTCGGCGCGCTCTGTCTCAGCAGCTGGCTAGCTAGAAAGCGGCCCCACTGACCAGTGATAGTCTTTCTTTTCGATGAGTAGAAACTGAGCGGCGGAATTTCGAACAAAGTTCCAAGAAATCCCTGAAACTTTGGAAAATTATCGAAAATGTCTGAGGATTTTTCAAAATTCCCAAAAATTTCTGAAACTTTTTAAAGTTTTTAAAAGTCTTCCAGAAGACCAAAAATAGATTTCCAATGCTAATCCATCGAACTCTCTCTTGTCAAATGGACCCAAATCTCGAACGGACGACACTCAATCGCAACTGAAGGTGGCCCGCAAACGCATCAGAGGCAAGCTGCACCGGCGCGGAGTTGCCAGACACAAGAGTGGGCCCCAGTCTGCGGTTGGCCACTCGGTTGGTGTGGCAACCAGACAGTCCAGGTGGACGCCCACCAGGAGCCTCTTCTGGACGAGCAGCGGCGGCCAGCAGAGTCTGTCGTCGGCCACCGAGACGCGTCGGCCGAGGGCGTCCAACTGCAACGATAAGAGCAAAAAAAGGGTCTCCGTGCAGGCCGAGCGCACGCCACTTGAGACTAGGCATGCTGCTCAAGCGGCACACCGCACACACTCTCAGGGCCAGCCAACCGTGTCCACCAGCTCCACTGGCTCGCCAAGCTCAACTTCCGCCGCTAATTGTGGCCCAAGGCAGCCGCTAGACACGAGCAAACTGCACCTGATGGGTAAGTGACAGGCGCTTGATTTTAAGAAAAGATCCCAATCGTCCAAAATCCCCCAAGCCAAAATCTCAATCATAAGCTCCGGTTCAATCACTTATCGTGGCAGATTCATGCATTACAATGAGCTGAAACTAAGCTCTATTAGCAAAATTATACCAAAAGTCTTGAAATTTGTCACGAATTTTCTTGAATTTCGGCTTAATTTATCGCGGAGAAACCGGTCTTTTTCCAACTTTCAGATGCCGATACTGCTTACTAACCTTAAGGCTGAATTGCCGCCTTTCAACCACGTTAAAAATGAACACAACAGCCAAATATCTGCCTGCCAATTCGAGCTCCAGTCTCGCCTCTAAACTGACCAAACTGGTGGGCCTGCGCTGGGGCACGCCCAGAGCTCAGGTGTCAGCGGCGACATGCTCGTGCTCGTGCCACGCCCACAAGGAGGCGCCCCCCGCGCCGAAAGTGCCGCCCCTGCACCAGAGCTCGCCGCTGGCCAAAGACGAGCTCCGGGACGAGGGCCAGGCCGCCGTCCAGAGCCACCTGTTGGCCGGCTGCAATGGGGCGCTGGAGGGCGAGAGTGTGGCTGCTGGACAGCGGAGACTGGGGTGTGCTTGCGAGAGCAGAGGTGAGTCTTGAATTCTGTCAGATTTTAGATTTTCTCTTGGATTTTCAAGGGAAAATGATCAAAAACTAACCAATGAGCCAATTCGACCAACTGCTCAGAATGCCCGAGTTGTGGACACGCTTGCCAGTGGGCCCACGACTCACAACGTTCGGCCAACTCGAAGGGGGGCCAGTCGGCGACCGAGTGGGCCGGAGAGGAGCCCGAACAGGAAGACGAAGAGGAGGAGGAGGAAGAAGACGAGGAAGAAGAAGAAGACGAAGAGGAGGAAGAGGAGGAGGAAGAGCGCAGAGAGGAGGCGCACGAGGAACCGGAAGCAGAAGAGGAGGAGTCGTGCGGAGCCTCGTCCACAGTTTCTGTTTGCGAGGCGTCCAACTCGGCGGCCTCGCAGCAACTGTTTGCGTGGCCGCGGGGCCAGATCAGCGGCTCCAGCGGCGCCCTAAACTGCGGCCAGCCGGCGCCACTTCCGGCCAGGAGGGCGCCCTCGGGGAAGGGGCGGCGCCACCGCAGCTCGGCGGGCAACCTGGTCTGCGCGGGTGGGCCCGCGGGGCGTCCCTTTTGCGAGGCCGCCCACTGTTGCTGCCGCAACAACTGTTGCTGCGACGCCTGGCCCGCCCACTCGGAGCACCAGCTGGCCGGCTGCTCGCTGGCCCCGCTGGCCAGCTCCCAGGAAGCCGCCCAGCCGAGCTCGTGCACCGCCGGTGGTGGCACCCAATCTGCCGGCGGCGCCGCCGAGCTCGAGGCGCCCGCGATGAAGAGCCCGCAGGGGGGCGGGGCCTCGGCCAGCGTGGTGGTGCTCATGGGGGAGGGGGGCGAGTTCCGGAGCACGGCGGTGCCCCAGGCGGTCGCTGGGGGCGCCCAGCAGCCAGCCAGGCTCAAGGGAGCCCCCCTGCTCAGGCTGCTCCAGCTGCTGTGGGCCAGGGCCACGGCCGGGCGCCCCAAGCGAGACCTAAGGGGCGGCACCGCGCCCGCAGGCCCGCCCCAACAGGCCTGCCCCGTGTGCCAGTGCCCGCGGGTCGTTGCACTCGGACACGAGCGAGCAGGGGGGCGTGCCAGCGCGGGATCCACCAGCTGTCCGGCGGCCGCAGACTCGGACTCGTTCGGCCCGCGCGGCTACACGCAGTCGTCGGGGGGCGTGGCCGTGGCTGCCACCGCGCACATTGCCGTGTCCACGAGCGGCCTCGCGCACACTGCGGCGGGGCCCACCAGCAGCAGCCAGCCCCAGACTGCGGCCGCCCGCGCCGCAGAGACGGGCCTCAGCTCGGCGACCGGCCCACTCGCCTCAGACGGGGGCGTGGCCTCAGCGGCCGGCCCCAAAGCTCAGCCCGCCCAACTGCTGAGCGCCCTCCAGCAGACCACCCTCGAGGGGGTGGAGTCCAAGAGGGAGAGGAAGGCGGCCAAGACGTTGGCCATCATCACGGGCGTCTTCGTCATGTGCTGGCTCCCCTTCTTCGTCATGGCCATCACAATGCCCCTCCTCCAACTGCGGCCACACAAATACCTCTTCGCCTTCCTCCTCTGGCTCGGCTACTTCAACTCCATGCTCAACCCAATCATCTACACCATTTTCTCGCCGGACTTCCGCAAGGCCTTCAAGCGGCTCCTCTGCGCCATCGACACCCAATCGCCGGCCAATGGACGGTCCCACCTCAAGGGCCAGCGGCCACCCACAGGCAAGCCTTCGGAGGACCAGGAGCGGCGCCAGCGGGGCTGCTTCCAGGCGGTTCTGGTGGCCAAGTGGGCCTGGACGCGGCCCAGTCCTAAGCTGCAACCGACGAGCAAGACCAGCTTGGGAACGGCCCAAAATAGGGGCAATAATTGCGCAGCAGCGGCTCGAGAAAAGTGTCTTAATGCAGAAATCAGTCATGATAAGCCGAACAGCAGCAAGCAGCTACCACCTGTTGGCCACTCGTCGAGCTCGATTCGCAAGGAAAATGATAATTCTGACCTCCACAATTCGGCCTCCAGTCAAAGCAATCAAGCAACCACAGTTCCTCCAAGTAGGCCGGCCACAAAGCGAACTGTGCTCAAGAATGACTTCTGAACCCAGTCAGGCCGCCAGCTTCTTGGCGGCTCACTCCTCAAAGTGATACAATCCAACCACGATTTCTCGCCAACAAACATCTAGCTTGCCTGGCCTTGAATGGCTTCCAGAGGATAGCAAAGGACATATTTGCGAGTCCACCACTCGCACCTGATTATCTTGATTCTGATTCATGCAAAGTGCGAATAAATAGGCCTCATCGTCGGGCAACAGTTGGCCGGGAGACTAGTGTTTAGAAACTTGGCGCGGGCCAAACTGTTATGGATTGCAACCAATCTTCAGCATCAACTGGTAGCAATGGATCCACAATCCGATCGTCTACAACATACACTCTCAGATGATTAATAAATTTGAACCGATTGCTCAAGCATCACTGTTTACCCGCCGATTCAGAGGAGACTTGTTGACACTCTCAGATACTTCCCCCTGGCACGAGGCCCCTTTTTTCACTCCCAAACCATATCATTTTACAGAATTTTTCCCTTTTTTCCATTTTAACTGACTCTGCAGTTCTTCCAGCTTTCGATTCTCCATCTTTCTTTCCAGAGTAACCCAGAAATAACTGCAATTTCCTGCTTGCTAGATAGAGATTAGCACCAAATTAAAAGAGGCCCCCTTTCAGAAGCGAACGCAAGGGCGAGTCTGACGCCACCTGGCGGGCGGGAGTTCAACTCTTTCCGATGGAAACATTTCGCCTCTTGAAAATTGTGCATTCGAAACGCTGCCGCGGCCGCTTTAGTGCAATGGCAGCGCGCACACACCGCTCATGACATGCAAACAGCTGCCTTCTAGAAACGCTCTCTCGCACAGCCAAAGCAGCGCGATAATTCCGCCGTCGAAATGGAAAAAAGCGGCAACAACAACGCAGCCAAACACAGACCCATCTCTCTGTCTCTGTGTCTCTCTCCCTCCCTTTTCTCTACAGGATGACGGCAGCGCAAGAGCGTGTATTTATTTTCTGCTGTTTCAAATTATATTACTCCACCACAACTCACCGGGGCGACACAAATCAAATTATTCTCACATAAACAATATTATCAAAACATGAGCATACAAAATCTACAAAAATTTGACCCATTTGCCGATGCAAACAAGGCCAACGATCTCGGCAACCAAGAAGGATTAATTCATATTCGCATTCAGCAACGAAGTGGAAGAAAAACTCTAACCACAGTCCAGGGTATAAGTGGAGATTATGACAAGAAGAAAATAGTTAAGGCCTGTAAGAAAGAGTTCGCCTGTAATGGCACAGTAGTTGATCATCCCGAATATGGTGAGGTTATCCAATTACAAGGTGATCAGAGGAACAATATTTGCGCGTTTTTGGTGAAAATCAATCTAGCGAAGCCAGAGCAACTAAAGATACACGGTTTCTAGAGAATGTTATGAAACACCTTTAATATTTCAAATAAAAAGCTATTTCACATCAGCTTCCGTTTTGTCGATGTATATCTACCAATGTAGTCATCATAGCCGTCTTTATCTTGTAACTCTTTCAACTGAAACAGATTGTTCTCCACACTAAGTAAGCATATCTTAGATTCAGCCAAAATTGGACGTGTTATTGCATTCAAACTAAGCTGGTTGTTATCTAGCCTTAATACTTTCAGTTTGGGACACTTGGCCAATGAATCATTCAGAGTGGTGAGCCTGTTATTGTTTAGAATTATTTCATTAGCACAAGAGTCACCAATTGAACTGGGTAGGGTGCTTATCTCATTCTGTGACAAATCAATCAATTCCAAATTCTTCAAAGAGCACAGCTGTTCGGGAAAGCTCTTGAGCCTGTTCCCGGATAGGTTGATAGTCTTCAAACTGATAAGTTTATCCAAGTTTTCACTTAGGCTCTCCAATTGATTACATTCTAAATATAGCGACTCTAATTTGGATAAATGGCCGATCGATGCTGGCAGAGATCTTAATTTGTTATGACTTAAATTTAATACCTTTAAATTCTGGAACAGACCTATATTGTCGCCCAAAGATTGTATTCTATTTGTATTCAAGTCTAAAGTTCTTATGGATTGGCCGATCTGAACGATATCCTTGGGTAACTCTCTGAGGTTGGTCTTCGATAGCTGCAGGACCCCGGTCTTTTCCGCGGTCTCTATGTGATGCTTCAAGCTGCTTGCGTTACCCATTTTTGATTGAGGGGAGGACAAAATTAAAAATCGGATGAGTAGATGAGGATGGAGAAATAATTACTGCATCTGTCAAGATAAGATTTTCTCTCACAGCGTTCCATTGCTTCAACGGTGGACAGCGTGGTGCACCGTCAACCGTGTGCTATGGTCATGCGGCACCAAGACAAAAAACAATCATCTAGTGTATTTGGGTGAACCATTGCTGAAATAACAAACTTTTCTCTCGTTTCTGCGCGATTTATAGATTCTTCAGCTGAGATTGATCAAAGAATTAAGAATAAGTAAACCATAGGGGGGAAACAGCGCTGGAAAGAGTGAGAATGGATGGAAAACAGATAAACTTGACAATTTGCAAGGTTAGACATAGGTGTAAATTGGAGAGATGAATCCAAGATGTTTGCTGTTTCAATCATTTTTTTCCCAAAGGTTGTTCCTTCGGCCAAGTAGGGAACAAACTTGGATGTATTGGCAGTGGCTCCTCTTCGAACCATTGGTGTCTTAGTGCCTCTTGTGCAGTTATCCGGTGTCTAGGCTTTCTAGCCACGTCTTCAGAGTTGAAATCACTCTTGATCCCCGGGTCATAGGCAAGCAATCTGGTCCACAAGGCCAGACCACTGTTGCCGAGAATTTTGGCATCACCTAGTAAGTCTAGGAGTCTGTTATATTTATAGATGGGAAGTTTCATCTTTTGGACTAATCTAATTCTTGAGAAATCGGGCCATAACTCTTCAGTCGGGGAACCCAGAGTTTTGAAGATCAAATCAATCTGTTGGATTTCCGACTGACCAGGAAATATAGGTTTCTTGGTAAAGAGCTCACCAAAAATGCATCCCATTGACCATACATCAATGGGTGTTGAGTAGCAACCAGTCTGTCTCAGAAGCAACTCAGGTGCACGGTACCACAGAGTGACGACGTTGTTGGTGTATAATTTCAATGGAGACCCATACTCTCGAGCGAGACCGAAATCGCCAACTTTTAGAACACCTTTATGGATCAACAGGTTTGAGGTTTTGAGATCACGATGTAGTATCCAGTTGTTGTGGAGGTGGGCTATTGCACTGATCAGCTGTTTCATCAACAGTTTAACCTCCTCCAATTTGAAGGGTCTGCTCATGTCTTGCATGAGGGACTTGAGGTCGCGATCCATGTAGTCCATGACTATGTAGATCTGGTCGAGTCGATTACCGAACACGATTTCACGAACATTTATCACATTTGGATGCTTCCCTTTGAGCAGGGTAATTGTTTCTCGTATGCTGGTGATTGGAAATCCTTCCGTTTCACTTTCTAGTTTTAATCTCTTGAGGGCAACCAGCTCGTTTGTTTCCCTACAACGAGCCTTATAAACTGCCCCGTAGGTACCCTCTCCTATCTTTCCAAAGTTCTCGTAGAGGTCCGAGTTGCGACATCCCTCCTCTCGCACACTTATGGGCTTCAATGAGTTTGGCTTTCGATGAGTCCCATCGTTACTGTCGCTTTTGGGCTCGATACTTTCTAATGAAGTCGTTGGCTCGATCGGCTGGCGGTTCGTCCGATGCTCCTTCTGGAGCGAAGAATGATTCTCTGGTTCGGTTTCCTTCTTGGTCGCTTGTTTTGCTGGAGGCGGGTCCTCATCACCATCATGCCAACGACTGATGCGAGGCCTCTTCATTATCGGATGGTCACTATTCATTGTGGAAGGTTAGTCTTGGCCCTTAGTTTGAGCTAATCCTGGACAAAGAAGACGTGATGAAGACGCCTCATAATTGTCTGGAGCGGCAGCTCATGAAACTTGAGTCACGTGTCTGGCTAGGCGTCCGAGTGTCTGCGTGCCGAGTCAGCTGACATTTGAGAGTTTGGTTAGATGATTCCATTTTGCGACAGCTCGTCAGTGCGCGACGCGCCAAGTTTAAAAACTTTTCTCAGTCGTCCATTGTCAAGAGAATTCTGAGGAATTTCGCTGGTGGCCATTAACGGTGCTGACCATGCCTGCGCGTGTGAACAATGAGCTGTCGCATAATGGAATGACCAACCTGTAGCGAGAAAGCTCAATGAAGAACGCTCACCTGGCATTCCTTGAGTAAAATACATGCACCTTCATACACCAACCGTTTTATGTTATATACTTTTTTTTTAATTATAACTTTTTCAATCATAATAAAACTAACAATGCTGGCCTCGAATTTGTTTATATTTTCGCTCTCGAGCAGCCTGTTAGTTATTCTAACTAGTGCTGGTTCACTGCCATCAAACCAGCAACAACTTACAAGTATTCAATCCAACCGACAACAAACATCAGCCCTTTCCCAATTATCACAAGCGAACCCATTTCACCATAATCTATCACCACTTTCACAGCAACAACAGTCAACACTAATCACAACTCATCAAACCAATAGCTTAAATAATCCCTACACCCTGGCCACACATTCACTTCTATTAGATCTCAGACAACAGTTGATAAATAGGGCATTGAAATTTGACGAACATTTTAGAAGTTTATTATCATCATCTAAACTCAATTTGCACAACATGTTCGTGGACACTTATGGAATGATGTATGAGCATAATACGGAAATTTTCACCAGTATGTACGAAAGTCTAGAGCAATACTATGCAACAGGTCAGATAAAGTTGACAAAATCAATGGAAAACTTTTTCGAGAGACTATATCAGAAAATATTTCAAGTTTACAATTCAAATCGTGCCTTTACACCAAGTTATTTGGAGTGTGCCACTGAACAATTAGCTCATTTGAAACCATTTAAGGATGCACCCGAGAAACTGATCGGCGAAATAAGACACGCATTTGTGGCAGCAAGGACCTTCAACCAGGCACTAAATTCTGGTATCGACGCCATCAAGAGTATAATATCGGTAAGTTTCTTTCAATTCTATTCATGCAAACCAATGACACCCTATCGTATCATAGTTGGACATCTGAGCGTAGTTAGTATATATTTTTTTCGTGGACCGACGTGTCACATAGGACATGTCTGTCTGGAGTGTCAAACTCCCAATTTATTTGGACACTCTGTCCCAGTCCTCACTAAACTCAAACGTATTTGGTCGATTTTTTCATGAATAGTCCCCTACATCTTCTGTATGCTGCAGCTTAAGATCGACACACAAATCTCCAACTGAAACCCCCAAGCTGAAGTATTGCTCGCCCTGTTTTGAGCGATTCTTACTTGGCAATTCCTTGCCCCCTTTAATGAGTTCAACAATATAATATGAGTGAGCTATTCGAAAAAAAAACCTCGCAAACGTGTCCGAGATGTGCACCAACTCGGGCAGCCATCTGAGACCTGAGTCGGCCCGAGCAGAAGTGGACCAGCTCCGGTTGGAAGTTCTAATTGACATGCAAGTTGTATTTGTTTTGACTAGCATGATCTGACAACTGGTGGCTGTCCCTCGGGGCGAATTGTGCCTTTCTCACACTCTGTGGGTGTAAAGCAGGAATAGAAATGTCTACCCTGTTATGGATCTGATTTTTTCAGCGAAAAACGAAGAAGAGAAAAATTGAGGAAAAGTTGGCAAATTCCATGAGGGCGCCATTTGTATGCGGGATACTCCCTTTTCAGAAGTGAGTATAGCAGAAGCGGCGGCAATGGCCGCAATCAAGCAACAACAATTTAGTTTTGCCCAATCCGAGCGCTGCAACTGAAGTGTCGCGTGCTTGGTTGGTGGCCGTTGATAGTTGCGAGCAGAGAAGATGGATCATCTCGTGAGAATGTGTGTGCGATATGCTGCATAGCGTCTGTCTGCAGCCGATCGTGACACGAGCAATGGGTGCTGCCCGCGCTACGGCCTAAGCTCTAGCGTCGACCTCAACTGAAAGCGCGCGACCACCACCAGCACCACAAACGCTTGACTCTCTGGCAAAGTTGCGAGTTGCGCGAGTTCGCGTCAATTGGCACACGCGCACACAATGGTGGCAATTGATGCTTTTCGAGAGCCATGGAGACTAATTGAAACTCATTTGAGCGTATCATTGGTCGTGTGAACCCAAGTTCCGGCAATGAACGCAGCCAATATGTCACATATACGCTTTGGAGAGCTTGGACTTTTCTGGCCATGTTTGTGGCTTCTCTAAGGAGAGAGTGTCTGTAGTGGAGTGCAGAGAAGTGCAGTGCAAGTGGTGGGCTGGCAGATGATCAATTTGTTTGTTTTCTTTATTCCGATGGATCATTTTCGGTCATGTTTTCACTCTCTGGGGGCGCAGTTCTCCCAGCACTTGGGGAGGGGGCCACTTGGCGTGTGTTTCAACAGAGGCACGTGTTTAGATTTCGCACGCAAATCACTGAACGAGATGATCGCATTTCCCATTTGGATCCCAAATCGAGAAATTCAATCCGATAGGTTGCCCATGAAACCGCAAGATCCACCTCCTTCCTTTGCCACTTCCTTCCTTTGGCCTCTGCCCAAAGAAAGACTTAAGACTGGGGCCCCAGCACAAGGGAGTGGAGCATCTTGTTTCTCCCATAATTTCTGTTCCATTTCCTCTCTTGCTTGATACAATCACTAGAATTCTCTCACTCTTTTGGATTCAGCGTGCAGGGTCGCTTGCTGAACTGGCCCCTCTCTCTAATCCAAAAGTTAGCAACCCAT
>Ga0058701_10005036_pt1 | contig 10872 bp, 5 predicted proteins | sample AgamicOrMae_FD_97039 | JGI IMG/M metagenome (GOLD analysis project Ga0058701, IMG submission 97039) | Agave microbial communities from Guanajuato, Mexico - Or.Ma.e | ecosystem: Host-associated > Plants > Phyllosphere > Phylloplane/Leaf | place: Guanajuato, Mexico | collected 2012-06-04 | reverse complement strand
TCATTAAAAAAAGTTTTTTTTTCTATAAATGTCTGAACAAAAATTTTGTCACCAACGAAATGCATTTTCTAACTAACCTCACGAGTGTCCAATATTGTCCAACAAATACCCTGACCAATAAATTAAATTTTTTAAACAAAAGGATTTTTGTTCCCGCGTAACATACCATAGCGGGGTGTGGTCCTCCGATATGGAAACAATCATTTTTTTAGGGGGGGGATGAGATACCTTCGAATTATCGTGACGTAATTTACACGCAAAAACGACGGTCTACAAACTTACCCGGCCGAACACTGTAAATTTCAATCCGTGAAAGTCTCTGAGATTCAGTGGAAATTCACCGAATTTTAGTCAATACAGCACCACTGATTTTGTTTTTCAGTGGTACTATACTGACTGAGATTCAGTGAATTTTCACTGAATCTCAGAGACGTTTCCTGTTTCAAATTTACAGTGAAAGTACCGTACCCTTGCAGAGTAATTATTTATCGCGATCTTTCGGAGATTGTCCCAAGCCTTGGGCCCTTTTGGGTTAGCTTAAGCCCACTAACACACAAACAATGACTTCCTTCCTTCAGAAAAAAATCTATCCATCCAAACTTCTGTGTTTCGTCATAACACCGGCCTTTGAGTTTTAATCGGGATTAAAAAGTTTGTTTTTTAATTAGATTTCCGTTCTGTTTGGCACGCAGGGTTCTTTTATAGGAAAACGTCAACCTGCGTGCCTAATACCCATTTCCCGGACTGACTGATTCCGTCGGAAATATCGAAAAACCTTTACTTTATCAGAGGAACAAAAAATAGTTCCGGGGAATGAAAGTTGGTGCCTGAATCTCTTCATGCTTGGCTAAATTCTATTTTTAAAATTAAACAATCTTTCCCTTTCCGAAATGGCCTTGTTATGGCGTGCAGTCGTGAGGAACTGGATCCACGGCTGGTTGGCCAGGGAGGCTATACAGCATCGCCTTTTGCTCACCGAAAAAGTACCGGTCATTCATTTCAAAACTTGGCAACAACAGACAGGAAAGTCCTCAGAAAGAAGTTATGCAGTAAATATTATAACCGATACGTATTTCCCCTATCACCAAGCCGGATGGAGTAACAGAAAGGCGAGACAAAAGGCACGTTCTTAACTTAGGTTAACCTGCAAGACTGATTCCGCTTATTTCTCGGTGGCAGGTAAAACAAGAAGTAAGCGGCGACAGACTTGCGGCAACGACCGAATGAAACGGTTTCCACAATTTCTACATATTTCTAAAAAAAAAACAAAGAAAAAAAATATCCATGCAAACATTCTTGGTTGTTTTTACGAAAGCGTGTTTATAAGCACAAGTCTGCATGATTTCTCGCAGATAATTTACAAACGTTCTTACTGTTAGAGACTTTCGCTGATCACTTGCGAGATCTCCAAGTATCGAGAGAAATTAGCTGAGGAGGCGCTTACTTCTAAATGAGTGAGAAACTTCTCTAACGGAGTGACTATCTTTCCATATTGAGTGAAATCTCACTCAACTCGGCGAATTCAATATGCACTCAAATGAGGAGTGAACTCTTAATCGCATCTTACGTGAATTTCACTAAAAAAACAATAAAAAAACTTCTAACAGTAAGTCAAAAACTTCCTTTGGGCCATCAGATGGAAGTGTGATGCACCAAATGGACGTCTTCGACACGCAGTAAAGACCTGCCGCGTTGCTTCTGTTTGCTTTGCGAAAGAAGCGACCGAAAAAATACTATGACAGTTGCACGTCATGGCAACAAAACAAAAGTGGAGGGAGGCGACTCATCTACGAAACACGTCCAATTATCGTGACCGCACGAAAAGCTCCTCATAATCACACCTTCCAGAATCAAGTCCGTGTAGATAGCATCTCTCATCAACGGCCAAAAAGAACCAGAGCTGCTTAGGAGCCTTTCCGGTCCCCCATTCGTTTCCCTATAACGCCCTACAATTTCAGACGAACACCTCCCAAGAATTCCTCCCCTGATATTTAACAACAAACAAAAGATATATTTAAACAGGTACAGTGCAGCCACCCAAAAAATAAAATTAAAAAAAAAAACAGTTTGCTGTGGCAGCAAATCATTTATCTTCACTGAAACTCATTTCTCTTGAAAATGTAAAATGTAGAAAATGTAAACGGAACATTTTTTTGTTTACCTTATACATAATTTACGTGGATAATACAAAACAGATAAACTTTTCAGTTTTGGTGACTCTACATATTTTACGTAGACTTAGATATCTCATAACAAGTAATTATGTCTCAATCTAACCTCTGCTGGATGCTATATTTGTTAAGCACATTTTTTTTCTAAACTACCGAATTAGAAGAAGAGCGTATTTCAAGTTGCTTTTAAATTTAACAATTTAGAACTCTTTCATGTTGTAAAACAGTCATAGGCCCTTTAGTTGACCTAACCACTCTAGCGCACTGCGAACTCAAAACCTCCAAATTCGTAAATGCGAATTACAGTCGGAAATAATACCATCCCAGCTTAAAAGTTCTATCACCCATCCCGTTCAACCTTTTCTTACATTATGAGGATCAACAACAATATTCAACGGCGTAGGCTAGGTAATTCTACGTAAAGTTAGATACCATATGCCTCGCTTTACAACCCTTCCGCTCGGCTCTCACAGGTAAGCGGTATTCGGCTTGACCTGGTTGACAGGTTTGGTCAAAATAGGATGGGGGAGATTGTCTTTTACCTCGGTTCGGCTTCGTGATGAATAGTAGGGCACAAGAGAAGGAAAAGGCACCCTTTTGAATCAATAGTAAAGATAAAAGTTGTTGAAACGAAACAGTTGCTTCAATCTTCGCGCGTAAATATCTTTCCGTTTACGGTACATCCCTCTCGTTTTCAATAACCTTAATGAATTTCCTCTTGAGCCATTCACTATATCCTAAGAAGAAACTCAGACCTTTCCTTCAGTCTCAGCTTTGAAGGCAGAAGGTTCTATCACGTGTATTATCCAGGTTTAACCTTCAACTTCAACACGAGAATTAACGACCTAAAACCACGTATTGCGTAGGTACTCACTTCACCCAGCTCGGCTGATGCGAAGCCTTACTGCTGGGGAGAAAGATTCATCAGGCTTGGTGAAAAGAGGTTAAAAGTTCAAGGCTGAAATTGCGAAGGTCCACAAAGGGTTAAGTGTCCAGAAGATTCTAGCCAATCGCACGCAGCTTTTATCATCAGCGTTAAAATTAATGTTCGAGTGGGAAAAGAATACTGATTGTAACTTTCCTCCGAAACGTGAGTCCTCTTCGGGGAAATTAGGTCGGCGTTGTGATAAGCAATTTTTGGAGTTTCGCGCGAGTTTTCCTGAGGAAGATAATTTCAGAACGTATTGCTGAAAAAGTACAAGAATTCTCAGCACGATTGGGTACGAGCGGGTTGGGCACATTCCTTAGTTCCCGGTCACTGCACTACAGCGATGGGGCCGAATACAGATTGGCAGATTGGATTGTGAAACCCGGTTCTTCGTTAATTTGTTGCCAAGGAAACAAATCGGTTTTATTTAGCGCACAATTATTGCTTGACAGTTTATTTTCTTCCTTTTTTTTGTTTTAAAATAACGATAAACTAAACGATGGAGTGAGAAATATAGTCTAAACTAGAAACCAGATTAAAGATTTCATTCTCAGGTGTGGTAAATAGAAAATAGTGCGAGACATACATTTTAGCCGTAGATTGACTATTGCCCTACACGCGTGGAATAAGCAGGAGTTCGTGGACTGGGAAGAGAGATCCAAGGGTAGGCAACGGATGCACACCCGAGTCCACGCAACGTTTTCGTTGCGTGGCCCCTGTGATAGGAAATTTTTCAAGCTGGGATTCTCCACCATTTTGCCCTCCGTCACCAAGCCGGGCAGAACGATGCACGAAATATTTTCCGAAATAGAACCATGTTCAGCCATAGTAATGGAAAGCTCTCGCCGAGACCTTTCGAATGTTATGGCTGAACACAGGTCTATATTGAAAAACCACCAAAATAAGAATCCCTGTCTTATTTTCACACCCCAAACAGGTATGAACTCAGCCCAGGTGTTTCGTTTTTACTGTTACCTAAACGAGTGTTTCGTGTTAACCAACCTGCACCTTGAGGGAGCTTTCCTGACCCACTTCACCCAATTGAAAAGTACCGACAGGACCTCTTCAGCGCAGGATGACTGCCACATGTTTACAAAAGAGTTTTTGACCAAAGAAAAATAGACGTGCGTCGGAGGCTGCGACGCAAGAAAAACATAGGCGTCCCACAAAACTCCCGAAAAGTGACAAAACAGCAATATTGAGGCCACAAAGGGACCTTCTGGAGGACAGCCGATCATCCTGCGGTTTCATCTACTCTTAATCTCTTCTTTCCCGAGCGTTGGTGCGCCTCTTAGGACCGCCCTTGAACATGAAGTCACATTTGGTCTTAAGGAAAGGAAAATAAATTTAGACTTCCCCTCAAATGGCCTCTGTGACCACACAACTTTTCCGATTCAATAATTAGGTAAATATAACCTAAGTCTTTGCTGGACAAACAACAGGCACCCGAGGGCATATTCTGTTGTCACCCCGAGGAAAAAAAGAAGAAAATAATAATCGAAAAGGAGCAGACGACAGAGATAGAAAAAGAAGAGGACGACGGGGTGAGAGAGGGGAAGCCGAGTCAATATTTGCCTGTCTTTTCAAGTGAAAAGCAATATCCCTAACCCGCAGCTCCGAGCAGCTTCGGCTATCATCGGCCGAAGTCGGCTCAAGCGGGGACAATATCTTCAGCACCGCGCCATGCCGAAATTTATTTGCATTTCGTTTTCATTTATTTAATTAAACGTGAACTGTGCACAATGGCGGGCCTCGTGCCAGAAATAAAGGACTTTAACACAAGCATCAAAAAAAGGTATACACATTTCTATTTAAAGCCAAAATTATTCAAGGCAGGCCTTTTTATATTGAAAACAATGTTCTTCTAAAAAAAAAGCTAAATTCCTAAAAAATTCAGACTTTTTCTGCGAGATGATTATGACTTCTACCAGACACGGCTAATTTTCATTCTATAAGCTTTTTCTACTCATTACAACCCTAAATATCTGATCGTGAGTTCCTTACATGTTACATTGAGTTGATTTTTGTTGGAGGATCTTAATGGGCCCGAGTGGTAAGAGAAATAAGCAATAATTGTCAGTTTGTGACTCCTTCATACATAAACGCTATTCATCTTGTAGCCGGTGAGGATAACCAAGTGATCAATCCTATGTTTAAATCGCTAAGCTTGACAGCAATCCAGAACATACCCTACATGCTAAATTATCTCCAATAGTTCCTCGACTTAATCATGGTTAAAATTTGCAAATCGCAAACTCTGGAAACACTGCGGAAGAATTCAAGATGTTAAAAGTGAATCTAGACATAATTTATATTGCTTAGGTTGGGCGATAAAGGCGTATGAAATCTCATGGTTTTCTCAATTACCGACGATCTTAAGGACATTGAACTCGCATACGAGAATCTCGTTAGGGAGGGAGGTACGAGAAGGGGAACGCCGAGGAACACACCCAGAGAGACCTCCCAGATGCCTTCTAATTACTGCGTCACGTTGTAATCCTTAAAAATTGTCTGCAATTTTATTACTAAGCTCAGGCCAATCCCGTCCACTCGAAAAAATAAAATCACAAAGGAAAGATGTCTTCGAGGACTAATCTTCAAATAATGCGGGGTTTGACCTTTCCACATGTAATTCTGCACGAAGTAAAAGAGTGTTACTCAAGGACACGCTTTGTCAACTACATAATTCAACCAATAAATGTTTCAACTTTCAGTGTGTATTTAACAGCGATAACATTTCACGCAAGGATTTAAGACAAGGACGCAATTCGAGAACAATGATCTCCGGAGGTTTTCTTTGATCTCCGTTCATGTCAAAGTTTGGTTAATTTAGATCTACTTGCGTTAAGTTACACTGGGTTATGCATCGCTTGGTTGCGTTCGATTACATGCGTTGATATTTGATTATGTAACGTTTGAGTACGTTATTAGGTTAGGTTACCTTGTGCGAGTTTGCGGTAGATACGACAAGGATTGGTTGATTACACTTTTTAGGCATCTCGTCACGAGTCACTTAAGCGAAATATGCATTTAACTCAAGCACGCCGAGGAATTACAAAGTGAGCCGATTTTAGCTGTCCCGTTTTAGGAGAGAATAAAGGGCGGCTGAAATGCGCTTGATTCTGCGTGTGGTGCGCTCTGGTGGAAATCATATAAACTAACAAACTTACTGGTATACCTGGAAGTCAGCATGCCGTAGCGACAAACTAGATTCCACATCTCATCACTGCCCCGGCTCAAGTTCTGCGAAATGCGAATCAAGACTTTCTTCACTATCGGCTTTAAGACACTAAAAAGCGGATCTGCACTAAAAACAGGAGATGAGCTCCGGATAAGTTCTGCATTACGCTCTAAATCCAGGTCAGAGCTAATGAAAAATGTCTTAAGGACTCACCTTCGCCATTCCCCGCACAAAAAAAACGACCTTGTTTAAAAAAATATTGTATGAAGACGGTACTCGGATGAGACTATACGGTGAATACTCGATTTTCTTTTTATGGCTTTCTTCAAAAAAATTATCAGTTGAGGGTCCCTTGAGAAATCCTTTTTAACAACATTCTGTCTTTAGCGTACATCGTTTTCTGAAGACAAGACTTTGAAGATAAAGTCGATGGCATTTGTTCTGTTCAGCCTTTCTGCTATAAAAGAATATCCTCATCATCTTTTCTCTGATAGATCAAAACATGTTTCTCACCGGCACAAAAAAGGTTTGCTATAAGGAGGGAAATAAAACGCATTAATGTCACTTCGATTCGTAAGTTTTTCTCCCGATGCTGAATTTTTTGTGGGTGTGGGCTCGCATCTGGGAGTCGAATTATTAATAAGAATTTCTCCGTCGGTCGGAAGAAAAACAATGCAGCTTTTATACCTCAGTCTGGTATCTGTCGAGACTGAACTCTCTAAATAATTCACCTAGTCTTTTTTGTGGATATACCGTAGAATACTGTACGGTTACTTTTTGTCAATGGACTCTTCAAGTTAGCAATCTCCATCTCAAACATGTCTGCATGCCGCTCAGGCTATGAATATACAATCGGCTAGATTAGGTAAAGATTGATTTAGGTGCACTTTTATCAGGGAACTTCCCTACCAGAAATCTTCTATATCGGGGAACTTTTGGGTCCGAGACCTTTCCCTCCGGCGACACGACTGTGTCAATTTTTTTTTTGGGTCAAATAACTTAAAAATACTTCCTTGTCCGAGAACTCTAGTCTGAGAACTTCCATGTTTGAGAGCTTCAGTAACAAGAAGTTTTTTTAAACTTCCGTGTCACAAAGCACTCGTGTTAAAGAACTCCAGTATCACAGAATTTTTGTTTCATACCACTTCTCTGTCAAAAAACTTTTGTTAAGAACTTCCGTATGAGACAAGTTTCATGATAGATAACAACCGAATTGCAGCGCTTCTAAGTCGCAGAATTTTCGATTAGGATGACGTTTACTTTGGAGAACCTCTATCGAGAAAAACCTAATAGCAGAGATTTATAGAATTCCACCCGATAAGGAGAAGTTCTATTTCATAAAATCGCCAATAAGAAGAAGGTTCCTATCAGAGGACTTCCGCTTCGCAGAAATTTCGCTTCGTAGAACTTCCGCTCTACTGAACTTTCTTGTCAGCGGACTTCCGTGTTGGAGAACTTTTGTGTTAGAGAACTTCCGTGTCAGAGGACCTCCGTGTCAGAGGACTTCCGTGTCAGAGGACATTGGGCATTTCTAAAAACAATACTCGTCTTACCTCCTTTTGATGAAGAGAGGAGAAGGAAGGTAGAACGAGTAAAAACGCTTGTGAAGGAACGAGTGTTACAAGGTGTTCCTTGACGTAGAGTTCCTAATAAAACACGCTGCCATAAAGTCACAACTCTGACCATTGATTTATAAAACTTTTAAGTACGAGTTAATCTGAGATCAATTTAGCGTGGCACGCTCCGATTCGTCGATATTCTAACGGGAACCCTCTGATTACTTGCACCGGGTGCCTAAAAAACGAAAAAGTCACTCAAATACTATACTTTTGATTCAGTTTTCAAATATGTTGACCACAGACCTGGTTTTTCTTTCCAGGGTCTCTGCGGTGGGATTTTACGGACTGAGTTTTGCTCCCGATCCCTCCTAAAAGCATTACCCTAGAATGTACCACAGGATCGAGAGAAAATGCGAACAGCGAAATCCGTGAAACAGACTTACAAACAAATCCTGTCATAGCATCTGCTGTGCAGTCACAGATCGCAAAAAAATTGCTTGCTGTGGTTCGATTTCCGGAGCATAGACAATTCGTTGTCTTTGATTTGTGGCACTATAAACCTACACGACCGCAAGGCACTAGGTTATTCTCGGTCGAAATGGATGTGAGCGAGTATCTCGGAACGTTTATGAAACTTTTTGCAAGGGGAAAAAATGAAATTTTAGTTTTAAATTTCAAAGAGGAAAATCAATAAATAAACTACGTTAAAATGATTTTTTTAAAATCAGATGTAATACCTATGCATTACTCCACCGTGGAAATACGCTAATGTTCTATAAAAACCTATGACGTTAATATAATCGCTTTTGTGAACATCAATAGATAATAATAATAATTTAGGAATATCGTCATGTAAAAATTGATATGCCTGTTTCAAAAACGGCTACATTAAGCGCAAAAAAACTTTATTTAAACGCAAGATTTGATGGAGTAAACTTCTTTGGAAGCACCGCAATGTCTCATAACACGCGTGTCTATACATAGATGGCGTTTAGTTTCGTTCATAGAGGCAGAGAGAGAGAAAGGGGAGGGCTTTTGCAATGTAACTACAGAAACAAGAAAGAGACGAAAGATAGATTGTAGTATTTGCATTCTTTTGTCTAGGCTGCATACTGACAGAGTGTAGCTATCAAACGGAGTGGTTACGCGTGCCCACGTTGCACGTGCATAATAATAACCATTAGAGAGATTGTTTAGCTGGAAATCTAAACGATTATAAGAACGAATCTGACCACAGCTGGAAGAATAGCCTTTGCGGGAGCAAACCCAAGATAGGCAAACCTTTGATAAAGGAAGTAAACCTTAAGAGGCAAGGGTACGTGGATCATAGCAAAATTTGAGATATCAACCGTACGTCATATTTCTAATCACTCACACTGTAACAAAACACTTGCTTTAAGGCGTCCTTGCTTGTTTTGGGCGTGAAAATAAAACGGGGGTAGTGCGTATTTCGATAATTTTTCCAGATAGACCTATGTTCAACCACATCTTTCAAAAGGTCTCATAATCAGCGAAAGCTTCATATCTAAACACGGGCTTTTCTTGAAAAATAATAAAAACACGTACTACACCCATTTTATTTTCGTGCCCGGAAAAGATAAGAACTCCCTTAAATCAGGGGAATCGTTTTTACTGAGCAGTGTTAGAAAAATTGGAAAATGTTGAAAACCACCGCTCGTTTTCTTTTTCGATTTGCTTTAAGTCGGAAGGTAGAACACATGCGGTATCTTGACAATTTATGATGCACATCTCAGTGGGTCGGTGGTCTAGCGTCTCGGGCCTCTCGAAACACAGTTCGGACTTGATTGGAAGCAATCAATGCTAGTACATGCAAATCGCGGCAGTTGTTTGGCAGGGTGGCTCAATCAAATTTGCCGCTACAAGCTAGAAGCAGACTAATAGGAAAGCTGGAAGTAGGCTGAACGGAAGGCGAATCGGCCAACCACACGCCATCTGAGTTTCTTGCCACACCGCTCCATCATTATCCTAAAGTCCGAGAGATTCCTTGAGTTGATTCAAGATGTTTCTATCTGTCAGTAATTCCGTTCCAGCCGAAACCGCGTGTGGTTTTACCGAACAGGCGATCTCCCGCTGCGAACCTTCCCAGGTTCGATATTTAGGCCACCCAGTCACGCAGACGTTTTCAGACTTATGGCGGAGATGGCATATTCCCGCCAAAAATATTTTAGTCACCCATAGCTTTGTTGGGAGATGAAGTCCTACGATAGAAATTTTAAAGGGAGACAAAGTCCTAGAAAAGAAATTTTAGAAGTTGAACTTTCCACCGCTTGTGTTCCACCTTTCGTCGTTAAATCGAGCGGAGCGCTAGAAAATCGAGGCACAAGGCACGTGGCCTAATCTATGCCCACCTAAGCTACCCGGTAAAAAAAGCTACCCGGTAAAAAAAGCTAACCGAAAATAAACTAACCAAGTTTAACCTAGGTTTACCTAGTCTGATTTACGCAGACGTAAGTCGTGACCATACAAACTTTAGGATGTATGTCGGCATTAACGCGGTATATGAGATATTCGAAGACCATTTGCAGTAAAATGAAAACAGGTCTAATTCAATGGAATCTGTTTTTAACGACAATCGATTTCATTGTCTGAAAGGCAAGTCGTTTTAAGGACTAATGGACAAAATTAGCGGGTCACTTTTTCAAAACCACAGAGAATCGGGACGCTAGGCTGTAAAAAGTTCTCCGTTGAATATGATGGAGGATCAACCTTTGACTGCAAGTCCCATAAGTTTCAGGTGTCCACTTGAGATAGGACCTCTGGAACTAACCCCTAAATAACGGAACTCCCGAAACGGGAAATCGGCGGTTTCGAACAGGAGCTGTGGGGATTGTTTCAAACGTGGTAGCAGTTTAAAAAAGTGTTGTCAGGCAGATATTTGGGTCACACCAGACAGCCCACTGAATTTTTCTAACGCAAACCATTTTCCTCCCTTGTTTCATCCCTCTCAATGTGCTGAGCCTTAAGTCCACTCTCACGGGGTATTTGAGCGTTCAAAATCATGCCAACTGCATC
>Ga0058701_10005035_pt1 | contig 10873 bp, 7 predicted proteins | sample AgamicOrMae_FD_97039 | JGI IMG/M metagenome (GOLD analysis project Ga0058701, IMG submission 97039) | Agave microbial communities from Guanajuato, Mexico - Or.Ma.e | ecosystem: Host-associated > Plants > Phyllosphere > Phylloplane/Leaf | place: Guanajuato, Mexico | collected 2012-06-04 | reverse complement strand
GTGTCTCGGATAAATCTTCTCGGACGCAAATTAATAAAGTATCACAAATTTTTGACCTAAGATATTTGAGGCGAGGGTCATTTCTTTGAAAAACTCCACCTTGCTAGAACTCACCAACCAAACTACAAGTAAAGAACGAAACAGGAATTTCCTTCTGTTATTTGTTTTGGAGACATACCAGGCCATCGACGTGATTATTAAGCTGCTCAGTTTTACACTTTAACGGCAAATTCAAGTGTTCAAAAATCGGAAAACTCTGATATTGGTATTATTCAAAGATTCCCAATGCCTCAATATAAATTACAAATACTCGGTGTTTCGGCATTGAGATAGAATAAATCATGAAGAAGTAGCCAACAACTAATGGTGCCTGTAACTTTTTGGTCTAAGTTGCAGAGCAAGCGCAGAGGACTTAAAACGCTGCAAGCGCCATCTAAAGGGGGCGCTCGACACTACAAAGGGTATTGACAGGTAGCCATACTCCCTACCCGTGCTCTTATTTTGCCAGTACTCAACACTCGTTTCAAGCCATTGCCGCCTACAGATACAAACACCACGGGCGACGAAAATAGACATCGGTTTACCCTATCTCATTTCCAGCTCTGTTATCGCCATTAAAAAAAAGTTTTCTTTTTTTAAGATTTTTTTTGCGTTATTCATGGCTTTTCTACGACGAGCAAAAACTTTCCTTCATGATATGAGGAAATGCCACCTCGAGTTGTTCATGGAGTTTTGTTAAACTTATTTTATTTGGAATAAACAACAATATTTCATGCCACCTAAAAAAAAAAAAGAAAGAAAGAAAGAAAAACTACCGACCGAAACCTACACATTCAACGTCCTGGGGTTGTGTGGAATTACCTAAACTGAAACACTTCAGTTCTCTCAAAATATAAACTCCGAGAGTAAATTACTGTGTTTGCTTACAATTATACTAACATGTCTAGCATGCACCTAACTTGGGATGTGATGTGATAAGGCATGCGACATACATTGTACCTTGTTCGATCGCCGAGTTAGGTCAGGAGTGCGTATTTAATTAAATTTCCACCCCTTACTTCTAACCCTCTACAACATGCATTCTTTGTAGTAGTTTTGTTCTGCAAATGTGTTTTCTGCCATTAAAATAACCTAGGCATAAGCATTTTGTACAACCGAGTTCAGGAAATCTCGTTTCAAGTTTGTCGTTCGTTGAGCTGTGGAAGCACAAGTTGTCTCCTCATCAAACCTCAAGAAAAACCTCTTGGATGTGCTTCCTCTTGATAACATCGATTACAGTTACAGCACTCGTACAGTACAACAAAAGGGAGTACGGGATTGTCCGTTTTCCCGCTTCGGGGCACACATCAAGGAAGCCTTACATTACAGGCAGTAATAGTGTCATTACTACTTAAGTTACGACGATTTTGCCTAAAATTGATCCATGTTTAGGTACCGGTAGGTTACCGCCACTAATGTTGTGATAATCTCTAACCATTACGGGTGTTGTAGAACGAGTTCAAAGAGGATCTGCCCGCTCGCTTTCAAAAGTGATTTTCCGGCATTTGTTGAAAGTACAATATTTTTTAAATGAAATTTTATATGGTTTTCATAAAAAGTTTATGGTGTTCAAAACTACCGCCACGCATGGCAATATCGACCCCGGGGCAAACAGTGCAATGTAGTGTCCGTGGTTGCCATAATCATCAGGGTAACTACGAACAGTAAAACTTCTGTTTAAAAAAGTAGGGCTGGCCAGCTCGATTTTTTTTCTGAGAACTTTTTTAGAATTTGCGTTCGTGTTGAAGAATGGGTCCGCGTGAAAGTGGGATTGCTTAAGAGTGCAGTCACTCATTTTTGCGTGGTTTTTAATGCCACAAGTTGGAGCTAAGTTCATTTTTGACTTTTTTTTAACATGCATTTATAGTAGCTATTTTTTTTACCACTCCACTGCTACAAAAAAAGAACTAACCCACCAATCAAAAAAAATCAGGGTTGTTGCGCAATGGCCTAAACAAAATTCCCCAATTTTTCCTGGGGCAAAAAAAAAAATTTCAGGATATGATTTGCAGCATGCCGATCAAGAACATACAGCGAAAAAAAATAGATTTCAGTACGACGTGAATACTTAAACCATATGTTGCTTGCTTTGATACGCAACTATTACTGACTTTATTTTTTGGGTTGAAAAAATATAACGTTATGATATACTAGTTAACGACACACCATAGTGGAAAAATCAGCATTTTTTTTTTACCAAAAAATGGAAAATTTTCAAATTTCCTGTTTCTTCATGACTTTTCCGAGGAAATAAAATTCCCTGATTCTTTCAGGTTTTGCAGGTGCGCAACAACCCAGTATAATGCAAAACAAAGAAGAAAAAAATAAAATCGAAAAGACGTGCACAAAATCTACTGAAAATGAAATTAACTTACTAAAACTTCTTTCGAACCCTATAAAATCTTGCTTGCTTGCTTCGACACGGCTGCCACGCTGCAACACCATACACAAAGTTCATAATTCTAATCCGTACACACGATCAGGTGTTCAAAAAATACCGCAAATGCTTTTTATATAAAAATGATTAAATCACAATGAAGTCTTTATTTCAATCGTTGAGCTGTATTGCATACTAACTCTACGCCAATGCAATGACAAAAACACACCACGTCACAAAAAAGATCAATAAGACTAGTTAAACAATCATAAATCCGTACTTGTTTACAACAGTCGGAAGAGAAAAACAATATAACAATCCTGATTAATATCCGCGCACGGGATAGTAGAATCTGTGTGTTTATTGAGATTAAGAATTCGATTTAGGAGATTCAAACCTATACGCACGTTTCATCTGAGCGCATGCCAAATGGACACAACTCTTCGTGGGCAATGGGCGACGGCCCACCAATGTTCCCGGCCTCTCGAAGTGGCCACTTGGGTTCCTACAGAAACCGTTCCCAAAATTCGACTCTTCGGTTTTTCGCCAGCAGATCTAGCCTCCTGAAAAGGAAACAAAACGATTTGACATTTTCATCCTCGTGTTCATGTCAGGCAATTGACAACCTGCCAACGGTAGAGCGAACCTCTTTTTTTTTCTGTGGGTAAATTCTAGATCATAAGTCCTACTAAATCCATTATGGATATGGACCATTTTAAAGGGTGACACTATTTTTGATTACCACTGTACCTTAAGATGTTAGTGACCGTTCTCATGGCGGTTACCTCCTATAACCCGCTCCTGGGTCTTTAACCATAGGTTAGGTTACAACTGCGATTGGCTACTTCGCATTCGATTCCCACTCACCGGTTTGAAACAGACAGCGATGACGAGCGAGGCGGTGGCCAATTCATGGGTTGTCAAGTCCAGCATCATCGTTCCAGAAAACTCCATGTTCTCCCCGCCGTCCTTCGCTTCTAAGCGATTTTTACTCATCACTTTTCCGTATGATGGCGATATCAGCGTCGCTCGGATGTGAGGACCTGCACAACAAAACCGTTCCGATTTGTATAATAATACACTAATGGTACAATCAACACTTCTTTGGACAGCTCAACTTGCGAGCCAAATCAGTCGCTTCAGGCGGTGATATGCTATGAGTAATAAAACGAAAATACGGTGCTTTAATAGAGACCAGTACTTGAGTGTTAATTTGCGCGTGATCGGGGTAAGCCGTCGGTATTTTGAGAATGGGGAAAGACGAAGAGAAAAGGATACTATCACATATACCCACAAACAAAAGGTTACGTTAAACGCATTGCGATCAAGCTCTACTTAATCGGCACCATTTCCGTTAACTGAAGAAGTGCTCAGCGCCTGACAACGCTACGATAGGCAACACACACAGCATGGGCGCGCTACTTTTGCCTATGCTCTTCCATTGAGGCGCTCAGTCTGGGAACTGGCTAACTCTTGGCTGGTGTATTTGCGTGGAGGGCTCGTGTCTTTTTTTCTGGGCCAAATGAGCCGCTCTAAAGATGCTTAAAGTTGACTTCCTCCAACGATTTCCTCATTAAAAAATATTCTGCGGCTCAAACGTTTCGCAAAATATTAACCTGAAGAAGGCCTACGCCAGCAATCTACTTTCAGTAAGCTGGTCTGAATGGAAGTGATGTTCATAAGTGAGCAGCCAGAGATCTAGTGACTTTGTTGACGGATTTGCGTTCTTAGCATCGCGTAGATAAATAAGGTGGTGCAAGCGGCTGGAGCCAATATGTTTTCTCCCCCCTCCCCACATTGTGCCCGACCCAGCCCACGCCCACGCGCAGCTGCTAACACAAATTTGTGAACCAAAAAAAGTCATCAGGTCTTGTTTCGCTGCTCGCTATCACTGTATGGTTGCATTTGAAACATAAGTAGCATAAGTGTACCGATACTTATCCAGACCTTTTCTTTAAATCCCTAGTTTTGCAGGCGTTTTAAGAAGTTTGCTCAAAAGGGGATATGAGTGGTAGGCCAGAGCTTGGTGTTGGGTTCAAGAGGTATGAAGAAAACTTACGGAATTCCTGCAGGGTTGCTGCGACCAGCTGCCACCGGAGGCGGACGCCCTGCACGACGGTCACCGACAACCGCTGGGACGTCGGAAGATAGCTCAGTCCGAACAGGAGGAAACCTCGTTGCTGAAAAAAACTTGTCTTCTACTCACAGATACCGTACTTTCCAGCGAATATTAGCAAATTTTAGTGGCTTGTAATACAATTATCAAGTGTAAGCTTACCTGTTCCCGAGGGGCTAAAAGAAGCTGCAGCTGTGTGGGCGCCCCTGTCAGCAGCTGCTCCAGGTGTCGTTTGAACACGATCATCACCTCCCCGATGATGCGCGATCCTTGGAGCTTGCAGTCGTCGTACACGTGGAAGTGGCCCTGCCAGTCCTTCAAGTCCTTCTCAGTCACGTCCAATGTGAAGGTGTGCTCCCAGTTGGGGTTGCGGGTGCGGCGAGCCACCGGGGTGCTGACCTGCTCGATGAGCTGGGGGGACCTCATCATCTGCGGCCACCGGCGCCGCTCCAGGGTCACGTGGAGCTGGGGGCTCGGCGAGCTGCCGTAGTCCCGGTTCGGGAGCGAGCGCACGCCCCTCGCCGTCAGCGTCAGCTGCTTCGACTCGCGGCCGAACTGGAGGCGGAGCGACAGCATGGGCTTGGGGGCGGCCGGGGGCGGGGCGCCGGCCGGGGGCATGGCGGCCGCTTCGCCGTCCAGGCTGTCCCGGCCGCTGCTGATGGTCGTCAGCGAGCTGCTGTCTGACATGGTGCTGTACGAAGAGTCCCGCACTGACGAGCTGGCTTCTCGTGCTACGCTGTCATCAAGTGGGTCACCTTCCACTGGAACAAATTCCCTTTTAAGATTGCGGCTATATCATTACTCATCACAGGCGAAAATCACTTGAGAGGAGTCGGTACATTAGAGCAGTGTTGCCAGCCGAGTTGGTTGGCTCCGGTACCTACACGAGGCCGCGTCATACATGGATCCCCGCGCCCAGGACCAGTAGCTGACGTCGCCGATGGGCAGGCCCCCGAAGGGCAGGCCCACGTTGTGCAGGTCGCCGTCCACGGAGAACGCCGGCTGCAGCGGTGACTTCTTCTTGCCGCTCATTTTCGACGCCGCGGCGCCTTTCTCTACCGCATCTACCAAAACAAACATTCAAAAACATCAATACCTCGTGCCCTACTTAAATAAGCAGGTGGATACAATAAATTTTCATGTAAACATGAAGTAGGCTCATTTAAGAGGTCGCATCAAAAATTCCGGCTTCATATCTAACGATGGAGGACTGCTGAGTTCAAGGGGTGACAAATCATGAAAACTGGTGTACAAAAAGCCTTCATATCCGGCGGATATCAGGTTGATATCCGGCTCTTGGATCCGGTCAATACATGGCTGTTTTCAGCGATTTTTCAAGTTTTTTACACTCTGACCACTATTTTTTGATATCTGGCTAATATTTAGGTATATCCAGCAGATAATTTTTAGGAAGTGGCTATTCGCCCACCAGCCCCATATAAAATGTATTTGGTTGGGTTCTGTGTGTTAAGTCACCTCCCATTTAAAATGCATTACGTGCGTTCAAGTCTCCATGTACTTCCGCCGACGGGCGAATAGCCACGACCTAATTTTCAATATTCTGCTGAAATCTGTCACATGATTAATCGAAATTCGGTCAATTTTCTCTTGATATTCGTTTATTATACCTCTGATATCCCGCTGATATCCTTGATATCCGGTGAACAAATTTCCAGCACGTTGTTACCCTTGACTGAGTTATATTACTGCATGTTTAATTTGGTTTATTCTTTGTAGGCTGATATGGTTGCGATTCACGACAAGCTTGAGTGTGGGTGCACTAGTGTACAGTCGAGGGCATAAATGGCTGACAAGGGAATTTCCGTTTTATTGAATTTAGGTTGGCAATACAATTGAAATCGACTGAAATGCGGGAGCCCCTCCCTCTCTAAATACATCAGTGGTACCAACAAAAATTAGAAAAAACTAAATCGTTCAGCCATTTGTGCCCTCGAGTGAACGGGACAGCTATCACGGGACAGGGACACCCGTTTGAGTTGTTGTTGGAAAAGAAATGAAAGTAACATATTGGAATTTCTCGGGAAAAAAATGTTTCCAAGATTATTGTTCTCGAGGAAAATCACCGAGCTTATTGACTATTCACAACAAATGACTAAAGTAATATGACCTCAACTAATGCTGACCTCGTTTTCAAAAGACCTCTCGTTAACCTACGCTTGCGATTAAACTCGGTTTAGTTAACCAAGGTTCGCAATACACGTGAGTTTAGGTAGGTTGGCAAAGTACCTACCTCAAGTCATACTAGGTTTTTAAACCCGCAAACAGTCTTAAGAGTAAAAAAAAATTCCCGAAATTTTTTAGACAAAAAAACGTTTGCTTTTTTGGTTTTCTTACGGCTTTTCCGGCGATGGTGATTCGGAGACTTGATTGGGTGGGTGACTAACCTTGTAGAGAGGCGGGAGGTCGGCAGCAGGACTGGCGATAAATGTAGATAATGAGAGCGGTGCACATCGCGAGAATCAAGAAGCCGCACACGACAAGGATCGCCCCTCCCCATGGACCCACACTGCTTTCGATCGCTGCAACAACACAAAATAAACATCAGCTACAACATACACACTCCGTCCCTCACTTTTACTACTCAAAACAAATATTGTTAGTGCTTCTTGGGAGGCAGGATGTTCTTACGGCTGATCACGGAAAAAGTTGAGCAAGGCCTGGTTAAATCAGGCCAGGCTATACACAGAAAAGACTAACTCCTCTTCCAATATTTGTCTTCGGTATGAAGATAAAACGGCGGAAGAGCGTACTTTGGTTATTTTTAGAGATCAAACCTATCAACAACTCTATCAATGAAAATGTCTCGTCGAGAGCTCCTCACTGACATGAATGTTGATTAGGGTATCACTATAAAAGCCAAATTAGGTTCTTTTCCTGTTACGCTCAGAACAGATGTGGGACTACCTAAAACAGGGCTTTGCTGTTACATTGAGATGAGACTAGGTTAGGTCATCTCAGACAAGGTTAACTCAGCTCAGATAAGGTTAGGTCAGACCTTTAGGTGAGTTTGAGTCCGGCTAGGCCAGATGTGGGTGAGATTGCTGGTCAGGTCAGAGCGGGTCCAGATCAGGTTAGGAATGCTGAATTAGCTGCATAGTAAGAAGGGTAAAAAGTTGGGTTAAGTGAAGATATACGTAGGACAAAATTAGGTTAAATTAGACCACTTCACACATGAATAAAAGTCGGAGCACTTCCTATAAAGGTCTGCTTCACTCGCAAAATCAGGATCACTTCGAGGTCGCCACCTAAAGCCGAGTGGCGACCTCGACATGCTGTCCGCACCGCAGGGATAAAGCGCACTAAACAACCACCAATACTTTACTTGAATCCACTTGGTCCACAAAATGCGAAATATTTCCGGAAGACAGAGCTTTACACACCCTCTCGAAGAACTTGTACAAGAGCAAAAAGGGCAAAAACGCTTCCATATTGAAGCTTTTATCCCGATTGCCGTGAACACGCCTTAAACACTGACAACATGAGGCGCTATTTTTTTTTGCAGCATCAGCGTTTCAGTCACCTAAAAGACGCAACTCCACACATCCCATGACGCCGCCATGCGACACGCCAAGCTGACTGCGCAAACTAAAACCAATCGCGCCAAATTTGAATGCAGCAGCAATCACTACCGTAAAAAAAATGCCGAAATGTATACAAATAAACGCAGCGCAAAGATGAACGCATTCCGTTTGATGAAGTGACTATCATGACTTACAAATCTTCAAAAACAAAAATATATCCTGAAAAAAATTGCAAAAATCTATTTTTCAACGTTATGAGTTTAGAATTGTAAAAAAGATGCACCGAATTCCTTCTTTTTACAATCCCTTTTTCAGGCTGTTCATGTGTGGCTCCTTATGAAATACTATCAGAGTTCTTCGCCGTGCGTTTGTCAATGTTTAATTTTAAAACCAGTTTGTTTTTTTGGGGGGGGAGGGGATTTTTTCTCGTTAAATTCTTAAAAAATTAACAAAAATAGTACCCAATTGGGGACAATTTTCCAGATTAGTTGCGAGAAGAAATAGGTCCGTAATAAGATGGATAATTTCTTTGAAAAATATTCATCTTTCTGGTTTAGGCTGTGGGCTATCAAAGTTCAATTGCTCAATGGTAACACGTGGAGAACCCACTACTAACGCCCAGGAGGACATATATGTCCGTTTTTCCGGGTATTAGCGCTATAGTGCCTGTAATTTTTAATGTGCTGCGATTTTCGAGCTTTTAGCGCTCGGAATCCGTCGAGGAGGGTTCCCGCCTTCAGTGTACAGTGGGCCGCAAAAGTCATGTCCCCTACTTCTATGTATTTCTTATGGAAGCAGGGGTCATGACTTTTGTGGGCCACTGTACTTGTGTACTTGTTCCACACGCCCCTGCTACCCTCATTTCTCGCCAGCTTGACTAGGAAAAATCCGTCCGCACCTGGCGGTGCCTCAGTAGCCCTCACGACGGATCGTCTTGCTTGTAGGAACTTCTTTTATGGCGTAATTTTTACGACAAGGATTATTGTAAATAAAGCAATAATAGTTGACGATGGTTTTAAATTCCGACCATATTTGGCCGGGCCGGGCCAGGCCGCCCCGCGCCGCCCCGGGCCGCCTTCCTCTGGACGACTCCAGGGGAAGGGGGCCTCCGGCTTGGGAAAGCACTACGCCAGCCAGATTTTCGAGGACGCCGGTTATCAGCCAACTACCGCCTTTGAAATTCTCCTTCCCGGTCCATACATATCGGAATCCTTACACAGCCCTTCCCGCCTATAAACTATGAGAAACATCATTTCTCAAAATATACTGAAGAATAAAATAAAATGGTCAGCTCTATTCGCACGCCTATGTTAACAATGGAGACGAACGCACGGAGACCAACCTAATAAATTCAAATGGGGCAGCGTGTGATAGTCACTTCGAAAAAAAAATAGGATACTTGAGCAGTTTTCCCAAAATAGGCGGGGTAGGCATTAAAGGACTCGAAAGAAATGCCCCTTTATTGGGGTGTTTGTGTTTTTTTCTAATCAGAAGTCTTTTTTATGTTTTAGCACACAGAAAGGAAAACATTGTGATGGTATCTTTATCCGATATCTGTATCTGGCGTACCTTAATAATAACCGCAATTATTGCCGAGTGTAAGTGAAAGTCCTCTATTAGAAAAGATCACTACAAATAAAACTTGTATTAGCATGGGCGTAGGCGAAATGGGGACGGGGGGGACGCGTCCCCCCCCCTAAGGGAGGACGCGGGGTTCTCTGGACCAAAAGTTCCAAAGGTAAAAGGAGAAGAAGACATGGAGTGGAAAAGCTTTGTTGTCTGTCCAAGCACACAGATGAAATTAGGCGCTGCCTCATTGCACTGGCAACCCGTTTCGTTTATTTTATTTTAACGAGACTGTTTGTACCAATGCGAATAACGGTGCGGAGAAATGATATAATTAGAATACCCACAAGGGCATCACATAAGCAACCGTCGAAAGTCCCAGCTTGCGTCTTCAGTGGCCCGCGCTTCTATGCTACCGATGTGTACAGTTTAAATGTAACTTGATTGCCATGTGTACTTTGGAATCCAAAGAACAAATATAATACCTTAGTTTCTACCAAAAAGTAGTTATTTATTGACATTAAGCTTACGGTCTCCTTGTGATATCACTATAAACCTTTAGAATAAATATGGCCACGACAACTTAATTTTATAATTCAAGCAACAGAAATTATCGCTTTTGAGCGATAGTTAGGATTGATAAGAAACAAATGGATTTTCTTTAAAATATTGAGCGAGAGAGGTCGTAGGCAACCCGCACGACGGCTCTGACTTACGGTTCACCCAGTTTTTAATGTCTTCCTACACCCTTGCTTGTTAGGATAGCAGATTAAGAACTTTATCTCGTTCAAACAAAAAATCTCGATGGCATACAACACTGCGGTATATCGTTTACATGATAGGCCTCTTGTTGTTCAGCCTGATTGTGGCTGATTGAATCCATCAAATTGTTTTGAGATCTTAAACTAGTTGAATCTTCAATCGCTGATAAATCCAGACTGTCAAGGACGGCAGAGATGAAAAACTGTTGAGTAGTTTTGTTGATATTTTAGATATATTGGCAAATTTGGTACAACCCAAATAGTCAAGTCCGCTTAGAACGACCACCAATCTTATAACAAAACAAAGCGATTGCTATAAGAGGTGGTCGTTATAAATGATGCTACGATACAGGGGAAATGCTGCAGCGGTGACGGGAACTTAGGTCGTTACGAGCATGCAGTTGTTGAGTGACGGTCGCTATAAGATCTCGTTTGTAAATCACAGACAGCAAATAGACGTCCTTACTAGACG
>Ga0058701_10005034_pt1 | contig 10874 bp, 6 predicted proteins | sample AgamicOrMae_FD_97039 | JGI IMG/M metagenome (GOLD analysis project Ga0058701, IMG submission 97039) | Agave microbial communities from Guanajuato, Mexico - Or.Ma.e | ecosystem: Host-associated > Plants > Phyllosphere > Phylloplane/Leaf | place: Guanajuato, Mexico | collected 2012-06-04 | reverse complement strand
TTTCGTAACCGCCTAACGAGAAAAGTCGCAAAGGCCAAGGATCTTAACGGCAATACTACCTTACCTAACTTAACCTAACCTAACTTAACCTAACCTATACGAACTTTGGCGTTTACGACTTTTCTCATTTAGCGGTTACGGACTGGCGCTTGCGGCGTGGGCGCTTGTGGTTTTTGGCGCTATCGAATGCCCCCCACCTGAATCGAAAGGGGTATCACCGTTTCCGCCCTTCGAAAGCTCGAAACTCCCCTTACGATTGGTATTATCGGTTTAACCGCCAAGCTCGTCAAGCCAAAAAAATAAAGTAGTTTGAGGAAGGGTCATAAAAATGCGGATGCAGCCGGTGCGGTGTCTTATGGGGCTGCCTCATGATTACTATGGGACGTTTGCTGCCTCTCTCACGACACTTTACTATAGAAATAAACACTTCTGTCACCATTTTCAATGTTCGGGAGAACACAAATGACCCGGTTTCGTTTTACTATTTGGCATTGATGTCGCTGGAAAGGGTTTTATTCTGACGTAAACGGTCGCTTTCAGTGCTTTCCTCAGGATCCTGAAAAGGCAGACTTTCTGTGAAGAAACGCGAATGACATGAACATGACCTTACTCACCCTAAATATCGTTTCATCTGTAAAAAGCTTACCATATGTCGTTGAACCGTTTTTTCTCTTTGGAGAAATATAAAAATAAAGAGCAAATATTTTTTTACATTAAATGTTTGCTGGCACCCGTACAACGGTTCTACCAGCGCGCCTGACCGGCGCCTCCGGGGTTTCACAGTAAAAAAAAATCCTGTTTTAGGTCGTCCTCTACCTGTTTTGGGTATGAAGGTAAAACGAGATAAGAGCGTAATTAGTCTATTTTTATAGATAAACTTTTGAACAACAAAATCAATGAGAATTTCTAGTCGAGAGCTCATAATTAATAATTGATTGGTTTAAATTACAAAAGAGCCAAAATACGCTCTATTTATCTGTTCTACTTTCACACCCAAAACATGTGGAACTACCTTAAACATGATTTTTTTACTGTGTATTCCGTAACCGCTACAATATTATGTAAAGATAAACCGTTACTTAATTGCTATGCTTATAACGGGACAGTAACGCACCAAAATTTTACCATCTTATCCCTTTACCGCCCAGCGATGCCGTCAGGCAACAGAAAAAAAATACTTTTGAGGATCTTTTCAGTTGATTATTGTCTCAATTTAAAAAATATCACCCCTCTGGAAACCTAAAATTTTATAATATAGGCATTTTAAGAAGCTTAAAATTGCGTATTTTAGTGAAAAAAATCCCTCTAATTTCTCTTAAGCTAAATTTCACTCCAAATACTTTGGGCTGTAAAAGGTTAAAATGGAGGTATTCTACCTTTGATATCAACAGTGCTATCCAGTTTGAACTAGATTCATTTTTATTCCAGGCTGTGAAGAAGTTAAAAGAATAGTTAAATAGAGAACTTGTTTTGCACTGGCGGGTAAATAAGGCATTACAGAAACAGGCAAACAATCATATACCTAAAAGCAATTGATAGGGCTTTGTCTGTTTGTTGACTATTCGCTGTGGCTGACCTCACTTTGATTGAAATGAACGATAACTAGGGCCGTTTATTCACGCACGCTGGGGATGTTTCAAACGCAAATGAAGTAAGAGAAGTTTAATGGACTTTTTGAACAGCGCTTGCTCGCTGTTCATTTTGGGCCTTGCAATTTCCTTCTATTTTTTCAGTCCACAGAGAAAAGGCATTTGTTTGCACAGACATACAGAAACGAGGGCTGGCTGCTCTGAGACGAAAAACTCCAAGGATCAAAGCTTGTTGAAGGTACCGTTTGTGTTTAACAGGCTCCTTGTAATCTTGATTTTCAGTTGGCTGAAGCGCGATAAACGATGCTAAGGAAAGTGATTAGGATTTCAGCATTGTTGGAATAATTTTCTTGCTGACTTTAAACTGCGTTTTTTTTCCTCTTTTTTTTTGTGAACGCAAACGTGCCCCACCTTATACTCCTTTAAGCTTAGCTACTGAAATGAATATAATTCTTAATATTTGAAACTTAAACCACTACCGCCCAGCGATGCCATTCGGAAACAGAAAAATATTATTTTAGAGAATCTTTTCAGTTCAGTATTGTCACAATTCAAAAAATATCACCCCTCTGGAAATCGGAAATTTAATAGTTTAGGCATTTCCCAAAGCTTGAAATTGCGTATTTTAATGGGAAAAATCCTTTCAATTTCTCTCAGGCTAAATTTCGCTACAAATACTTTGGGCTGTTATGGGTTAATCAAAACACGCGTGCTCTGGTGTCTCCATTTTGCTTTCCCATACGGAATCATACTCATTATTAAATCTCCGTGGGCCTTTTCGCTTTTCATATCCTGAAACCTTAAAAATTTGCTATAAAAAATAAATAAATAAAAACTATACTTGAATTGCAGATAGAAAGGTTGACCTGGTTATAAATTTATACTTTGGTATAAAATTACGTGAGATTTTTTTCTGCTCGAATAGTTTTTTTTTCCTTAGTTCGCTAGTGCTGTTATTCTGATATGACGTATTTTGCCTTCGCATGTACAATAAATAAATGACTTTAAATGGGTGACGACGTGGCTTAAAACAGTGCAAGGGAAAAACGCGGGTGAAGGTCACTTTTTTAAGCAGCGCCATTAAGTAAAAGCCGGGGCACGCTCGCAGCTCTCCATGACTTCGCACTCTTGTTTTTCACGAAGCGAAAACTTGCTTGTGATTTTTTGCGACGTGCCAACGCAACAACCGCGCGCCAAAAATAATAGGAAACGCAATTAGCAGCGACAAAACTACGGTACGCCTCGTGAATTACCATTCATATTCGAATCGCCCGCCAAGCCTCCAAGTTCCACTGTAGCCAACCCCGGAAACAAAACATTTCTGCGCAAACATTCCTGTGTGACGCCGCCCATACAAAAGCCCGCCATTCATTTGGCTTGGCAAATCGAGAAATCCACGCGGGAGTAAATAAATAAATGTGGGGTGAAAGTGGACATGAGACGGTGACAGTGGTACGGTGGTGTGGCATTGAACAGGGCCCGTACAGTGGCCCACAAAAGTCATGACCCCTGCTTCCAAAATGCATGGAAGCAGGGGTCATGACTTTTGCGGCCCACTGTACATGAGGCTGCTGGCTGGGTGTCTTTCGTAACTTATACCTTCCCGTCCCGTTCTGCCCCACTTGGGCATTGTTCTAGAGCTGTCAGAACTAAGAGTGACCCACGCATTATTAAGCTTCCCTCTCAAGTACCTGCATACCAGAGACTAACCGTTCGGCAAGACAGCGAGATCTTGAGGCGTGCTAGTAGATAGGTCTATGAGAGAGCTGGGCCACCACCTAACCTAACTTAGTCAAGGTTCATTTTGAAACCTAGGCTAAGTTAGGTTAGGTTTCAAAATAAACCTAGGCTAAGTTAGGTTAGGTGGTGGCCCAGCTCTCTCATAGACCTATCTACTATTGCTCATCGCAAATGTCACCTCCCCGGGTTGAAGTGTCCATGTAGTATCCACACCGAGTTGTCCATTTATTGGAAATATACGAATGGATATCCATGTGTCTATGGTATATCCATGAACCTTCGATGTCCATTCGAGTATTTTTGAAGAGAATGGATTTTTCGGTCATGAACATTGCATGGATACTTCAACCCGGGCTTTGAAATGAAATAAATATTATTGCGTACTGTTCGATGAATGCCTCACGGATATTCGGAAGCTTTCCAGGCCTGGGAGGTTTTCCTCCTACGTGAAAATTGTTGCAATTAAATTTGCTTCGCAACTTTGCCAAGCTGCCAATTTTTCGCAACGTAACCTTAATTTAAAAAAATATATCTGTTTTTTCGTAATGAAGTTAAAGTTTCTTGCTTTGGAAATTAAACTTGCTCTACACGCGGAAAAATTCAATTTTAGATGCGCTTTAAGCAAAATGCTTCTTAATGCAGTACTTCCTTTAGCTGTGTGACATACAAAACGTTTGTGGGTTTACAGAGGAGAGCTTTATTTTTAGTTGGTGCACCCCTTTTGTTGTTTGGGATTTAAGATTAATGATTTGGATGATTTTCCAAACGGTTTTCGAGGATGGGACCCACAGGAGGGACCCACAAAGGGGGCCGAGGGACCCACAAAGGGGACCATGGGATCGGACCCACAAGTGGCATTTGCGACACGGCGGGATGCAGCGCCTGGAATACGAGGGCTGACGAAGGCTTTCTTACATGAGAAATTGTGCCTACACTCTCGGAAATCACTCGCTGTAAAGAAATAGCATTTTTGCCTAGGAATATACTACTTTTGCTTTCGTTGAAAGCGTTTAGTATATACAGTACGTACAATAGTATCCCAAGCCCAATGTTTATTTTGCCTCCATTAAACCAGATGAAAATACTGCCGACCATGGGGAATTTAATTTCTACGTATTGAATATTGAAATATGAATCATCTGCGAATATAGTCCTCAATTTTATACCCAGTAAAGTCTCGTTTATACGTTATTCACTTGTACGTATTATTCGGTTATACGTGTTTTTTAAATTCCCTTGCGGGAACACTACACAGTTTTTGACATATTCACTTATACGTTTTATTCACATATTCGTATTTTGCCTCGTTCCTTTTGAAAAACGTATAAACGAGACTTTACTGTAATATAGTTTTTATCTTTTTTTTACCGTGCTGAGTTTTAATCTGAAAATCTGTCATTCTGAGTATCTAATCTTATTTTCAATATCGTAATGAATAAATGAATGATGAAGGCGACCAATTAAATAGCCAAAAATAACGAATTCAATTAATTCCCCAAATCTAATTATTTACACGTCGTGCAAATACGAACTCAAAACCTGGTTAGAAACGAGGGTCAAGTGGAAAGCTAATGTCATTTCTCAAAAAATGAGTTAACCGAATAGCTATCTTGTTTTAGTCAAACATGACTATTTCCGAAAATTGGATGTTCCAAGGTCGTCATCTTTCAGGAATACTCATGATGGAAGTATCCTGTTAGTTCGAGAGGAAATTGAAATTTCGAAACGACTGCATTGCTCAGATAAAGAGAGTGTGCTTCTGCGAAAACGCCCACATTTTCAAGGGACGCCTTTGTGAACGGTTTTTAGCCAAACGACTTGTTCAAAATACAGCCAAACAAAATCATGTTTGTAGCTCAAGGAAGTGTTCTGTCATAAGAGCACTGTTTATTTTTGCTTCAGGAAACAATTCTTTGAAACGCCTTTATTTTCGACTCTAAAACACAGTCTCTGGATCAAAGCATTCTCCCCTCGAAAATCAAAATAAAAGCTCGTGCATTATCTTTAGTCGGAAGCTGGTATAATTGTTCCAAGAAATTATTTCTGTGGCTGACGATTTTTTACAGCTAAAAATATCCCGTAATCCTAATTGTCCTGAGAAGAAGTTTGGTTTTTGACGCTTGATCAGTTTTATTTTTAGCGTTTCATTGTGGTTATTCCCATGACCTGGAGCTGTATTCGTTTTTCGACGCTACTTCAAGAAAGCTGCTATCTCATGTCGCAGCAGGAAAGTCATAGCCGCGATTCGCTTGGCGTACCCGACTGTGGTGGTCCATGACTCCAGATGTCCTAAGCGCCTCTGGAACTTCTCTCCAGCACCCCCCCCCCCCCGCGCTTGACGGATATCCATCACTACTTCCCACGTCTGTCTCAATACACGTTTTTTTCGGATTACATTCTAAATTGGGATCAGAGTCTCTGAAATTCAGTGAAAATTCACTGAATTCCCGTCAATACAGCACCACTGAATATTTTCACTGAATATTTTCAGTGGTGCTATATTCATCGAAATTTAGGGAATTTCCACTGAATCTCAGAGCCTTTCACTGATTCAAAATTAAGAGTGTATACCTATCATGATTGATATGAATTTTCGAAATGATTGAAAACTTTTTATCTATTACGGAAATTAGTTGTAATCGTGTCGTTGTTAGAGCAGAACATTTTAAATTACTAAAAAAATCCTTTTTTATGTATATTATTACCCCTTAACGCATCAAATCTTTAATTCGATAATTTTGTTGAAAGTTTTGATATCTGGTAGGTTACGCTTTCAGTCTCAAACCTAATTCTTAATCTCTCCCAGACGTTCCACTTTGGTACACGAGAGAATCTTGAATTCAGATGCAAATACAACAAAAGTCAAATCACTGGTGTGAAAAATATTCAGTCCAAGTATTCTCTGAATAACAGTTATATCGTTCTTAAAATGACCATTATATATAGATATTAAAAGCGTCTGAAATTCAGTGAATAATTGGACTGAAGTTCTTTTCAGATCAGTGATTTGACGTTGGTTATCTGAATTTAAGATTTCTCTTTTTACAGTGTGTATACCTGTGATTTCTCGAGGAGGAAAAAACCTTCGTCAGTGTGTTATTAGATGCGTTGTGCCTCGCTCCGTTAGTGCTCCACTGTTGCCAAGTCACGCTTATTTCCCTTCGGCCGCGCCCCACCAATCGGTATCATGTTCGGCGACCAGGTTCAGTTACCTCGCGTAACTCTATACTTTTAGTGACGAAAGTTGGAAAGATGTTAGAGGCGGGAAATTGAACCGTTGAAATTTACACGTCTCTTTCCAGGAAGCTCTCTCGGGCTTTGAAATAGGTGCTAAGCGACCCGCTCAAAGTGTGCTGCATGCAGCTAAGCTCTCTGAATTGCGCCTTCCGAGATTGGCACGCGGCTAATTTCGCCAAGTCGCGCGTAAAATGCGCCTTAATTAGCAAAAATGAATACGAATGGCCTCGAGGGAAAAAGAGCCAGTTGATTGAACCAGTCCGCCTCGGAACGAGTAAGAAGCATTCGCGACTCGGCGGAACACTGGTTGTTGCTTTGACTAGCTCGCCATCAGCTATCAGCAATCAGCCATCAGCAATGAGCCTTCAGCCAAACGAAAGTGCACTGCATAGCGCGAACGTCCTCAGTCCTCAGGGTTCACTAGTATTTATGACATTATTAGCAGACCGACGGATAGCTGGGAGGATGAACTGAAAACAACTCAAATCGCTGTCCCAACGACCTTTTAATGGCAGCTAAGTACCGAACACATTCGTGGCACGCGCAGGTTCGACTTGATAACATAACGGCGGTTAAAAGGCGCACTTTGATCAAGTCCGCGTTGCGTATCATGCAAGTCAGGTTTTATCGGGAAATACCTCAGAGATGTTCATCAACTGTTCGTGGCTCGCGCAGGCTACCCTTTACTATAGACGAGCTGCTACTGTAGTTGCTTGGTTGTATTCATCGTGAAGACGTTTTTTCGACACATGAAGACTGTTTTTGGAAGTCGGGTGTTTTTTGAAAAATTCTGCTTTTGAGAAATTTGTCGTTTCTTCTGAAATTCAGAACACATTTTTCGATAAATAATATGTAGACTTAAATGATCATGTCGTTTAGAAGTTACAACTTGTTAATCGTTTCAAAACGACAGTCTCAAAATTGTTACATTTTTTTTCTTCGCAACTCATCTTTTTTTTTAAATGTATTTTTTTTAATTTACAGAGTAGGCCTATTTTACTATGGGCCAACTTCTTCCAAAATCCGGTTTACCAGTGTCCTGAAATCCGCCTTGAAATCCCTGAAATTCGTACATGCTGAAATTCGACCTAAAATTCTGAAATCCGACATAAAATCGTGAAATCCGACCTAAAATCCTTGAAATCCTGAAACCCGGTGTACGATACCCACAAGCCTTAAAAGAGTAATTGTCCCCTCGGTGTTTCATTTGTGACCGTGCAGTAAGAGAACCAAAAATCACTTTCTTAGCTTTTATGTTTTTAATTAATGGTATTTAATACAGAATTTATGACCTGTATGATTTTTTCTGCATTTCACGAACGACAACGGATTTTTGTTTATTGAAAGCATCATTTAGTCGCAAATTGAAGCTGTTATCTTGTTTTTGAAGGCCAACAATATGCTCCTTTAAAGTTGTTGTGAACTGTAGTTGATTTGGCTATTTGGTTCAGTTCGAGCCTCAAACTCAAGGGCTCTCTTATGAAGTAAAAGTTTATTTCGAGTTTCGATCATTCAAGTTGATTGGGGGAGATCTTTATTGGAGGCAGTTTGGGTAGCGTAATTTATGGACGGGCGGGGTTAAGTTGAAGTAGATTGTTGTCGAGTTGGTGACGGCAGACGAGTGTGCAAATCTGCTAATGACCCGAATTCAGTTAGGTTTTGTTAGGGAGGGGTCATGTGGACTGTAGCCGTCTGTGGCCAATGCCCCCCCTCCCGGGGGGGCGAAAAGGGGGGAGGGGCACGACCCCGTATGTGAAGCAGCGCCCTCTTGAACGGGCTAAAACTAATTAGGACTCCAAGTGGTCTTGACTTTGCGAAGCACTTGTGAGATTCACTGCGTTTCGGGAACATTTACTCAAACTTTGAGTCCATGTGGCCATGTGGAGTTTATGAGAAATTGGTGCGTCGGATCATTTTTGGGGTTAGGACTGCCACAACGGCCCGCTAGAGGGTGTTAGTCGACAACTTCAGCAACTGGAATCAAGTGGAGCAACCGGCAAACGAAAAGCCGCAAAGTTTTCAACATGTTTACAACACACTCATTGTTTTTTTCTTATCCATAAAAAGAAAAAATATAATTGGCGTGTTTTCAAAAAGTAAATATTCTCCTCTTAAAAAAAAAATGATAACTTTTTTTCGCTTTTTTGTGACATATTTGATAAAAGTCATGGCCTCACCTAAAATGCAAAATTCTTTAAAGAAAACTAAATAAATAAAAAAAGATAACATTTTTTTTACTTCGTTTTCTACTTAACATATTTGATGAAAGTCATGATCTCCCCTGAATGCAAAATAAGTGTATTTTGCAAAAATATTTGGTTTGAAAATTGGTATTTTGGAACTGATTAATTTCTTCTTTTTTTAAAAAAAAGGGGGGGTTATATTTTTACTTAGAATTCATCAATATCGTAAGTATTCCAGTCTCTGATTAAGTTTAAGTGTAGGTTCGAGAGCAGCCCCATGGGTTAAAATGGGTGTTCATCGGCTACCCTATGTATTTCACCCAGATTCAACTTTTCAGTGATGAGAATTAATGTATATCACATAAGAGTAGTGCTTAAGCCGTAATCCCATGTATAAACTACATGGGTTGAGGCACCTTGTGCCTCGCTTCGCCATGGCTACGCCTTAAAAATACAAAAGAACGCGGTATTGCTGGATTACGGGAGAGATTTTGGGTATGCAGGTCTCCCCATGCAGGCGTGTTGATAAAGTGTAGCCCATCCAGTCAGCCAGACAAGTACAGGGTAGACTTGAAGATAGGTCGGGTTAGGGCACCGGCCCACGAGGCGAAAGAAAATGTGGCCACGCCCCGAAGCATGGCCTGCGCCGGAAGAAGGGCAACCCATGCGACACAGGCGAAACGATTGCTGTTCATGGACCTAAATAATTGAATTTGTATCTTCAATCATCATAAATTGGGTCGCAAAAGATCGAAAAATGGCGCAGTTGCGCCCATTAATAGCTTTAATTAACTCCCAAACGGAATGGGGCGCGTGAGCGCCCATTACGAACAGTGCGCCCGGAGGTGTCACCAGTAGCGGAACAAAGAAAGTTGACAGCTAAGTGCTCTGCAATTCCACTAGCAAAACGAGGTATTATTTCGCGACATTTTATTCTTTTTTACTCGTTCTTTACCTCTCCCTACCCACCTTCCATTTTAGAGGTTGAACGACTATAGCGCTCAACGCGGATGACCGCCGTTAGCAAAAGGGTGTATGCTATGTTATCGCCAAGCCTGTTACCGCTTACTTCTCGGCGGCAGGATTATCGGGTTAAGGTTTTCTCAGGTTATTTTGAGTACCTGATGTCTGCCGCCTTGCTATGTAACATGACCTTAACCCATTACAGCCCAAAGATTTGGCAGTGAAATTAAGTTTAAGAGAAATTGAAAGCATTTTTTCCATTAAAATACGCAGTTTCAAGCTTTGGGAAATGCCTTAACTATTAAATTTCAGATTTCCAGAGGGGTGATATTTTTTGAATCGTCACAATACTGAACTGAAAAGATCCTCTAAATTAATATTTTTCTGTTTCCGAACGGCATCGCTTGGCGGTAGTGGGTAAAGGTTGAACATGTAAACCTTCAAAATTTGCCGCTTAGCTGATACTGCAATTGTGTTATTCTTTGTCCGAATAGAAACTGAAAGTGCTTCGAAAGCATTCGACGTCGTGTACAGTTTCACTAAAAATTTATGTCTGAAATAAAGGTTCGTGAATGTCTCACATAACCAAAGAACGATAACTTTTGTCGCGGAAGTTACTTTGGGGCTTGGCGACAGACTGAAAAGAATTTCTTGGCTGAGTTTCGGCCGTTTTCAGCAACCAGGGGGACCAGAAAAGTTGCTGGGACCAAAGCCAACCTGCTCACCCAACCCCCCAACCGGCGACTGAATGCAACCCTTGGTTTGGGGCTGGCCGCTCCTAGTGCAGATCTGTGTTATACCTTTGACAAAGGACCTCACCTCCGACGCCAGCATTTCATACGTCTTTAGTACTTAGGCCCCCGAAAGGGTTGGGCGCTCGATTCACGTCCAACGGAACAAAATATCACATCCCTAAGACATGATATTAAAAAGCGAGTTGAATAAGCAACAAGATAATGTGAGTAGTCACGCAGCAAATCGAGTCGACCACACGCCCTTGTAAAATATGGACCCTGATTCCCGTGACCTCTTTCGTAATAAAAGCCCAAATTTTTATAATCCGATCTTTACAAGTTATTTTAGCAGGGATCGTTTTCTTTAAAAACTCTACGTTATCCCACTACCGCCCAGCGATGCCGTTCGGCAACAGAAAAAAAATATC
>Ga0058701_10005033_pt1 | contig 10875 bp, 3 predicted proteins | sample AgamicOrMae_FD_97039 | JGI IMG/M metagenome (GOLD analysis project Ga0058701, IMG submission 97039) | Agave microbial communities from Guanajuato, Mexico - Or.Ma.e | ecosystem: Host-associated > Plants > Phyllosphere > Phylloplane/Leaf | place: Guanajuato, Mexico | collected 2012-06-04 | reverse complement strand
GCGCTCCGGCGGCTCGGCGCGGCGTCAGCCAACACACACAGTGGAGGTCCGCACGGACATATCGTACGCCATGCTAGTACGTTGCCGGGCGCGGATGCCCTACAATGCGCCAGGCGCTACTAGTTTTTTTAACACTACACTCGTCTCTTACAGGTAATGCCAACTTTGCATTTTCTATATTTTTTTTATATAGGACGTTTCTCGCACTGAAATAACTGAAGAAGCTTGAGTTTTGGTTGTAGATCACAAAACGCCTTTTTGTTTATTTATGTTTATTTTCATTTCGTAACGTAGAAAGACTTTTTCATGAAGATTTGTATTTATTCTGGTTGGTTATGTTTAAATTCATTGATGCTAGCTTGAACCAACATTCATAAGCAATGTATTTTGTTCATGCTCTTAACGATGAATAAGACTTTCTGCTCAAAAATTGTTACGATCCAAAGCGTTTATGACAACACTTTCTTGTACGGTGTATATGTTAATACACATCATTTCCGGGAACCATGATTTTGGATCAGAGGTGTGTGCCGGAATGTGAACGTGGATGGCCGAAGGATTGCTTGCAAAATTATAATGTTTGCCAAATCAAAAGCCCTTTTCGTTTTGTTCACATTAGATGCAAGATAAAAATATTGTGTTGTGGTTGTTTTTTCAGTCGAACAAGGATACTTTTAAACATGTTTGAGTGTTTCTAAAAAAAATTGCAATTCAATGAGGAAAATGGACCATGGAACATGCCATGAAGATAATGTGGATTATCTTCATGTTATGTTATTTAATACTGTAGATTTTTTTCTTCACTAGTAGACTCATAAAAGGTTTAATAAGAATTTAGGGGTAAGAATAACCTACCCCATTTTCCTTCCCCAGTTTACTCATGAGAGGTTTAGGAATTCAGGGTTAAGATTTACCTACCCCAGTCACGTAACTGATCAACGTCTTCTGATGCACTTTGAGGACCGTGTCTTGATACCAGTATACTTTCATGTTTCGCTGAGGCCACGAGTCCACTTGAGAATACGCCTACAAGAGGTTGAGCTAAAAAAGTTTATACACATGGATGTGACTTCCTAGCTATGAAAATGATAATAGGTGACGCATTTACAATAAAAAATGAAACATACGGTAAAGATGCGCGGATGCCTTCAACTCCCGGAAACCGTCTGGCCAATCGACGCCGAAAGACAGACTTTATATCCACGTAACGTGCACTATTTGATTTAAAACTTTATTTACACGTCCATGCATTCCATGTGGGCCTAGAACGCATTTTCGGTGACTTCGACGCACGGTGAAGAATAAGAGGAATCTCCCCAGTGTATTTTAAATGGACGTTAGACGTAGATCTAACAACACCGTTTTGTCATTGGGGTCAGAACATATACGGCATAAAAGGTTTTGTTATACCAACAAAATCATCTGTTAAAATAGGGATAACAAAAATATTTTGTTACAACAACAAAATGTTTAGTTATATCAACAGAACGTTTGGTTGCTGCAGCAAAACTTTTGGTTGCAGCAACAAAAAAAATGGTTTGTTGTACCTAATTTTGTTGCCGTAACAAAACCATTTTTTTCCGTGTACACCTAATCCAAAGAAGAGGTTGCTGCGATACTCGTGAAACCGAAGTTTATGTTGAAGGCCTAATAGTTCTATGCTTCAACTTATCAAGCGCTTATGCGCGGACATTCCTCTCCGACCCGTGTATATTGGAAAACAAAGAAGAAAGTTTTTCTATTTTTTTTTTCTTATTATTATTTATTTTTTTAATGAGATACCGAATTCTGAAAAGTCAAGGTAGATATCTGGAAAGGAAGTATTAGAACAGAGCCTTTTAGCACTTTTACTTGTTCTTCGAATACGTAGAAAAGACGATGGGTTGTATTGGCATCCCCTTGATCATTTAGTCACTCGCCAGGTGATTCTGTACAGTTATTTTGGTTAACATTAACCGGAGAGAAAATCGAGTTTGTGCGCTCTCAGTTAAAAAGATCTCTTGAACTTGTCTTTCAAGTTCCACCTTACATTAGTTCAACTTCTCATTTAATTATGAGGATTAACGGAATTACATCCCGCATATCTTAATTGGAGAATAATTTAGGTGGGGTGCCTTGAGCTTCGCTATCGCTCTAATCCTCTTTTGCCAAGCTTAAGCCAAGAAGTAAGCCACATAGGAATTGGTGACAGATCGCGGTAATTTGGGTTACCTAGTTTTCGTGTCTTTTGCCTCGCTCCGCTTAGCTTGACAATGAAACATGAACATGTACGACGAGAGAAGTGCAACTTTAAAATGTTTAGTACAGTGTGGTTGCGGGCACGCGGTCACGCTTAATAGGAAAAGCGTGGGAGGAGGTTTATGAAAACGCGTAAAACAAGTTAACCGGAATGTGACTAGAAACGACAACACTTCCGCTCATTCGACAGTTTAATGTGCGTGGCCTTAACACTTTATTAGAAAAAAAAGTAGGCTAAACATAGGCGCCAAGCCCTAGCGCCCTTCTACTGTAGTTGCCCAAATTAAAAGAGATAGAAAAAAAATTCGTCATGCTATTGAGACCAGTTTTGGCGGGAACTGACATTTATCTCCTCCTTTCTGAACTTGTCTTTGCATAAAGAACATGTTTTTAAAGGAAACTCTTTATAAAGTCAGGATGCATTTCATTTGCCGTATTACAATAGAACATGAAGAAAAAGACCGTGCAGACGTACAAGAAACAAAAGCTTGATATTTAGTTATTAGCTCTGATAACTTGAAGCCGTTAGCCCTGATAACTTGAAATCCGAAGCGGCTAAAATTCTGTAGTTTTACTTTGATCTCAGGTTTTAAGAGATGGTGTAGGTAGTGAGCAAAAATTGGGTGGATCTAACATAATTTGGAGTGGCTTGAATTATGATGTGCTCGAATGATTTTCGCGAGGGCTCTGCCTCAATTTAGCTGTATTTTTACACATTCATGGCCAAGTGTATTTTATAGCATACTGATTACCTGCTTTAGTTCACACGGGCCTATCGTCGCTCTCACTCCTCGGTTTTGCTCAAATTCCCCCGCTGCTTACAACACCGGAAACGAAATGTCGCGCCTATCCCCGCCACTTCCGGTTACATTTACGGACCTTTGGGTTCACCCGGTCGAGTAAACAGATGATTCTACTGTATAAAAATGTCATGAGCGGAAAAACTTTGTGTGGACTTGGTACTCCTTTATCCGCCCAGACAGCGTATAACTACCGTGCTTACTAAACATATCAAAATCACCTTATTCGTATAAATCATGTTGGATTTGCCCTATCAGTTTGTTTGCTATTATCTCACTTGCCACTTATGCCTATTTAAAGTAGCCGTGACGTTTTCTTACGTCAGCCAAATGTGCTGGATTTTAGGCCTGCGTACTTCTTCCGCGACGCCTCGATTTCTCAGGCGAAATGTCTTGGCAGAGGCAGAACCCAGATATGGGTCACTGAAAACCGGGTTTGATGTGTCTATGCATTGCCAAATATCCATTTACGTAAAGTATTCAACTGACAAGCTTGGTGCATGGATATTCAGCATCAACACAGGGATATCCAATGATGATTCATTGTATTTACAGATGATTCATTGAATTTAATGAATGGATGATTCGGCATGGATATTGCCTAGACTTTTCAGTTCAGGAAATACGTAATAAACAAAGAAAACTTTACTGTTTAATGTGAAGATGTACCGGTACGACGTATTCTGGCACGATAACATAGATCCACACAAAGACAACCTAACGTGACCTGAATCATCTTATGAAACTTAACACACTTAAGGGAGGGCAAAAAAAAACTTACTCTCCGAAGTTTTTGTATTTTCCTTGTCTTAAATAAACATGATCATTAACCCCATGTGGATTTTCTTTTAAATACGCCTTCTTTATTCTTTTTCTTACAGTTTGCGTCCGAATAAACGGCTTGAACGTCCCGCGTATCGTTTTAAACGGCACAAGCCACGCCTTGTTGAATTGCGACTATTCCCTGGCTCAGTCTGAATCAGGGCTTGTGGTGCGCTGGTTTTTGAACAGCAACCCTGTGCCAGTTTACCAGTGGATACCCAACACCGTTCCTCGCGGTTTGGGGGTTTTGAAAGGACGAGTAGAACCGGGCGCCGGTGCCGTGGGAACCCCGACGGCGCACCGAGCTCTGCTCATCAGAACGCCGACTACTGAACTCAGCGGTGACTGGAAATGTCTCGTTTCGTCTTTCGCCAATGAAGACTTCATGACGAAGAGGATGGTCGTTTTCGGTACTTATATATTTTTTACCAAAATTTTAGCCATCCCACGATGTCTTAAGAAAAATTTAAGGAACGTTTCAGGTGTCTTATGTCACGTGCCTAACGCTGTGTACATTTAGGGTCGTCCATTTTTCATGTGGACCAAAATAGGCCAATTTTTGAATCCCCTCCCCCAACTCCCCATGTAAACTGACGGGTATCAAGGCTTGAATCCCCCTTCCCCCGTCGTTCACGTGAACATTCATATTCATTTATTGAAGAAAAAAAATGCGAACAGCATTAAAAACTTTTTTAAGAGGCTGGATTTTATTAAAAAGAAAGAACTGAAATGGTTTCGTTACATTATTTTGGCAACCCGGCTTAAAATATTAGCAAACAACCCTGAAATTTTTTGTACGTGTTATTTGTTATTCTTTTTGTGTAATAGGCAAAGTGATTGCGATACAATGAGACCTTCCTAGCATGGTGAACTAGATTTTGAAAATAACTCACAATCAGTTTTAAAAAAGCGAAAAAGAAGATAAAAGCAAGTAACAAAACCGTTGATTTAGGATCTTGTAGCCTATTCAAAAAAATTCAAAAACACTTAAAATATATTTTAATAATTATTAATAATCTCCTCGTGTTGACATTGCGGCATTTCGGAACTAATAAACGGGCGATCTTATTCTTCACGTGACGTTCACATGACGTGTTCACGTCACTTTCCGGTGACCAACCCCCTCCCATATGAACAATGTAGACTATTTGGGATCTCTTCCCCTCCAAATGGTTCACGTGATTAATGGATGACCCCTTTGTAGGTTTCCAACTTATGTTTTACTTGCAATGAGTTTATTTTTTTTACTTTTATGTTTTACCTGTTTGACCGTAGATTTACAAATCAGGTTTCACTGGAAATATGGAAAACATTCCTCGAACCAAACACTTTACAAATGTGACTTAAATGCTGACGTCAGTTCAAGGACAGATTTTACGACGCAGTAGTGTACCTGTATGCAATTTTAAATTGACCAGCTTGTAATACTTTCTTTTTAAAGTTTTTTTTCTAAAAAATTGAAAAAGTAAACAGTAAAACAAAAGTTATTTATCACTTTATTTTAACGAAGCGGCTATTCACCCGCGTGCCCCATATAAAATGTATTAGGTTGGGTTCCATGCGTTCAAGTTACCTCCCATTTCAAATTCATTACGTGCGTGCGTTCAAGTCTTCATATTTGCGCCGACGGGCTAATAGTCGACCTTACGTATTTTACACTGCTGAGGTCAAGCAAAGCGTCTTGACATAGTAAACACTTTTGAATTCATTTTTCTTTTCTTTAACCTAAAAGGTCCACATAGCCTTGTAATGTGAATTCATTCCCTTGTGGTAGCCCGCTTCAGCGAGCATTTACGCGCGCATTTTCTTTCGTTTTCAGCTCCTGAGAGGCAGTTTGAACTGAAAGCGTCACCCGTCATGGCGGGCGGCTGGACGAATGTGACGTGCCGTGCGACTGAAGTTTACCCGGAGCCGCGTCTCCTGCTCTTCGGGGACACCGACAGAAGCACCGGAGCCCGGAAAGCCTTGGCCGGAGTGACAGTTCTGACGCAAGCCCGCCCGGCGGACTACGATATTAGCGCATGGGCCATGGTCCGAGCTGGGGATCCACTCAACTCCGGGACAGCGACTGTCACGTGCGTTCTCAAGGTTCCAGAAGCCAACCACAGCCGTTTCCAGACTTTGGACCTTCTATCAGGTACGAAAATGGCACGTCACGTGCCTTCCAAATTCTGCAGTACCTTCCTCGTGTGTTCTAAATTTTCATCCTGAAGGCGAGTAAGTACAGCATACCTAATGTATCGTCGGCAAGCCGAGGGAAACAGTAGCCAAACGAGGCATAGGGCACGTAGCCTATCTAGAGGTTACAGAATAAAACAAAACCAGGGTCGTCGAGCCTTTGCGGGGCCGAGGGCGCCAAAGGGAGCGCGGGGCTGGTGAGTGTGCTTTTTCCTAAGGTACTGTACAGTACCGGTACATAGTGATGTCCATAAGTGATGGACCAAACAAAATCAAGTGACTTTTTTGTAAACTAATGTGTGTTCGTAGCATTGCCTAGGAAGGGCAGTGAGTGTGTGGAGGCAAGAGGAGGTGCCCGCCTTTCCATCGGAACCTTCCCCGACCCACCCCGCGCACTGCTGCCAAAACACATTAGTTTACAAAAAAAGTTACATTTTGTTTGGCCCCTCACTTATGGACATCACTGGAAGCGCATTTTTAGGAAAGGAATAATTATTTGGTGCAAGAATCCATAACAAATCCTAACATGGATTTCCAAAAATTCACGGTTATCCATCTACGGATATCCGTATGGATATATCCAAGAAAAGATATTAATATATGGACATATCACAATGGATATCCGTGGATAGCACGAATCTGAGTGGATATCCGTGCTATTATGCATATCAGTCTTCCATTATACATGCTTTTAGAGTTATCCATCAGGATTTCCATGGATTTCTAAGAATATCCATATTCATGCGTGGACTTGCTAAGGATTCTTGAACCACGGTTTATTATTGATTGAATGAAGGACGTGATTGTGTAATAAATCATTTTATTGCTGTGCTCATTAGCATAGCATTATGTAAGACAGTAAGTATCTCTTTAAAAAAAATGAAGAAAAATGAAAGAGCTTTGGAAATCAGACAAAAGTATCTATCTGTCTTTCCCAAAGCGCAGAGCTGGGCGCGGCCAATGCCCCCCTTCCCCTACCCCTTTTCCGTTCGTTATTTGCTGAACATATCTATCATATTAAAGCACATACTTCCACCGGATTATTTTCACACCCACAACAGGTAAGAACACCAACAGGTGTTTCGCTTTTACTCTGTATACTAGGGGAAAATGTAATTTCAACTAACATCACCTACATTTCTATTATTATTTCCTATTATTATAATTCTTTAGGATTAATCACATCCTGTGCTTATCAAAATACAGAAGGATGCAAGACGGAGACGTCACGGGCGTAAATAATTATTCGTTTTGAATAAACGGAAGAGACTTGAACGCAAGGGTTATCGGGTAATTGGTAGTTTTGCCGCTGTAACAGAAATATGTAAGGGAAAACCAAACAATCTACCACTCATTTATGAAAAGTAAACTGAGAGGGGAATGCTAAAGCCCCCTTTTCACGTCGGGAGAGGGGGGCACACTTACTGCGACAACTGCGATAAGAATACAGTATATAATACTGATTTTAGACTGCAGAGGCGTTACATTTCGGACTCATATACCGTATTTTCTAGTGTATGAGCCGGCCTCGTGTATGAGCCGAATGCGATTTTTGGGGCGCATTCCGAGGAAATCTCGTACCGGTGAATGAGCCCAATACAGGTTTTGAGCCAAAAACCATCAAAGAGACCCCTAAGTATCATTTTTTTTCGACAGAAAGCTAAAATATACGCACGAACTTTTTTTTAGTTAAAAAAAAAACTAACACACATATGAGCTTTTGACCAAACGCAAATACAACCGTCTGAAAGAGTGGGCAAACAATCGATGAACTAAATATAAGAACGTTTCCGCGCCAAATAGCTCGATCCCATAGACTACGCAACCAGTTTTTGGTTTTAAAAATATCACAAAGCAGGAACATAGTATTATTTGAACGATCAAAGGTTACACTTGAGCTTTTTAACGATCGTTATACGCAGTTGAAAACGTGATTGATCGTATAAATTATAAATTTAGGCACATTTCTGCTCAAATAGCTCTAAGACGTAACCAGCCTTTTTTGGTTAAAAAAATCAAACTGTCGCGACAGTTTGTACCTTTGTATAAGCAGACTCCGTGTATAAGCCAAACCGTTTTTTTTATGATTTTAGCTTAAAAGCCGTTTAAAAATGGTCGACTTTTACTCCGGAAAGTACGGTAAATTTGGAAAGAATTTCTTTCCGGTGGATTGAGATGCGAGCAGAATTATTTTTCCTCGTTGATTGGAGTTTTATTTGATTTGTTTTTTCAGGGCTCGCCTCACCTTCATCATCTCCGTATTACATTCTTATACTCGTGATGTTCGTCATACTTCATTTTAATTCGTGTAGTAATCTGAGATCCATGGATGTGGATGTGATGCAACTCAAGTGCACCGCCCTCCAGGACCTGAAATGTGGGACATTCGTGTGATATGGTTTGGTGAGCACAACAGTCGGAGTTAAGGTCAGTACCGCTGCGGCAGCTGCGTTCCACATCGGAAACAAATACTTGATTATAGTTGTGCTTCCTCCCCTACTCTTTCCCTCAACTTTTTTTTTTCGTTTTATATGCCTTATACCCACCCCTCCTCCTTGTCTACCGGTCCCAAAACAGAACTTTATCAATTAAGGAGAGTGTCATTGTTGAAGTTCTATAATGATCTGCAAGATGAAATGCACCTCGATGAGGTAATGTCCTTTGTTACCCGATGATGAGCGGGCTAAAATGTACGTCGGTTTTTGTCTCGAGAATCAACAAACATTATGAGTGGAGAATATCCGTACTGCTTCCACATGTTCGTGTCAGAGTTTCTTAGAATTCTTTTCGAGTGTAGACTTTTTGCCAAAAGTACAATGCATCGATGAAAAATAGATTTCACAAAATTGATTGTTCAGTTACGTGGAACTCCTATAGCTTTCCGTCTCTTGTAATAATAAGAGTATCCCCTCTTACCAAACAGCACGGTCTAAAGGCTTCAATCACAACAAAGTTTGACGCCTCGTGTGTTTTTTTTCTGTTCTTTTATTTTGTACACAATAGTGTAAGGCGCTCTTTGTACTGTACGGAAATTTATTGTGCAAATGAATGATTTGTTCGTTTTTCTTTGTAAATAAATATTTATTTGATTACGAAAACGAAAGTTTCACTTGGGTCACCGCATCGTGGGTATGTCCGAAGAGGTACTGCCGGTTGTGTTGTCTTTGTCTAATATGTACCGGAATGTGAGGCACACACGTCAGTTAACGATCATCAGGCGAGTCCCACCGTAGACATTAATTGGACCACCCGAGAAATACACTTTGTACACGTTGCGTATACGTTGCGTAACGCAACGTACTTTTCTAACGAAATTTTGTACGCCGCGTATATGGCACCATACATCACACCGCATACGACGACATACGGTATATACGGCGTCGTTTACGGAATTTTTGTACGCCGCGTGTACGATTCCGTATACGGTGTCACTGTTTTTGTCGCACAAGGAAGAGTCGTACACGGATCGTTTAGGCCAGTGATCTCCATGAGAGGCGCGGCGAGAACTGTCGTTGCCCGTACCCTCAGTTCCGCTCCTCGTAGCGCGACCTTATCGAGAGGGGACCTCTCCTAAAGGAACCTCTCGAGCGGTAGCCGCTCGCACAGTAGGTACCTTCTCATAAGAGCAAACCAACGCTCACTGGGTAGTGGTTAGGGAGGAGTATCTCCAAGGAGGCCAGGTGATGGATAGGTGCAGCCCATCCGGATGACAGCGAAAATATACTAAGACAAACCAGGTTTGCTCCCTTGCTCAGCTATGTTTTTTTGCCTCAAATCTTTTGGTAGAAAGGCAAATTATTTTAACGGTGTGGCAAAACCTTTTTATTTATTTATTTTTTTGCTTTTGAATTTTATTTTCTTTATTTTGTTTGTTTGTGCCGTGGGTGTTTCAGAAATTTTTACTCCTAGCGTAAAACGTCTCACAGGGTATTAATTAAAATGGTTCACACCTCTTGTTGACACTTAGGGCTTCGCCTACCACACCAATGATCTAATAGAGGGATATTTAATCTCAGCAGTGACTAAGTCGGGATCCCATTTCACCCCCCCAACCCGCCACCGCGCGCCACCCTCCGGAGGCGATTCTTTCTGTCTCACTTGTTTTTTTTTCTTTCTTTTTTTCTAGTGGAACGAGATCGTATGGGTGCAAAGCGATTTAGAACGAAAAAGCAAAGTTAAAAGTTTTGAGTATTACTGACCTTTCCACACTGGGCCAGTAGTTTTTAATGTTCTCGGAGGTTTTGCGGTTTTAAAGGATAAATCCATCAGGAAAACTGGTTCGTCCTTGATGATTAGCGTAAAAGTGGAAGCTCACAAAACTAATATCAAGCGCATCCCGCTGCGCGCTCTTTGACCAGAGCCATGCGATATTGCCAAACGTGCGTTCATACGTTCAAGAAAAGTACCCACAGGGGCGTAACGGTGCGTTTCCGGACATGAATTTCCTACCTCGAATGACTCCCCTAACCCTCCCCCATGTGTGGTTGCCGTTTGTCGGTGAACTTTTGAACCTCGATGGGACGTTTTCAACCACTTCGAGACGCTCTCGGTCATTGTTTGTACGAGTGTTTGGGATATTGAATCGAAGTGAAAATCGGATAACATTTGACGGAATGGTAGATTGAAGAAGGAGAAGTAAGAGAGTGTGCTGTATTTGCAAAGGAAAAAGTGGACATGTTTGACTCGAAATATGAGAATGTTCGAGCGGAGTGGAAGGAGCGGGCCCACATAGCAAATAGACGTCTATAGACGAGTCTATCTATCGTGTTAGTCTAATAGACATCGAATAGACATCTACCATTTATTTTTTAGACCCACTAATGCGTCTATCTATAGT
>Ga0058701_10005032_pt1 | contig 10875 bp, 7 predicted proteins | sample AgamicOrMae_FD_97039 | JGI IMG/M metagenome (GOLD analysis project Ga0058701, IMG submission 97039) | Agave microbial communities from Guanajuato, Mexico - Or.Ma.e | ecosystem: Host-associated > Plants > Phyllosphere > Phylloplane/Leaf | place: Guanajuato, Mexico | collected 2012-06-04 | reverse complement strand
GAGCGGCGGGTTACATGAACACTTTACACGGTACTTTTAGTCTCTTAACTAACGAGGTGTTGCCGTCGACATTCCCGGCGGAAGACTGGGCAGGCTCTGACCGGTCCGCCGAGGAGAGGGGAGAGGGGGCCACGAGTTGACGGCGGCCACTCTGAGGACGGCTCCTGGCACGTAGCTAACCAAGAGAGAAGCCGAGGGGAACCAACTTGGGTGGTGGATACACCACAATTTTCACTTCTCTTTCTTCAGATGAGGGATATACTCTCGACAAGAGATCAAGGCGGTCAGGGACAAAAATAATTTTTTCCGCGCTGAGGATAAGAAAATAACTTTAGGTTTTGTTGGGCTAGGGTTCCTTAGTTTAGTCGCTGGTTGGGGGTCTTAATAATTTTATTTTTTATCCTGATTCTATAATTTGATTTTTTTTACAAAAGGAACAAAATTAAAGATCAACCCTTTTCTTATCATGGATGAACTGTCTCCATTATGATTATGAACTACTGAGATAGCCTAAATAATTTTAAAGGGGGTACTTGACCAATTTTTATCGAGAGTCATCAGGAAGAGCTAAAAAAATGACGAAGAAAAATCAAAAGCAGCACCTGACTTCAATCAGCCGATTGCCTGGAAATCGAGTTCAAAGTTGCCAGTGACGTCATAGAATCTGTGGAATTCGGCAAACTATACAGATTCTGTGACGTCACAGGCAACTTTGAACCCTATTTCCGGGCGATCGGCTGATTACATAAAGGTGCTTCTTTTGACTTTACCTCGTCATCTTTTTAGCTCTCTCTGATGACTATCTCGATATAAGTTGGTCAAGTACCCCATTGGGGTTAAGTTTTAGGGTCAGGTTGCTGGATTAGATTGTTTGATTTGGTCAGCTGCGACATTTCAGCTCGCGAGTATTCAAGAATACAAAAACTGGTGCTTTAGGCTTACTGTATTCCGTTGTTCTGGCCACGTGGTAGTGCGCGGGCGGATAAACGAAGGTGGATCCTTTCTGCCTGGCGTAGACAGTAATGTTGTAGCGGCTGAAGGGAGCCAACTGGCCGAAAACGAATTCGTCGGACGTGATCCACGTGGTGTGGTTCTTCCACTCGTCCTGCTGGAACGGCGTGATCGACGGGAGGAATTCCAAGGCAGTATCTCCGGACGCCGAACCCTTGTAGTAGATCTTAATACTCGTCGCGTTGTTCATATCGGGATCGTCTGTAATCTCAGTAACCTGAAAAATACACAAGCGGAATGACAGTCCGTTTTTACTATCGCACCACGTCTTCTACAATCATTCATGAAAATTTATAGATCTACAAACGAGTAACGTAAGTTAGATAAGGTTAGGTTACAATAGATTTGTCTAAATTAGGTTACGTGCCCTCTGCCTCGCTCCGCTAACGGAGCGGCTGTCGCTTCTCAGCTACGGTTAACTTCTCACCGGTAGTAGCTGTCGCTAAGTAAGCGGCATCAGGTTTGGCGATGAGAGGTAACGGATTAAGTAGGGTAACGTTAACACAATAAAAATGTAACCCCATTTTTAGGCAGTCCCACACCTGGTTTGGATTATGAAGGTGAAACGGGGGAAGAGCGTCCTTTCGTTGTTTTTGAAGATAAACAACCATATCAATGAAATGGTCTCGTCGAGAGCTCTTCAATGATATGGTTATTCATAGAGATATCTTTGAGAATAACCATATTACGCTCTTCCCGTTTTACCTTCATACCTAAAACAGGGCTTAGTTTTTACTGTGAAGTTTGCTAGGATGGGGTGCTTTGTGACTCGCTCCGCTGTGCTCGTCAACAATTTGGTGTGGTTAAGCTCGAGAGAAGAAAGCCGGAAGATACGAGATGGGAGAGACTGGCGGATACAAACCTGGAAGATACGCGAGGCCGTTCCATTACAGTTAGCCTCATCCCGACCGTCTAGGCAATCTCTGCGACCGTCACAATACTTGGCAGCTTCGATGCATTCATCGTTGCAAGGAAGGAGACCAGGGTTGCAAATGACTTGCGCTGAACAGACAACGAGGCATGAGCAATCAGCTGATCAGGAGTGAGAGCTAAAGACGTTATAGGAGCACTTACTGGGTACAGGCAATTTGCCTGGCCCGCAGGAGATCTCGTCGGAGCCGTCAGGGCAGTTGCGCACTCCGTCACACACCTTCTTACGGGGGATGCACGACCCGTCCACATAGCATTTGAACTGTTCGCTGGTGCAGGCGATTTCGCCTTGGCAGTTTTCCTCGTCTTCGCCGTGTTCACAGTCGGAGAATTTGTCGCAAACCCAGGCGTCTGGTATACAAGTACCTGCCAACAAAACGATATTTTTCGTTGATGGAAGCAGATACCGCTTTAACAAGCGCGCGAGATCAGGATGAAAACAACACGGTAAATGGAAGCAAGTATTACTCGGTTTTACCCTAAACAGTAAAAAAAAGGAAACTTACTATGCCAAAAAAAAAGACAGACGTTATATCCACGTAACGTGCGCTATATGATGAAAAGATTATATCCACGTACATGCATTCCATATGGGACTAGAACGCATTTTCGGAGACTTCGACTCACGGCCACCAACCTACCTAATACATTTTAAAAGGACGATTGACGTGGATATAAGTACTCCGAAAAATAATCCTTACAAAAATAATCCTTACAAAATCATCTGGCGATATTTGAGACACAAATAATTTCGATAAAATTACAAGCAATCCCTTGAATAAATTTACACAAAGTATAAAAACAACAAGCATTCGCAAAAAAAGGTTAAAAATATATTTTAAAAAAAACAAACAATTTTTATTAACTTTTTCTCGAAAAAAAACAAACAAAAAAACAGTGTCTATTGACCCGACTGCCTCATTTAAAATGTATGAGGTTGTGTTCCGTACGTTCAAGTCACCTCCCATTTAAAATGCATTAGGTTGATTACGTGCGTTCAAGTCTCCCAATATTAATGCATGTCGGGTTAATAGCAACTCCCCCCCGCAAAAAAAATAAAAACATAAAAATTTACGAAGTGATTTTTGTAGCACTTTCTCGATGAACGAAAAATTTCCAGTTTCTTCGGCAACGATAGAATCGAAACCGCTTTTTGAAACAACGAGGCTCTTGTGGGCCCAGGTAAAACTCCTTGTTTACATATTTAAGTAATATTGAATGTTTCTTTACCTGAGGAACAGTGGAAATAGTAATCCTGGCATCGCTGGTCCGTTCCGGGGCGCGACGGTTGCTCCGGGAGGATGAAGGAATCATCGTCGTCCTCCGGGTGCGGACAGTCGATTTCATCCGAGCCGTCGGTGCAATCATTCACGCCGTCGCACCTCCACCACAAAGGAACGCACTGGCCGTTCTGGCAGGTCAGCATCCAGGTCTTGCACGACGCCTGCAAAGCGCGCCACTTGTTACGTCACACCTCATTGGCCGAGTTGCGCGGCAATCGCTAGGCCACTGTTCATTGGCGGGATTGCGCGGGAGTCTTTCACTGAGCTACTCATTGGCTTTATGCGATGATCTACTTACGAAAGGCGACGGTGTCGAGGAAGGCGTTGTGCAGTTCCACTCGTCGCTTCCATCTCTACAATCTTCTTCTCCGTCACACCTCCATGACATGAACATGCACATGCCGTCGTGGCACTGAACATAAATTTCGTTAAATTAAGATATGCAGAGAAAAAATCGTAGAATAAGCTATGGGATACGGAAGGGCCTCTTGATGGGGTTCAGCAGGGTCCATGGGAAAATATTTCACATGGGAAAGATCTTTCACATGTGAAAATAATTAGTACGCTGAGCGGACTTACCGTATAGTACTCCGGATCGCACGTGACGTTGGTGCAATTGGCTTCGTCCCAGCCATCCGCACAGTCTTTCGTGGCATCACATTTCCACGACTTTAAAATACAGTGGGTCGTTCCCGGGCACAGGAGCTCATTTTCCTTGCACTCCTTGAACTTCTTCTCGCATCCCTCCTCATCCGAGCCGTCTCTGCAGTCGTTATCTCCGTCGCACCTCAACTCCTTCGGGATGCACTGCCCCCCTTTACACTTGAACTCCCTGTCCGTGCAAGTGGCGTTGGCGGAGTGGCAGGCTTCGTCTGAGCCGTCGGCACAATCGAAGTCATTGTCACAGACAAGATGTCGGGGTATGCACTGGCCGTCGCTCTTGCACTGGAACATTTTGATGTCGCAGCTTTTGTGGGCACAGCCTTGCTCGTCCGAGCCGTCCCGGCAGTCGGACTCCCCGTCGCATCTCCAACTCTCAGGGATGCAAGAGGTCAAGCAAGGTACGTAGCCGGGGTTGCACGTGTGATTCTCCTGGGGGCAGGTTCCGTTCGCGAAAGGCTTCTGTTTGTTGGGACAAACGCACGTTCCATTGAGCTCTTTCAGACCATTTGGACAGAGACAACTGAAAGTGTGTTTCGGGCCTCCGACGCAAATGTATTCGCACTTGTTGAGCGTCTCGTTAGCGCAGGCATTTGTGCCTTCTTGCATGCTATGAGCGAAGATCTGGAAAATAAAGTGAAAGTTATCCTTGGTTTTATCTCTGATCCGGTCTAGAATCGTACCGAAACGTTGAGAAGGGTAAAGTTTTCAAATTTTAACTTTTTTACTACTGTTTTTCAGTTTTTACTTTTATTTTGTCAGTTCCCAAAATCTTTCAACACCACCAAACTAAGCCACTAAGATCTCCGAACATAATCGAGGGAGAAAGTTAGGTTAGGTTCCCAACTAAACCATGTGGAGCAGCTTATCAAAACTCTGTTTACAATCAAAGCATCACTTACAACGCAATCTCGTCATGGTAAATTTGACAGGTTGAATTTTTTACCTCTTGTGTTTAACCCTGGTTTAATTTCTCATTGTGTTGTGAGGATTAACGACGCGTAGGTTAATTCCGGTTCGGTTTGGTCATATGCCTTAAACCTCACTAAGCACGCCTTTCCAACTGACGGTCGAACACAAGATGTGGGTCATTCCCCCTTCGAAATTTTAAATGTACTTCGAATAAGTCCGATCTCCTCCCAACATCAGAAATACGTGTTTTCATACCTCTGGATTAGACCCCATTTGTAACAGTTCACCAAACCGTGATATCAGACTTAACTCGTTGTTTTAAAACCCAGTTAAAATCTAATAATCTTAAGTTAAATTCTAACCTTCAGATCCTTCAAATTGACCAATTTCCTGGAAATCGTCTGGATGCCGCTACCATGGTCTTTGTCCGCCATAAAGATGGCGTTTTGCTTCCAGTCATCCCAGTAGACAAAGTCCTTGAAGACTGCCACTCCGAATGGATGCGAAACTCGATCCTGCAATCACAAATCCCATTACAGAATCTCATAGCATTTTGTTCAAATCAAAAAGAGGGCATGCAAAATTCCAGAATCATACTTCGTTTTGAATAATCTTGAACATTTTTTTGCCGTCTAAATCGCTCCAGGCGATATAGTCTCCCTGCGCGTCGACCCAGTAGATGCGCTCTGCGATGTGGTCCACTGTCAAACCGTTGGGCCAAGACACATCCTTCTTGCCGAAGAGCGTTTTGATATTGGAACCATCCAAGTTTGATCGACTGACGCTGGGAGCCGTTGATGACCAATCCGTCCAGAATAAGTAGCTACGGAACAAGAGCACCGAGTCAACTTGCTTTATTTAAAGAATTTTCGAGTGCCTGCCTACCACTAAGCAAATAAACGGCGAAATACAAAAACATTCCGAGCAAAATTTAGGTTTTGGACTTGTACATTTATTACTCTTAGTTTTTTCGTAATGATTTCTATTTGTTCATGTAGTTTCGTTAAGCTCGACTTAGTTGTATATTGTACTATTTTCATTCTGTGATGAAAAGTCTTCACACATTCTTTGAAAAAAATTAAACCATTTCATGACATTTTGAATCATCAATAGTTATTTTGTCCTGTTTGACGCTGCCCCACTTGGACGTTAAAAAGGAACGAGATATTTGCCATGCATGTAAGAGACATTTTTCAGCGAGCGCCTGCAGTCCAACGTATAGGCAAAAGCAGCGCACAGATGTGAGGCACATTGCCTATTATCAAGCTTGAAGGCGCCCTTTCATGTAAAACATACAGTTCATTGAAGCAATTGGATATACGGCGATACAATTGCTATCACCTGCATTAGAATCTTGGCATCGAAAGTGAGGAATAAGTTTGCAACAAGAAAAGACAAACTACGATCGACGAGCAGAATGTTGGCGGTCCTTACCCGGCAACTGGGTGAACAGCAATGCCTCTTGGTTTGCCGAGGTTCTTCTGGTCGATGATGGTCCTTCGCATCCGGCCCATGTGCGAAATGTCAACGCGTACGGCATCAATGATCCGTTCCACGCCGTCAACGAAATATAGAAGGTTCGAGACCCAGTCAAGAGCCATACCTTCGACCGACGGCAAGCCTTGACTAACAATGACTTCGCTTCCGTTAGAGCCCTGTCCAAGACACTGCCTCTGTGAAACAGAAAAAACTCAGGTTATTTGAAAGGAGCGCTTCGGGAGTTAGGTACACGGCAAACCAGTATTGCCAGATTTCGCAATTGTGCTAATTTTAACCACGAGTAACTCAAGAACCACAAGAGATAACTTAGCATGTCGGGTACGTTTTGGATCGCTCTTGAGCTGAGCAATTCAAAAATGGGATTGATCACTTAGTTATCTTTACCGGTTAAAAAGTTAACCGCGAGTAAAAATGACGGAGTCGCGATATCTGGCAACATTGCAGTGAACCTGTTCGGCCACGAAAGAATCAACATTAAGAGTTTAGCACACTGTCCTTTTCAAAGGTGGCTTTGAAAAAATAAACCCTGAAGGCTGAAGGACACGAAACAGAAAATTCTACCCCTGATATTTGCTGTGAGGCTGTAACCAACCCGAGTAGCCGGAGCCGGACTCGCCACATCAGTTGCGACGAAAATGCGCGAGAAAATAGAGACTGACCTTAATGACATCCAGCTGAGAGTCCGACCAGTACACACAGTTATTCTTCAAATGGAACTCGAGCGCTATGATGTTTTTGGCTCCTGTGATGGGAAGCTGGATGGAACTGTTCGAGCCAAGGTTCACTCGAACAATTTCCTTTTCCCGCGCATAGAGTAAAAATTCCTTGATTTCGCTGTAAAAAAAGGGTAATTTGAGATTTTCCCCTTTCAATTAACCGAGGCTATGCTGAGAGCTTCGTAATTTTGATTTTATCAAATTTAACACGAGAACTATGTGAGATAACCATGCATGATTCATAAGTATTGGATAGCTCTGAGGCTGCGCAATCAAAACCTAAGGTTGATCACAAATTTATCTGAACAGGCTAAAAAGATAAGCGCGTTTAAAATAAAATATCGCGAAACTGGCTGAGAGGGAGGGTCAAGCGCCTACCTGAGCGGACAAGGAAGAACTACGGGCAGATATCGCTCTTGTTTGCCATCGTAGCAGGCGTCTCCTGGAATCTTCCGATATCCTTTGGTCCTGTTGTACGTTTTTCCAGGAGGGCAATTTGCAGGCACGTCGTACGGGTCACTCCCCGGGAAATTCTTGTCACGGATACACTGATGGTTGTTCACGTCACGTACGAAGCCGAAATCACTGCAAACAAAAATAAAGTAACAACAACTTTCTCAAGGCATAGGCTGCACTCTTCATCTTTATGTTCAGTCAAATTAAACAGCGAATACTTGAAAAAACTGGAAAACAGGGTTCAAGGTTAAACCAACCGCCGAAGGTTTTTCGGCCGCCATGGTCCGATTTAGTTAAGAGTATGCTTTGCACATTAGACAAACACGAGCTGAAATCTCGTCTACGGAAGAAAAGCTAATTACTCACCAGTCAAAATCTTCTTCGTCACATTCGCAGTCTACCATTTTGATGGGCTGGTCGTTGTTCTTCATAGAGAAACACTTCGCGTTGGGGTTACGTTTCAAATATGTCTTTCTTTTCCCGAGTATACACGGAACCCGTACATTCGAACCAAGACCAGGGGACCAACGTTTGTAATCTGCTTCGGTACAATTCCTTTCTGGAATTCACAACAAAAACCGTCACCAATTTTCGACAAGATATTACATTTTACTTTTTTACGAAATTTCAGTATTGCACATTTTCAGGTTATACCTCTGCACTGTAAATATGAATGGTTGCCTCTTTTTACTTCCCAATATCAATATTCCGACACAAAGTCAAGCGCGGAACGCCTAACCTGAGTTAACCTGGTCCACAAGTCTGATGGCGCTTACTTTTCGGCAGTAACTGCCGCCGAGTATTAAGCGGCACCAGGCTTGGCGACGGCAATGCGTAACATAGGCATCTCATCTTACAGAGGTTAACCTAACTTCTTAGCGGTAGCCTCTTGTTAATATTCATGATGAAATGAAAGGTTGAACCACGGTGGAACACAAGAGGTAGGAAATAAAGCCTTAAACTCTGAATGTAAGAGAGACACTAACCAAAAGCGTTTATGAGGTCGACCTTGACAATGATCCACTGGTGCTTCTCCGGGCCGGAGCCAAACATGGTGAATACGGTCGTGTTCTCGCCCGGCTCCGTCATCAAGGCATAAGATCGCAGTTTCGTATCGGAGTAGTGATGGACTTGGAAAGAGTTGCCCATATCAGTGGAATACAACAGCTCATTGGTTTCGCCATGCTTGAGGTATTTCACCGCCACGATGACACCGCCGTGGTCGCCGAAGTTGAACAGGTGGGGCCCTTTCAGAATCTGAAAATGGTCATAAAATCATGATTGCAGCTTATATGAGAATGCTCCAAAGCCAAGCCGTATGCAGCTTACTTCTTACAGCGACCGAGAAGTAAGCGGCATAAGGATTGGCAGCAGCCAGGAACAAGCACGTGACAAGACCTTACTTAAGTTGTCCTAAATTAAATCCACTTCAGTGCTAGTTCTCTAACCTCCAGAGGAATAAGATGAAAGTAGAGTTTTTTGTACATTGAAGAGAATTTGATTTCTTCGATATGATCAATTTCGGAAATCTTGTTGTATTCTAAAACACGGGGCGTTTTAAGAAAAACTGCTGTTTGTAATCTTTTGATAACTTTAAAACCCAATAAAAGTTGTGGATGTCGTACAATAAAACTCGCTTTTATACGAGATAATCCCCTGTGGGCGTTTACAGCTTTCTATTTCTGTGTTACCAAGTATGTTCGGAAAACGTCTAAGTTTTCTGTGCATCCTTAAGGGAAAGACTTCCAGAAAACGCCTAAGTTTTCCGTGCATCTGCCAAAGGTTGCAGAGATGAGAGCTGTTGGGTTCAACTGAACACATGGACTTTAACACACTTTGCCTAATCAGATCTTCGGAAAAACAAGGGCTCCAGCCCTGAAGTTTTACTAACTCTAATGATTCGGGAGGACGGGACAACTTACCATTTTCCAGGTGACCCCTGCGTCAGTGCTGAGGAAAAGAGCTGGATGACCGTTGAGAGATTGTCCCACTGTTCCAGAGGCTAAAATCACTCCTGGCGCCGATTTCGACGATAGGATTGGAGAAGTTCGTATTTCCGGAAAAAGCTGATTGAATTTGTGGGACAGGTGAAGCGAGCAGTTGTTCTTCTGAAAACGTCAAATTAACGACCTTAATTTTCTGCCAAACAGTATTGGAGAAGTACATGAGACTTTGCACCCAAAATACAAGTTGTTATATTCGATTCCACCTGAATTGAGTAGCATTTTTACTTTAAATGCACGAATAAAAACAGTTGGAAACAGCCCGTTGAGTTAAGTTGCAGTTTAACGGCTTTTGTTGGACGAAAATGAAAAATAAATAAGACATTGAAAAACTTTCCACGTTTACTCAATTTTATTCAATGTGGACTTAAGGGTGATTGATCAAACGGTCTACTTTATATAATGAATTCTTATTAGAAAAAATAAAATCAAAGACAGGGACTTGAAAAACTAACTGGACGTACAATTTAGCAAGCTGTTTCGATTTTCATTTTGAAAATGTGTCCTCACCGGCCATATTTCGTCACTAGATGGTTTCGAAGGTGCCATTTAAATGCCTGTATTTCGGCTAAAAAATGTCGCTTCTGAAGCTCTGTTGTGTCAAACAGAGTTCGGTGAGGGTATGCTTTTTTATTGGGGGTTGACAGAGGTCGTTATTTTGCACAAATTTATTATCTCTCTTTGTCTATGACTCGAACGTTTGATCAAACATCCTTAAAGGTGCATTTTGATAATTCTTCGAGCTGAATTTCTCGATTTCGAGCTGGATATTTGATAGGTTAGTCGTAGCTCACCACTTCGCAATGAAGAGGTTGGCCTTCGTCATCCGTGAGTGGAGGGTTCAACGGGTGCCATTCTCCTCCTCGGTCGAAGGTTATGACGCTCTGTAGGTTGGCAGGGCCCACATGGGGCGGATTGCCGATCACCTGCGACGCGATGTAGATGCCGCGCAAGCCGTTCACCTCGTGGAAATCCGCGAACGAATCTTCAGACATTTCGCTGTCAAAACAAGATTCAGATATCAGTCAACCAGTTTATAAGCAGAGTCGTTCCAGGAAAATAAAAAGAATTACGAGTTCACTCTGTGAATAGTTCTTTGCGGGGAGGATCCAGTCCGACTTCACTGTAATTTTTTAAGGTAGCATTTTCAAATTTTTGGTTTAAATTTGGTGCTACCCTCCGTCGTCAAATAGAGCGGAGAGATAGCGGAACGAGGCAAAAGGCATCCAACCTAGCCCAACCTATATCATAAGCAAGCCTCTTGCCGTATACCAAGTTTTGATATAGTGCCTTGTGCCTCGCTCCGCTCGGCTGTCGCCAAGCCTGATGCCGCTTACTTCTCGGCGCCCCTGAGCGGGCGCCGAGAAGTAAGCGGCATCAGGCTTGGCGACCGTTTAGTTGGGT
>Ga0058701_10005031_pt1 | contig 10876 bp, 3 predicted proteins | sample AgamicOrMae_FD_97039 | JGI IMG/M metagenome (GOLD analysis project Ga0058701, IMG submission 97039) | Agave microbial communities from Guanajuato, Mexico - Or.Ma.e | ecosystem: Host-associated > Plants > Phyllosphere > Phylloplane/Leaf | place: Guanajuato, Mexico | collected 2012-06-04 | reverse complement strand
TTGGCGTTTGCGACTTTTCTCGTTTGGTGGTTACGGACTGGCGCTTGCGGCGTTGGCGCTTGTGGGTTTTGGCGCTATCGAATGCCCCCTGATAAGTAGATTTCGTTAGAAATCTACTGATTCCCAGTCAAAATCGAACCACTGATTCTCTTCAGTGGTTCGGTTTTGATTGAAAATTAGTGGATGTCTACTGAGAATCATTAGATTTACACTGATTCAAGTTCAGAGTTTAAATGCCGTGAAAAACAAAATTCAAGCTCACTGATTAAATTTTGGATTTATCGAGATCGTGAAGCCTCGTTCCGCCCGCCTTACCGATGCTTAAATTCATGGAAAATCTAACCTTTCATGGAAAATCCAACCTTTCATGGAAAATCCAACCTTTCATGGAAAATCCAACCTTTCCTAACTGCAGGTGGAACTGTATCCATGCTGTTTGTCCGGAGAAAGGGTATAAGTTACAGAGGATGAACTATATTCTCAGAAAACGACAAGTCTCGGCCACCGAAATGTTAATCACCTGCGCACGTGTTTATGAACAGAAATTACCTGGATAGCTGAAAAAAATGACATTGATCCGTGGGTCATGACAGGCCAAGGTTAGGTGGACCAGTCGGTGGGCCGGACCGGGCATTAACGAGCGTAGCGGTAACGACCCAAAGAGACACACTGCCGCGGAGTTCCTTCACGTACATAACCGGACCACTGTCGAACCAGGTACCCGGTACCTTTCCCGCCCGTTTACTGCCACTTCATTCGCCTTTGGATCTGCCTTTCTCGTGTTTGAAGGTTGCGTTTCCTCCCGATGGTGGTCTAATTTTAATCCGAGCGGAGTATTTTTCGAAGCGAGGCACAGGGCTCTTTTGTTTAACCTATTACAACTTAAAGTTGTTGTATGCTATGAATTGATATTATTATGGATCGATAGAGCTCGAACAACAGTATAGAACACGAACACTGTAAAATGAGAATCTTTATTACAGATGCAACAAAAATCAAATTACTGGACTGAAAAAATTCAATCCGAATATTCGCTGAATTTCATTCACATTGTTCTTAAAGTCAGAAGTTTATAGAATCTAAAGAAACGTCTGGAATACAGTGGACCTTTTTTTTCAAATCAATTATCTGACTTTTGCTCTGCATCTGAATTTAAGATTCTCTTTTTACAGTGAAAATACAGCCAAAAAATACAGCCATGTGAACTAATGGTAAGAAAGGGGCAGGAACTAGAACCTCAGATGCCTTTTTTTTGTCTTAATCGCCGCCATATTATTCGGGGTCTTTTTCCTACACTGTAAAAAGAGAATCTTAAATTAAGATGTAACAAAAGTCAAAGCGCTGATCTAAAAATAAATTCAGTCCAATTAAGCCCTGAATTTCAGACATCGGTTTTAATTTCAATCAACTTTTTATTTTAAGAAGGATGTAACTGAAATTAAGACAATATTTAGACTGAATTTTTTTCCAGACCAGTAATTGTTCCTTTGCTGCATCTGAAATAAATATTCCCGACGCATTGTAGCGGAGTTTATGAGAACGTGAAATTCTCTATTTCGCAAGAGTTTTCGGCAACAAGGAAAAAGAAAGGTTTTGTCGTTATACCAGGAAAAGAGTTTCTTATTTTATCACAAATCGTTTCTGTGGAACGCATCATGTCAGCCGCGGTATGTTCTTCGATCAATTTTCACAAAGATGAGAATTTTCGTTCAGATTGAAACACATATCTTGGATATACCTGGTCTGGTGGGCAAAGTTTGAATGGCCTTCTTTCTTCACCAAAGAAACGGTTTCGATTCAAAAAAATGCGCCCAACTCTAGAATTTTTGGTGGTATTCCAATACTATAAATTGTTTTACGATCATAATACCAATAATCCAATATTGATCCGAACTATGACCATCAGGAGACGAAGTATTTCGTTATCATACATCTTGGGAGATCGCTACTCGGAGATGATCTGAACTTTGGCCGCCCTTTTCTGAGGATTTGTCTCAACCAGTTTTCGTACTGCTTAAGGGCCCTGCCCGACTGGTCTGGTATGTGCCGCTGGAGGAAGAAGAAGAAAAAGAAGACGCCTTGTCACTGGGATTAAAATGCGAAGCAAGTCTCTCATCCGTGGTTTCCTTGGAGTGAGACTTTTCAATGCCCACAGAGTCAGTGGAACGTGCAAGTTGCCGTCTCACAGCTTAATACCTTGGAACGGTGCTACGGTCGCTGATAACATCTGATCGACTTTTCCTCGGGATTTTCAGAGAGGAGACGATTATGGTTTCAACGTCCTGGCATCTTTTTCAGGTCCGCTGGAACGATTGGATCGTGGAGACCTTTAAAGGTTACAATCACCTTTGACGTTTTACCGTCGTAGAGTTGCGCGTTCGAATGTTCATTTCTTTTTCGTTTTATTTAGAGGTTAAAGGAAAGGAGAAGAGGTTTTGTTGTGTTCAGATAGCAGCGAAAGTCTGACTATGTCTAAGTAAGATTGTATTCGGAGTTGCAATGAAGGGCCTTTCGGGTTCAGGTTACGTCTTAACCCAATTAAATCTCCCATTACATTGCAGGGGTTAACAATGCTTATCCACGTTATGTGAGGTTAACCAATTTGGTTGAAATTAAGTTAACTTGGTTAGGTTAGGTTAACTTAGGTTACCTTAGGTCACCGTTGTAATGTTAGGTTAACTTACTTAGGTTAACTTAAGTAAGGTTAACTTAAGTTAGGTTAACTTAAGTTAGGTTAACTTAAGTTAGGTTAACTTAAGTTAGGTTAACTTAAGTTAGGTTAACTTAGCTTAGGTTGACTTAGGTTGGTTGACTTAGGTTAGGTTGACTTAAGGTAGGTTAACTTAGGTGAGAAAATCACTCGTCACTTTAGGTGTAAAAGTCCTCTTTTTCCCGGAAAAAATAAAAAAATTTCGCAGCACGTCAGTTCACCCTGACAATGGAATATAAGTTGTTGATGTCTGTATTTGGAGTTCCGGTCGTGACCGGAAGAGCGCGCATTCGACCGGAGGAAGGAAGAAAGGGGAGATGCGGTTCCCGGATGTCGCGCTCCCCGCCGAATATGGCCTCGTCGCCTCCCTCGCTCGCCCGCCACTTTGTGCGGTTGCTGCCATGCGCCGCGCGCTGCCACTCCGAACTCCTTCCTTCGGTCTCCATGCCTTGGAAAACTCCGGGCGGTTAGACGCCGCACCTGACACGGATCACGATCTGTCAACCCAGGAAGAGATGATGGATTTTAATCAACAGTGAAGGCAAAAAGACTCGCATAAAGATGGCGCACCTGCCCCGAGCAAAAAAATCTTGTTGGAAGAAATTTTAGTACCAGTCGCACCTTTGCCAGTTATTTTGGAATCAGCAAATTTTCGATCGAAATAAAAATGAGTGAGAATTTTGCTTTAAAAAAAAGGCCTATGCCAAGAAATTTCGGTCGCTGAGGAAATCCTCGCGTATGGTCGAGATCAAAGACGGTGATGAATTTAGCCAGAAAAAATATGGTGTTTAACCATAATCCTCTTTAGGATGCTCCTAATACTCAGTAAATAGCGGGGCCCCTTTTTAGCGAGTTCTTCTCCTCCCATAAAAATGACGATGCCGAAACTTAATTTTAGGTAAAATGGACAAATACATATCAACCAAACTTAATTGTTTTGGGAGTGAAAGAAAAACGGGGGTTTTTAGATTATTTTTTCAGGTAGACCTATGTTCAGCTATATCATTCGAAAGGTCTCGTCGAGAGCTTTCCATTGATGTGGTTGAACCGAGCTGAACACATTTCTATCTTGAAAAATTGCCAAAATACGTGCAAACCCCATCCTAGTTTCAAACCCAAAACAGAAAAGAACTCCCTAAAACAGATGCTTCGTTATTACCGGGCGGTGGGAAATCAATCGATCTCTTGATTCAAGTGAATCGGTGTCACATTTTTGCTTAAAACAAATCAATTGCGTCGAAAATTTTCGTTGCGGAAGAAATATTCATGAAAAGGCCACCAGGATGAAATGGGTTAAAAAAGTATTGCTGTACCTTTTTGTTTAGACGAATTCTGTGAAAGATTTCTCCGAGGAGAGAAAATCCTTTCATTTGAAAAGAGCTTTTTTTGTTATCTCTGGACGCTAAAAAATAGTTGATTCGTAGAATGTCTGGAAGAATGGCCCTTTTCTTTGATTTTTGCTGGTGATCTGCGTAATCGCGCGTTGAAGTCTCCGTTACAGCAAGCTAAAAGTTCGCAGCATTTTGGTTACACGAGTACGAGTAAAATATCTACAATATATTACATCTATTTGATAATTTAATGTTTATATTTAAATCTCAATTTTGTTAGTAAATAACGTCAATTTTATGTCGGCTGATTTCCAGCATTTGTTGGACTTATTGGCCTCTGTTGTTTAATGCAAATGTTCGATCGAATAATAATCTACGTCGGAAAGCAATTAACAGACTTCGGTAATTAGGAATTATGAATTTTAAAGCAGTCTGAAATAATGAAATACTTCAGTACCGTTGACAGCTATTGTCTATGTTCTGCTCATCAGCCTTCAATCCAAAGTTCTTAAACTTTTACTCACGATGACATTTGTAGTTTGTAATGAATTTTAATTATTTCTGGCGTCCTTTCTGTGTAGAAAACGTGGCATATTCTCCTTTTAGTTTGGTTTGAAAATTAATTTTCTGTGTAAGTTAACTTCTATTAAAGAATCACTACTCAAAGAATTAATTATCTCAGAATAAGTAAATTTATTTATGTTTTGTCGTTTTATTATCCAGCTGTTAATAAGTACGAGTTACTGTACTTTATACACTTGGATAAGCACGAGACCTTCCCAAAAATCAAGTATTTATTTTGCAAATATAAATTATATCGGATATTCAGTGAATGTTACGAACCCAGTCTCTTTTCGTTTAGGTAATGTTTAGCCTTAATAACACGATTAAAATTGAATTTCAGGAGATTGGCGACTAGAAATGAAGGATTATTGTTTGATAAAAAACCATTCTGCACAATGCATATATTACATAATTTCGAATATTCTGAACAGTTTGAAAAAGTAGAATTGAAATATTCAAGCAATTCATTTTCTTCTTTTTAATTTTTTTCTTTATTTTCCAAAACTTTGAAACATTTGCTCTGGAAAGTTGATTTTGCTGGAGCTTTTAGTTAATGCATACTTTAAGGGCAGAATAAGAAGCACATCCCAAAGATAAATGCGTTCATGCAATATCTAAATAATTTAGATTCCAGGGTATATAAGTTATTGCTCAAGAGGCTTGCGTCAAGTACGACATTGTTCCAAGAGAGGTGCTCAATTTAGGCTATTCCAATTTAGTCCGGTGTGTGTGTTCGTGTTCAGCTTAAAAATACCTCAAATTAACTAACAGCTCTCTCAGGGCGTGTAGCTTACAAGGGAGAGAAACGAAATACATTTTTCCTCTCTCTCTCTCTCTCTCTCTCTATTGCATAGCAAACGAAGCGAGTCCAAATTTCTCTTGAACCGTTTTTGGAGCGAATTAACTTCATCAAATTAGATTTAACTTTAGCGTGACTTGTAATGCAGTTTGCTAATTTTGCAGCATCTATCTCTGTCAGTGCTGCGCGTTATCATATTATCCGTCGCTCTCTTATTGTTAAAGTGATTTCCTTGAGTCGTTGCTAGGGCCCGTATGTAACAAAGCTCCGTCTAGTGCACTTAGCATGTGACAGGCTAGTTAACTAGGCCGCAGTTCCGCGTTCTATACTCTCGATTTGTGTGGAATTCACTGATAAAATCCAATCACTTTCTACGTCGTGAGGTTTCACTCACTTGGCTATGAAGCGAGTTTGAAGCAAAGCGACTTCATTTATTCTATAATTATGAAAGGTGACATTCTCGCTTACTTTACTCGATTGTTAAAATTTTTATTATTATTATTATAGGGATTAAGTACTTGTGAGGTTAACCCATAACAGCCCAAAGTATTTGGAGGAAAATTTAGCTTGGGAGAAATCGGAAGAATTTTTCCCTTCAAAATACGAAATTTTAAGCTTTGGAAAATAGCCAAATTATTAAATGTCAAGTTTCCAGAGGGGTGATACTTTTTACATTGTGACCATACTGAACTTAAAAGATCCTCTACAATCGATTTTTCTGTTTCCGAACGGCATCGCTGGGCGGTAATGGGTTAAGGTATAGGTCAGGGCTTATTGTGTCATTTCTATCACATTTTTGTCATTTAAAACAATTTGTCACTTTTCCATATATTTTGTCCCTTTTTGTCCGTATTTTAAAGATCCTTCTTTGTTAGCCTCATTCGTTGAGATATTGTTTTTGTGCGGACCGATGACTCAAATATGATCGTAATGCGCGGCCTGCCCTCGCGCAGAAGAGCATTATAAGTTACGCCTCTCCAACCTCCCGGCTCTGAACGGCCGCCTTTCCTGGTCCGTTTAAAATCGACAAATTGAGCAACAGACATCGGTTCTAATTATTTTTAGTTTCCAATGAGATCCAATCGTCAAAATAAAGAACCCCTAAAAAAATCGGTAAAAAAAAATGAAAAAAACCTAGGGAATACCCCATGCCTTTTTTTTTTCAAATTTTAGCCGAAATTTTTGTTGTTGAGTTTTTAACGTTTGATAGTTGGAATTGTTTGGTAGGAATTAAAAAAGATGTTTAGCGTCGTCGGTTGTTCATTCCATCGATTTATCGTGTCAAAACGTGAAATATATAATATACGTCTTTTCTCCATCCATCCGGCCGTGAACTTCTCTATCTTCTGCTCATTTTAAAGTCGACACATTAAGGAACACAAATTGGTTTTAATCATTTTTAGTTTCCCTCAATTAGATCCAACTGTGACAAAACAAAGATTCCATTTCAAAAAATCGAGCCAAAAAATTGGAAAAACCTAGGGGTCCCCTTGCCTTTTTTTTCTTTTTCTTTTATTCAGAAGATTTTTGTTTTGGTAGAATATTTAACTTTTGATCGTTGGAATTGTTTGAGGGGAACAAATAATTGTTTTTACCATTGGCTGTTACCCATATAGTTCTTATATATCACTCCGAAATTAGAATTTAAAATCCCTGCCCCAGATTCGTCCGAGGGCATGATTACATGAGGGTAGTTCGTGGTCTCAATTTTTTTCTTAGCAAGGTTTTTTGTCTCTTGGGAAAATTTTTCGAGCAACAAATATACTTTGAATACAGCCCTAATAACTGGTGCGTTCACTAAACCACCGCTTTGGTCCGTAAAATCAAATCGGTGCCTGAAGTTCGAACTCTCTGTAGTTGTCACCGTTACAACTGCACCGTTACAGCCGTTTTTCAACGAAACATCTGTCGAAAACGCCTATATTTGTAGGTCAAAGCACGTTATGTGCACATATGTGCAGCGTCGGTCATCGCCCGACTAAACAAGCGACATAAAATGAGCCGCATGTCGGCTGCTGAATGCTCGGTTGCTCCTCTAACGTGTCTCTACATTCGTCCTTTCTCTAGACAGCTTTCTAGTGACATCCCTGTCAGATGACGCCGTCATACCTTGGCGACCTCAGCAGCCTACCAGTAATTCGCTTAAACTGACAGATTCTGTCATGACATACTTCGGTTACCATCTCGACACACTCTGGTACTCGTTGTCAGCGGCAATTTTCAATAAAGTAGTTTTTGTACAATTTGGAAGGTCATATTGTCGATCTTGCGTACAAACTTTTGTCGTGCAGTTGAGAGATGTAACTATCGGAGAGGCATAATGAACCTAACCTAAGCTAACTTATTTGAAACTAAAAAGTGAGCTACCGACCAAGGGTGATGCTGCTAACTTCTCGTTTGGTAGTTAGGTACGCCGAGAAGTCGCAATAAAAATAAAACACCCGTTTTGGGGAGTGCAAACCTGTTTTGGGTGTGAAACTAAAACGGGGGTAGTACGTATTACACGGTATAAAAGGTTTTGTTATACCAACAAAATCATTTGTTAAAATAGGGATAACAAAAATATTTTGTCACAACAACAAAATGTTTAGTTCTATCAACAAAACGTTTGGTTGCTGCAGCAAAATGTTTGGTTGCAGCAACAAAAAAAATATTTGTTGTCCCTAATTTTGTTGCCGTAACAAAACCTTTTTTCCCCCGTGTTATCAGTGAGTATTCCTCTAGAAATAATAACACCCTCAATCTTATTCCTAAACTTGAAAAATTTACTTCCACACTCAAGAAAATTTTTCATATTTAAACAAAAAAAAAATAGGTAATCAATACAGGATATGTTACAAATTCTATTGTTAAAACTAAAAGGCCGTATCCAAAATCTTCAGATCAAGCAGCCCGCAAGTTTGAGGTGAGAACTTAGTCGATACTTAGCTGATGAGTTTTGACTAAAAAAAAAAAAAAATGCGAATTTCTGTCGAATAATCTGGATATAAGGCGGAACTGGTGGCCGAGAAATGCAACGTACGGAATTCACTGCCAAAAATGGTCGTGGTATACGCACTGGTTAAAGGCAAGACACAAACCTGTCAATACCAACAACATGCAACCATTAATTCCAGACTGTCAAAACCGCCGTCTTGCTTAACCAGCATGTTTGTCTCTCCTGAAAAACAAATTTCCAGTAACAAGAATACTAAGATTGCTGATACCGTTAGTCTATACGAACGTCTTTCTCGGAAATACCGAGTGGGCCTTTAACGGACTCCATGCAAATACAACGAGGATAATGGCTTTAAACAGTCGTTACAGTCAATGAATAATTCCATTCAATCTTATTAAGCACAATTTTCGAAAAAAAAAAAACAACAAAAAAAAACGAACCGACATGCTTGCGGAAAATTCTCCAGAAATCAGAGCAAAGAAAGACGGTGTTTTTCAAAGACAACACTCTCAGACTAAAAAGTTTAGAAAGCCGTACTTTTAGTTTTAAAACCAAAAAGATTCATTAATTCATGATTACGGGCGATTCTGACCTTGGATTTTTAAATTAAGGTGCGTTTGGTTGATTAATACCATATTTTTATGGGGAGACTCAACCCACAAGTATAATATAACGATAAATTGACTTTTTCATCGCCAATTTTCCCATGCAAGAATATATTTTTAAAACCATTTCCCGATAGAAACGTGATATTTAGCAAAGAGCGTCGTTTTCAAGTCTAAAAATACCACCTCACGGCGTCACGAAGGCTTGGAATATCTGCTGTAAACGGCTGATCTGCAGACAGTCTTCATCAGCGTAAATTTCTCGAAAAATTTAAGACGCTGCACTTCCGCTGGCGAGTTTAATTTAGCTACGTTTAGACTTTGCGTGAGAATGAGTGGAGCATTTTCATTTTGGCAACCCCCGGCCATCAGCGTGTTTCCTCTGACCCTTCATCGCCGTGCCTAGCACTGGCCTGCCTGCCAAATCGCATCAGCGTGTTCCTCAAAGATGTGTGTACCATCAGCGCTTTTGCCATCAGCCACTTTGCAGTCGGCTTGTTTACAATCAGCGAGTTCAACATCGGAAATCCTGCCATGGACGTACGTTTGTCATTAGCGAGTGAGCAATTGGCAACACTGCCATGAGCGCCATAATACCCATCAGACCATGGCAATCTTCTCAATGACAACCGAAATAATACAATGAAAATTGCCAGGGATTTCAAACTATCACAGTTTCGTTTTAGAATGAATTGTTTTATTCATCCGGTTTTACGAACTAACATTAGAAGCCGTTTTTATTATTTTGGCAGCGTCTGGCTGTTTGGGTTCGGTCTGCACTCTGAACATCGCCAACAAATCGGACACACTACTACACTCGATTAAATATTTTCATCAATAATTCAATTCAAACGCGAAATAATTCGATTTCCGTAGTTTTCGCTTCCTGAAAGACTTTCAACAGTTCTCGCAGCAATTTTAATTGTACTCATAAGTCAATGTTCTGCGGCATTGTATGAAGTGTTACGAGCACTTGTAGTGGGAAGTGGTCTTGCAAGATGAAGCAATAATCCTACCGTTAACCAGGTATATAGTGGGGACGTATTATCCCAACAAAAAATTCAACAAGCTAGTTTTACACAGCCATAGCTCAACTCCCAGCAATCCCGTTGGAAAACAGCACGGAAAAAATCGTTTTGTTACGGCAACAAAATTAGGGACAACAAATAAATTTTTTGTTGCTGCAACCAAAAATTTTGCTGCAGCAACCAAAAGTTTTGTTGATAGAACTTAACATTTTGTTGTTGCAACAAAATATTTTTATCCCTATTTTAACAAATGATTTTGTTGGTATAACAAAACCACAGTGAGTGAAGTTTGCTCTAGGACATTTTGAGGCAGTGTCCTTTTAAAGCTAAAAAATTTAGGTCAGTCGTGGACCTCCGCACACATCTGGAAATGGCTCACAAGTTTTGCTTCCCATACTTCTCGCACTACAAGGTAAGCCCAAGCCCAAATCCTTTCCTTTAAACAGTATCAGCTGCTTAATTTTAACCAGAACATATTTTTTCAGCGAGTCTCAAAAACATTTTTTCTCCCGATTTAATTATTCACATTTGATTTTTTTCTTCACTTATCTCTTTTCAGTACCTTGAACACATTACGCATTATTGGCTGATATTACTGATGGGAGCATTTTCCTCGAAAATTGAGGACAAGCGCTGCAGTTGACTAGAACTTGAGTCGAGAGATCGTCGCGTCAACGAAGACCACCGAATACACTACCTGGCACGTTTTTCAGGGAAAATGTTTTTTTGTGACGTCTGTCTAAAAAAATCATTTCAGCTAATAGGATGCATTTTGTGTAATTTAGCATTCTGAAGTTCCCAGAAGCAGCCGATGACTTACGCCAACCGGAGGTGTCATGAGGTTTTCAAACCAGACTTTTTTTCCCTTGAAACGTGGGCTGTAAGTAGCACTTATAAGTAC
>Ga0058701_10005030_pt1 | contig 10877 bp, 5 predicted proteins | sample AgamicOrMae_FD_97039 | JGI IMG/M metagenome (GOLD analysis project Ga0058701, IMG submission 97039) | Agave microbial communities from Guanajuato, Mexico - Or.Ma.e | ecosystem: Host-associated > Plants > Phyllosphere > Phylloplane/Leaf | place: Guanajuato, Mexico | collected 2012-06-04 | reverse complement strand
TTATAACAAGCTGTCAGTACAGTTTTACAAGTTAAAAAAAAGTACCAAAACATCTTTTTATAACACCAACTAAACACAAGTGAGTTCTCGAGATTTATAAAACTTATAAACTCACTAATATTTTTACTTGTATTCGCAGACTATGATGGACAATGTTAACGGTCGAAGTACCCTTTTGGATAGACATTTAATAATAAATAGTTACATTGTTATAAACAAGTTTGACCAAAGATCAAGGTGGAATCCCGTGTGCGAGAAAATATTCGCTGCAAAATATATTTAAATGTAATCTGTAAGCTAAGCTATGAGAAAAAAAAAGCCTGCTCGTGCAAATTTGTTTTTAAATGTCTACCGAAAGTAAAATGAGGTACGTTCTTTTGGTCTGCCTTGGAAGGAATAATTTTTCGTTGGATGTTATTAGAGCATTTATTGTTGTAGATAAATATCGAAAACAAGTATTGATATGAGCTGTGCTTAGCGTACGGAATACCAGCGCGCGGTTCCCAGAACCAAGCAAATAAACATGTCGAACTAAGCCCTACTCTGGAGCGTAATATACGCTTTACTGAACGCTCTGTAATTATCTTTCATGAGCGGATTACTTACGATGGGTACTTTTTACTTGAGGTGGCTCAACTAGTAATTTATTACCGCTACACAACGCAAATTGACGGGGGAGGTTACGGTATTAAATATCGTCAACAACGGCAGTGTTTAGTGCTGATTAATCATTATGGCTACTTGCTAGAGACGTTTAAAAATTATAATTAATCACTTTTTGTGTTGTCCGACAAAATGTGGCCCATTTAACGTGCAATGCACACATCGCTGTATCAAGCTAATACATAGCATATGAAATTGTTTGTTTTTTTAACTTAATTGGACGGCGTCATAGAACATTGCGTAATTTAGAAGAATAGCCAGATTAGTTTTTAAATTGTATGTTTATTCATTTGAGGCAAGGATAAAAAAACACACTTCAAAAATCTGACTCGCTTAAAAAAAAAATGCTCTTCCTTAAAAACAACTGAATCTAAGAAAACAATACTTCCGGGGCTATTTGACATTTGACGAAATTTCTCTGCTCTGCGAATGGAGATGGGTATACTAGGTCGGGACTTAAGTTTCGTCAGGTTAACGCAGATTCTATTGGCTTAGTTTAGATGAGCACTTATCACTTTGGCTTGCTAGTTATGCTTACTCAGGTTGATCAGGAAGAAATTACGTTTATTCGAACATCGGCATAGTCGATGCGCAGGTAGTCATCATTGTCTCAGGGGAGTATAGACACCTTGAACCATAAGAAAGTGACTAGTTTTCAATTTGTTTTCCCGGAGTGTTTTGCATAAACTGTATTCGAAGTATTTCATTCACGTTCTCAGTAGAAACAAAACACCTTTTTAGGGAACGCTATACCTTTTTTGTTTGTGAAACTGAAACGGGGCTAGTACGTATTTTGGTTGCTTTTCAAGATAGATCTGTGTTCAGTCAGATCATTTAAAAGGTCTCGGCGAGAGCTTTCCAGTGATTTGGCTGAACATAGGTATATCTTAAAAAATAACCAGAATACGCACTACCCCCGTTTTAGTTTCACACCCGAAACAGGTATACAACTCCATAAAACGGGTGTTTTGTTTTCACTTTGTTATCGGCACGATTGTCGACTGATGAACTCGCGAATCGGCGACGAAAGTGCATTTTCGAAATGCGCTGGAATTGTCGCAATAATGACATCGTTGACGCGACAATCCTTTGGGGGGATCACGAACCGGAGACAGCCGATTACCGGAGTGGTACCCTGTCCCTCACCCTCTGTTACATCCCACCCCCGCATCAGTCATTACGGACTTGCCGTTATTCTCACGCACACTTAAAATTGTCGTCTGTAATGAACCATGGCTTGTTTCATGGTTTAATAATTGTAGGAATTAGTGGTGCGAGTTTGGTATGACGGGGTAGAAGGTCGACGTATGAGTAGTTCGTAAGTGGTATTTGACAACCTTGTAATTTTTTATATAGCCAGAGGAAAAGACACAGTTACTGTGTCAAGGTTAAGTTGTTTTAGGAAATAAGATTAGTTAAGCTTAGGGGTTTACGCTACATACCTTGTGAACACAGTAAAAACAAAGACCCGTTTTGGGGAGTTCTGTACCTGTTTTGGGTGTGAACCCAACACGGAAGTGATACTTATTTTGGTTATTTTTCAAGATAGACCTATGTTCAGCCATATCATTCAAATGGTCTCGGCGAGAGCTTTCCATTGATGTGGCTGAACGTAGGTCTATGTTGAAAAATAACCTAAATACGTTATACCCCCAGTTTCATACCCAAAACAGGTATTGCATTCCCCTAACAGGGGGTTTTCAATGTGAAATTCAAAGGTGTTTGCTATTTTGTGTTTTACCTTCCGTAGCCAAGCCAAGAGGAGCGTGCCATAGGATACGTAACTTTACTGAACCCAATTTATCATCACCAAGCCTGATACAGTTTCCTTATCAGCGTCAGGCGGATTTCGCACCTATCTGTTCGTTGGACGGTAAGGCGTTGCACAATTAGGCCTCTTGTTGCTAGCTCATAGGGAACCCTCGTGAGAAGTATACTCAACCGACTGTGGCCCACAGATCTAATTAATAGAAATTATTAGCGGCAAGCAGTGCGAATATCTAAGATGTGTCCGACTGCGTCTAGCACCAATTAGACCTTTCATATAGCGAATGAAATATTCATTCAGGAGTAGAATGAATTGATGGCGTGGGCTGAGCAAATGGCCAGTGAGTGGTTCGTGTCTGTTGTATGCGATGGTCTGCTATGAATGGGACCACGCTGATTTCATTCTGTTATTGAAGTAGTCCAGCGTGTTTGATAACGTGCTAGAAACGTGAAGTGCTCATGCTGCTCTCACGATGAATCGCTGAAACCTCACCGTCTGCAGACGATATGTCTCGGAAGTGAGACGCGGTGGGGCCGCATGGGGTGCCAAGTCTGCGTTGAGGGATGTGATAAGAAATATCGCACTGTTTTTCTTCGAGGTACGCCAGTATACATATAAAGTCATTCAGAGTAAACCAGTTAGGTAATATTTATCGCAGTTGCAGGAATAGCTTATCCCTAATGTGCCCTGTTGTTTTCCCTAATCTGCAGGATGACAGGTGTGCTATGTCAAAAAAAAAACAGTTTCCGGAGATATCGATATAAACAACGATTTTTGGTGTCCAAGTTGCGAGGAAGCAATTGCGTATCAAGGTTTTGAAACTGTTTCGACTTAGCTCTAGATACGTCTAGAGTGATACAAGGTCTCCCTATATCCAACGCTTTTTTCTAACATATTTGAGGACAATGTATTTCAAAAGTGGGCTCTTAAGCTTCAGAAGTGAAGGAACGCGCTCTCCACTCTAGCGAGTTGAGTTTGTGAGGTACAGTGGGCCACAAAAGTCGTGACCCTCGCTTCCATAAGAAATATATGAAAGCTGGGGTCATGACTTTTACGGCCCACTGTACAAGCAAGAACGTGTAAGCGCTGAGGATCGTCCGTGAATATTTGAAATCAGCAATATTGCCGAAGAGGTAATGAGCAATGCTAGAGTTGGAATCAGCGGTAGACGCGGTGGCGGTGTATGGAGAAGAAAGCGCTCATTACATCTCGATTGGTCGTGTAATGTAACGAACTAGCTTTAATAGAGTGCGCGATGAAAGCGTGAATGCAGCGGATGGTGGAGCTCAAACCGAATATCCTCCGTCCACACCATTACTCGTCTTGAACGAAGCCAGCGGAGCACAGGGGATGATGATGATGACATGGAGTGAAGGGGAACAGGGGAAACTCTGTCCGGCCGGCCGCCCGGCAGTTACAGCAAACAACCAATCGGAGCACCGCTACGCCCAATTTGTCTTGCTATTCAACGCCTGGATACAACTACCAGTTTAACGTACGGTACATTACCAGCAGACGAGCGAGACAATCTGGCCGCGGACAGAGACAGCGCTATAGGAAGCGCAGGCTGAAAGAGAGAGAAGAGAAACAAGATCGGCGGCAGCATCATTTTCTCGTGTCATGACCAGTAAATCATAGAGCAAACAACATAATTCAAGGGTATAATGGTACCATATTGTTAGCCAAACAAAAAGGCTTTATCACTTTTTTTTCTCGATGTAGTATGAACGACACCCGCTTGGCTGAGCTTAGAGTATGCCCTTAAAAGCTCCGCCCACAGAGCTGGTGGACCAATCACGTCTGGGGGAAGGCGGGGCCATCGCGACCCCGCCTCTCGTCTGAGCCGGTTTCGCCCAGGTCTCGCCTCACGTCTGCTGACGGGATAGGGTCATCTGACTATGCTGGGTTAGTCGCTGGCGAGCCGTGCTAGGAGATGGTTCTGAGCGCGTGACGAACTCCTTCGCATTGGACCGCGTGTGTTTTCACATATTGTATTCAGTGCAGTGAAGTGCAGTGCATGAGTGCCTCCTAACAGTGTCCGATTAGTGTACCATGATGCCTCTGGCTCCGGAAAGAACCCTCTACATGGCCACGAAACCTAAAGTGGACTTTTCAATCGACTTCATCGTCGGCAACAACAAGAGCAACTCTCACAACAATAACAACAATAATAAAGGGTCGTCGTCGCCGTTGCGGGCGCGGAGAGCCTCGCCCCCGCCTGTCCCCAGGACCCATGACGACCTCCGGCGTTCCCCAGAATCGACGGCGGACGATGAGGAGGCCGAGTACGAGAGGCGGCGACTTAGGGCCATGGAGCCGCGTCCCTCACTGCAGCAGCCGCTGCTAGCACCGCTGCCGCTGCCCATCCCGCCGCTCATGGCGTCGCCGTCCCCGCTGACGTCGCCGTCCAGCCCGGGCCTCGGCAGCCCGCCGAGCTCCCCGCGCAGCCGGAGCAGGAGTCCCCCGGGCATCGCCCGGCCGGCCGTCCACCCTGCAGCGCCTCCCCCAGGTGGCATGCCGATGTCCCCCAACACGGCCGCCGCCGCCGCAGCAGCCGCCGCGGCCGCAGCGGCGTCTGTCCCGCCGTCTTTCCTCTTCCGTAGTCTTTATCGGCCGGAACCGCTACTGCAACCGGCTGCAGCTGCCGCAGCTGCGGCCGCTGTGCACCACCAGTATCAGCTGCAACAGCACCTGTTGGCACAGCAAGCACAGGCGCCGCCTACCACAGGCCCGACGGGCCTTCTTCAGGGTGACGTGGCCGCCCATAGCTTGCCGTCGCACTTGGCGCCGCATCCTCCTCCTCATCCCGGTCACCCGGGTCACCCTGGCGTGCCCGGCCATCACCCCGTTCATCATCCAGTTGGTGCACCTCCAAAAGACACTTATCCGCTTTACCCATGGCTGCTTTCAAGACATGGAAGGATTTTCCCTCATCGGTTTCCAGCAGGTAAGCAATGCTCTTTTTCATATATCTTCATTCTCTTTGTTGAAAGGATTGATTAGATGTAGATTGAAACACCGCCTCCTTCAGGGGGCATCCAATAATTCTTGGCTTTGCCACGCCTAGCTGGATTTCTCATCAAAACCATTTCTACATCTAGTTTTGGCTTCAGTGTATTAACACTCATTAGGTTGTGGTATCTCCTACTTAACCTGTTCTGTCTCAAATATTGTCTCATAAATTACAGTCAGGAATTTTAGTCATTGACATCCCAACACATTAACAGCTTCTCGTTTTTGTATTTGGCCCTAGGCTCTGAATAAACACTGTGCTGGCGATTGGGGCAGCAAATATCGTATGGTATTGGAAGTACTTTAGAGTAGCCCAAAGGAACTTACTGAAACATTATTAAAAATTTTATTGCACTGTAACGTACATCATAACGTTATCAATAATGATAACAGGAATCGCTGTTAACGAACCGTGTGATTTGTATTATCGTCGTTTATACGTTTTACATTCGGCTTCTTGTCCTCGATCGGAATGTCGTATTTACATCGGACATGAATTACATTATGGGATTAAATAGTGAGATTGGTACTTATGATGATAGCAAGGAAATTTTGCCACCAGTGTTCCTTGGATAGTAATGAGTGTCATCACAGTTAACCAATCCCTAATTAAGCCGTTGCAAACATTAGAAATTTAAGTTAACTTAGCCTGATTTTTGCGTTCCTATAGGGACGCGCATATTTCGTCGCATATTCAATTAAAGATATTATATTTTAATTGATGATTTAACGTATGATCGTATAACTCTCCTGATATCTTTTTATGAACTGATATTATTCTTGAACTAATAGAAACAAAATACCGGTACAAATAGTGTACTTTCAATGAAAACACTCCGGTGCATTTGGAATCATGTCATCTATAAAACATTGCATGTCTTTATGAACACAATAAAACGATCATTCATTCCGGACGCCATACAAAGTTCAACATGAAATACCAAAACTAGCTTTTTGAATAAACAATGGCGTGCACATGCACATTATAATTATCTCATTTCAACTGTAATTTACCATTCCGTTTAGTACCACAATTCATAACTCAGTTTTATTTGCATCAGTGGTTTCTTCAACATTGTTATCTCTCACGAAATACCAACATTATTAAGTTTTAATTAAAAATCCAGCCTCCGTATCAAACTCGTTAAATCTTGTTAGAAAACGTGGACCGAAGCAACTCGTTCTTCCAGAAAAAAAAATCTTGAGGTATTTTTGACAAGTTGACATCTCTCTCGATCACGGAGTTGACGTCTTGTTGGAAACAAAACGAAAGTCACCATCATCGATTAGCCAACCCCAATTAAGATTTTAATATACCCGTCTTGTTCGTAACACGTTTAGCGAAAGCTATCAACATATTTTGACGGGTAATCGTTAGTAAATTATCTTCACTTTTTTTTATTAGCCCGGAAAGATTATGGAAACGGTTGTAATTAAGTTTACTAATGATATTAAAGGACCCCTATTACCCTAAACACTCCCAGGTAGAAAGAGAAGCCCTGCTGCACCTCAATAGAAAGGGTCTTTCGTTAGGTCCTCAGGGGATTCTCAGGTAGAGATTTTTCGGTGGGAAACAGGGATGAGATTTTGTGAAGTACTATCAAAATATTACAATCAGAAAAGCCGGTAGTGGTGTTGAACAAAAGACATAACTATGTCAGGTGTTAAAATATATTGGTTATATTTCTTGTATCTTTAATTAAAAGAAAAAAGACAGGTGGGAAACATCAGTTTATCCCACCTTTGCATTAATAAACTTTCCATTGAAGTTCGAGATTTTGAAGTTTTCACTGTTGTAGACAAAAGTTAAGATTTCTAAGTAGGCGACGAGTTAAAACAGTTATCGTCGGGTCCATGCGTAAATTTTAAAACGTTTTACATTTTGAGTGAATTTATTGGCGAAGTGGTGGTCAGCAATCCATCTGCATAATTGGTAGACAGAACCATTTTTGCCCATCAGACTGATCGCTCCACTTTAGGATGAAATTGCATTTAAATGCGAGTGCGTGAGTAATCGAATTAAATGTGATTGTAATGGACCAAATGTCTGATAGCTAGTAATAATTATACTGTGTCAATGGGTAATTACTCTTCAAAAAATAGCCTGCCCTAGATTTTAAAAATACTCTTTAATTGCTTTTTGATCAAAGCAACGTAGTTGCTAATTCCTATTTTCGCTTCCACTATTGGATGATTACTATATCCGTTAAACTTATTTATCTTTTTGCTTATTTTTTGTTATTTATGCTTCTGCAAACCTGCAATTATGAAAACTTCCTGATCTTCCACACGTTTCATTGCACGGAAAAATATGTGTAGAATCACATTTTGTTTAATGATGAAAAAGCTTTTGATTCGAATTTAATGAAAAAAGGACCTCTTATATACGTTTGTTTCAGCTTAAAACAATCAATACGCCATTTTTTAAAAATGTTGATTTAATTAATTTTCGGCTAGTTCTCCACTGTCACTATTGACAATCTTTATATCTATGATACCATTGATAACAATTCCGCTGGTTTGGATAATATGAGTTTGATTGCGTTTTCCTTCGAGTTTTGTTGAGGTAGCTCCACGAAACTCACAGCTACTTCGGTGCCACCTGCGGGTGTTTTTTGTTTTAATTTGTATGCCCAAAGCATATCAATGGAAACGTTTGCCATTTTCGAAGTCAAGTACCAGACTATTACAAACTTGTTTTGTTGTTTTAAATAGCTGCGGTAGTTAATATCCGCCTTGTAAACGTTCTTAATACCCTGAGGACACGAAAAACTTTTCGAACCGATTGCAAAAGAGTAATTTAAACGTCAGCTAAAACGCTTAATAATCATTCGGACTTATCAAGTGAGCTCAAATTGACGAGGAGGCTGCCTAATCGACCTTCTCTTGAATAAGTTTTCCTGTAGCGGAAAAAATCGTTTCATTTAGCGGCGTTTAAGCACTGTTAATTATAAGAAACGATAACTACTCCGCTGTGGGGTTGGGCACGACACGCGGGAAATGCAAATCTAATGACGCACCACACAATTTAAATTTTACCTCCAATTTATGAGTTATTTCCCGATCAGAGTAATTGAGTATTTTCTTGCTTCGATTGTTGACCCAGACCTGATGAAGCTGAAACAATCGATTCATTGATAAAGAACACTAAATACTTACCTTATTTTATCGGATCCATTAGAAATTAATGTAGCAAGGATTGGTAATTTTTTGTTCTGCAGAATACGCGTGTACAGTATATCAGTAGTCACTGGGAGCAATAAATTTGATTTGAGCACAGTTTTTTCTTTTTTAGTTTGTGTTCAAATCTAGAGAATGTTTTGTCATAGGCAATCATTGATGTTTTCAAGTTTAGTGACCGCGCCCCTAAAGGTTTTCATTTTTTCGAAGATTCATTTTTTTTTCTTCTAAATCATTAGTCCTTGTTTCTGGTGAATATCAAAAATTCATTTATGGTAACCTTTTCTCAGATTCCACGGTGTAATTATTTCCAAAATAAATCAATTAACAAACGCTTACACTCATTAGCAACAATCGGCTGTTAATATTTATCACATAATCACGCAAAAACCTTGATTATAATAGGTTCTTAAAATTTTTATAATGCTGTGCAACAGCGAAAGCCCTTGCGGATGTACTATCTAGATCAGAATATCGCATTTACGCTGTACTGCGGTTCGATTGTTATTAAACAAGGCACTCGGGGAGTCATAAACGCTGGTTATTTACGGCGTAATCACCGTTTAAAGACGAACCAATAATAGCTTGATAATACCTTTCTAAGTAAACGCCGTCTATTTACACGTTTGTTCGTGCAAACCTTTTCAATGGGAACAATCAAAACAGGTCTGGGGGGAATAGCTCTCTAGAATGATTACTTTTCTAGTTCCCGAGGCGCATAGATTGACGCTAACGGTTTTTCGCAATCGCTTTTAATTGTCTAGTTTATTGGTGCAATTATCTAGTATGTAAACACATGTTGATCAAATGAAATTTCATCAAAGAACAATCTTTTCTCGTCTTTATGGAGAATCGTCATTACATTCAGTACGTTAACAAGTTTGCAATTTTCAGAGCCTTTCTAACTGACTGTTGCTTAGCTTTCCCCCAAAATTAGGGGGTCAAATTTACTAAAAATATTATTCTTTACGTCTCATAGAAATAAAAAATATTTCTAAATATTTTGAAAATTTCCTTTATTGGCATGCACATCTATATTGCGTACGGGTAAGAGTACAGTACACCGGTCATGTTTTTAAATGTGTCGTCAAAAATAATCTTTTTTTTCCTTTTTTTTGCTCGCCAATTTTTCTTTTTAGAAAGCAGATGTGTACTCTAGTTGGTGGCATAGCCCATAAATTAACCCATCATTTGTAACTGTCAAGATGTTACTTTTTATGAAAAGGTTGGTGTCACTCCGAAAAATAAAATCAGAAAGCGTAACTTAGGCTGTTCGCGGCTTCACCCATGAAACGCTAGTGTATATTCCCATAGGGCGAATCAGCGTTGCCACCCCATGTGGGCACCCCTACTGCCATGACCCGAAGCGGAACGAACGAGCGTAATTTGCCCATTCGCCATTCCTTACCCGGCCATTCCGCCATTAGACCATCTATCTGGTATTAGGAAAGAACTAGTTCATTATCATAACAAAATAGTTAACGACTTGCTCTGTGCGGTGCACGTGGCGCGAATCAAGGCCCCCTCCCTTGGAAAACTAGCTCGCTTTTAGCACGACATGCCTATAATGTGAGGCTAAAGGCTTTGCGAATAGCATTGGTAACTCAAGATTTCACTGAAAATGACGGAATTGAACAGGAATTATGGACCAAAACTTACCTTCAAGCATTTATTAAATATTTCTTTTTCTTCACAAACTCAACATTGGACTCTTTTGAAAAATTGACTGATATTTTATAAGTTAACGGGGTTAAAAGAGATTTTTTTGGAATAAATCAACCGCATTGTGTGTAGGTAAAAAAATGAAAAAAAATAATAATTGAGTGGTAGTTACGTTATAGCAAATAATGAAAATTAAGAGTTTTAAGGCAGAGCGCCTAAGGGAAGTATTGGTTGACTCCTGTCATAGATGTTACCGATTGAGAAAGCCAAGTCGGATTGATTAAGAACTGTGAACGAAATCTTATGCACGAAAAAGGTTAGGTTTTGATCGAAAAGTTTAAAATGACCTACATTGAAGTGCAAATATTATAAAAATGCGTAAAAAATGACTACCGACTTTTTGCATGATTAAAATATTTATTTACTATTAAAACAAACAAGATTTTCACAGCCCCATCAATATACCCGAATAATTATTTCCTAAACATAAAATCACCAGCCTAACAAAACGAAAGTCTCGTTTTTGAGAAAAAAAAATTATGCCCTCATCCAATTGTATAATAAAAACCGATTTTAATGTTGCATTCTCTCC
>Ga0058701_10005029_pt1 | contig 10877 bp, 8 predicted proteins | sample AgamicOrMae_FD_97039 | JGI IMG/M metagenome (GOLD analysis project Ga0058701, IMG submission 97039) | Agave microbial communities from Guanajuato, Mexico - Or.Ma.e | ecosystem: Host-associated > Plants > Phyllosphere > Phylloplane/Leaf | place: Guanajuato, Mexico | collected 2012-06-04 | reverse complement strand
TTTTAAAAAGTATTTTTTTTTTTCATACAAATGCACATGAAATCTGAAAGATAACTAAGTTGTATTACGATTTTTAAACGATTATGCTGTTTTTTTTTTCCATGGTGTGCATTTGCACGTAAATTCTCATTCAAAATACATTGGGACCTCTTGACGTGCGTTAAAGTCTCCCCTCATAAATGTGTGCTTGTCAAGGACGCGTACTTAAAACTGCCTTTTTTTTTTTATTTCAATTTATCAGAACACTGATGGAACCGTCTAGGTTTGATTTCATTGTTTCCAAAAGGCTTCACCGGATTGCCAGTCTTTAAACGTTAGGGACCTCCACTTCAAAGACGCAACGGAACCTCTCCGCCCTCCCCTTTCTTTTCCCCCTGATCTTTATGAATTTGGAGTGGGAGTTTATGGTTCTTACAAGCAGCTATAGGCCTTATTCATTAATGAATTGAAAAGAAAAATGCCTGTTAACTTTAAATTGGATTTGAAAGGACGCCAGCTGAAAAGACCTTACTTTGTTGTAAATAGCTTCTAAAAAAAAAGTTGTTTTTTTTAAGGACTGCGCATGGAAAAGGAGAAAATAGGGCACCTTGTATAAGTACAGTTTTTAAAGTTATCGATTTGTTAGCACCTTTTAGTAAAACACAGAGCAAACAAAGGAAGTTTATAATTAAAAAAAAATAACTCGCGACATTAAAAAAAGGTTTTCTATTATAATTTTTTTTTAAGAAGTAATAAGCGATCTCGTGGTTTCTAAATCCTCTTATGTCGTCACAATAGTATCAAGTTTTGCGTTAAATGTCTTCAGTGTTTTTTTTCTACTTTTAAGACATCAAAAGAATCGGTTCAAGGCTGCTTATTAAATCGCGTTAAGAAATAGCTCAAGGCTGCTCATTAATGAAAGATCAAATATGAGATTTTAAAAAATGACATTTGTTTGAGCTTTCGCGAAGAAATGGCCTTCCGTCATGCGACCTTGTGCAAATAATCTTAAAGAGAAGCACGGAAAACGCTTATAATCATGAACGCGTCAACAGGAACATTCGTATTAAATTTTCATCAGTCAAGAAATAGCGTGGGACGGTCAGCGCTTTAAAAGGAAGACGGTATTTATAGCGAGTCAAGGTTGTGCATTGTGCATCGACTCGGAGGTACCTTTTTAGGTTGAGAAAAGGGCTTATTGGCGATAACGTGACAAAGAAACGGCTTCCCTGAAAATGTGGGCCGACTGATTATCGCATCACCGCAAAATAAACTGCGTGCTAAGTGCGCGCCCACGCATCTGGATCGCGATGACGTGAATTCATTTTCCAGAGTAAGTATTGATGGCTGAAAAGTCTGCCCTCAATAATGCTCTTCCGTTGCAGACACGCCGAGTGCCGATAAGACGCCAAAGTACCCTTACTGAGTTCTCGTAATTTTGTGTACAGTGCATTCGGTCGTAAATGGCTGGAGACCCACTGAAGACAGACGTTGTCGTGATCTCGGTTGTGGAGATTATGCCCTTCACAAGGGAGGGGGGCGGTATCATGCTGGGCTGGTGGTGCAAGTACAGACCACGTGTATAGCGTACTTCAGGTGAATGATCGACCCGGGAAAGCACGCACAGTCGGCAAACCCTATGACCTGTAGCGTTTCTGACCATGCACACGGCCTGGTACGTTGCGTTCGCGTCGCGAGTTGGCAGTATTGTTCATACCTCCGTCGACTCTCCGTCATGTGGGCAGAGTCACAAAGGCCGACAGTCCTCGTCATCTTCTCGGAAGATGGCTATCGAGGATCTGTCAACTATCAGCTGGATTTGAAATTTCCGCCTCAATATATTCCGAAACAATACCGGTACGTGAATTGCACAGGCACATCGTTAACCGATTTTGACAATAAATTCGACGCACCTCAAAGTTTTAACGGTCTTGTGATCTCGTCAATACACCGGAAATCAGATGAGTATTACGAGATGAAACTATTTTATTGAAGGATCGTGTGACGTTATTGCGAGAGTCGAACGAGGGACCCCCGCCTCGGACGACATATTTACGGAGACTTTTACGCTCAGTGTACATATTGGTGTTAGGTTTTCTGATTTGATCTGTTATTTGACAAACTTGATTTCGTTCGTGATGTGATTGGCTACGCGGCCTTGTCAGATTACGCAGGAGCAATGTAATTTTTTCTCGTTTGTTATGCTTCAACGAGAAAGTTTTACGCGGCCGGAGATACGTGATCAACCCATTGACCGTCGGCCCAAGAAAATTGATAATACCGTTCTAGCTTCGGCATGTAGGCTTACATTAGCTTTACAAACCCACCGAGAACCGATTTTGTTTGGTAAGCCGTTAATATTTCTTTGCTGGACTTCTCTTCTCGACTGTCTGGTTTGAGCATTTTCTTTCACGTGATTTCCATAGCTTCCGCTCGTTTTGACTTCTAGTTACCGGTTTTTCCTTGTCTCAATTTTTCCATAGAGACAGTCTTGTCATGGATTCATCAGAAGAGGCGGAATGCACGATTGTGTCATCGTATGAGACTCCTCCGAAGCGCAAAATACGACCACTAATACCAACCACTGGAGGGGCAGCTGGGTCCTACACCACTAGTTTGGCACCAAACGATTCGCTCGTCATTCCTATTCGCACACCCGACGAGGTAAGTAACATATTTACTATTTAAGTAAAGTACAACCAGCTTTAGGTGATATCCGACGGATTTGAGGTATTAAATCGAAGTTTTGGTTCTTTCATAACCGTGCGATGAGCTTTGCACCGATGTTGAGCGCCTGTCTAACTCCGGGTAGGCAACGCTCAACACTCCGCTGTCACGCGGGTTGCCTATGGCGAGTTCGTTAGGGGCTCTCCTCCAGGACTCAGGTGGTCTTTCCTTCTTTGGGTAAAAAAAAATGACCATGCAAATCCACTTCATTTCCATGTACCACTGCTATTGCTTGTTAAAATTACAAGGGGGAAATAGCGGGATGCTTCTCAAAATAACACTTGCAGTAATATTTACGAAACTAAATTGCCGCCGTAATGATGGTACGAAAACTTCGCCATCTGTATTTGTTTTCAAAGCTATTTTTCTGCTGTGTGGCTGTGAATCATAGATCTCTTTACACTATCTTAAGCCCCATGGGGCCATAATCCCCCCTCTGTCGTGAGTTGACTCCGCCGTCTCGTTTTGGCGGCGCGGGCGTGAGAAGTTCCCTTGCTCTCTCTATCAACACGCGAGAGAAGGAGAGGGGTGGTGGGGGCAAGGATTCAGCTGCTTTGCAGTCGATAGTATGACTCATAGGAATGGCACACGGTTTTACCCTCTTCCAAAAGACGATTGTGCTTTAAATGTCGGTATTTGGTGTATAAACGTGGTTTTCCCGACCAAGGGAATCCATGACTGCACGAAAACATAGGATGACAGCTCATTACTTCGATGTCTCTTTCCTGGAACTTAATATTCGATATATTTCCCAACCTGTCGCTGTTCTCTCTGCGGGCCAATTTATAAGGTGCCGTAAAAGTCAGAGAGGGGAGAGGGCAACTTTAACTCTCGGCAAGGCATTGAGGGGAGGAGGTTTCATCAACCTCCTCGAATAGTTTTGCTGGTATGAATTCTTTTGTTGACCTAGTTGTTTAAAATTAAAATCCGGGCGTTAGTAGGGGAGCTCTGCTCGTTTGAGAAGAAGTACTCGATCGAGTGCAAATGTGCGGTGTTTTGAATTTAAAAAAAATCTATTTTAGTTCTTATTACTGCTCTCTTTGAACAGCGCACAACACCAAAGAGAGCAGCCCCGCTACGGAGGACACTGATACCTGGATATTGGTCACCTGCTAGTTGTTTTTCAACGAATTCAGGACCCACGTGCAGAATTTGCTTCGAGGGTAAGTTGTCGTAATTGTCGCTTCACGCTGCCCTTTTCAAAACTTATTTTCGTGTTGCACTCTTCTCATTTCCACCTCGTTGTCCTATTTGATTAACTTCCTCTCTCGACACTTCTGAGGGATTCCCCTTTCCCTGTATACAGTCCCGTGTGTCCTCTTCATATCTCCCATGCATTCCCTAAAACAGCCACGCTCCATCCCCTAGAACAACCCTTCCCTTCCTCCACCTCCTCTCCATCTCCCTAAACATCTCTCCCCCTCCCCTCTCTACCACCCCTCTTGTCCTTTGAGGGATGTATAACCAGCCTTAACTGATTCAGTTCCTCTCCTTCTATCACCCCCTACCCCCCACTTCACCCAACTCCTTCTCACGACTCTTACACCACAATCCCGACCCTCCCCAACCTTCTCCCACCCTCCCTCACCTTCTCCCAGCCCTTCCCCATCCCTATCCCACCTCTATCCCACCCCTCTCTCACCCCGTTAAAGCGCAGGGCATGGTGTTAAAGCCCTGCGCTATAACACCATGCCGAGACGAGGAGGTCCATCAGGCCTAACACTGGGTACAAGGTACCGGTATCTAAAGAGGCTTCTTTGTTCGATTTCAGGAAATGCAAACGAAGATTTGATCTCCCCTTGCGACTGCTGCGGCACTCTAGAGCTCGTTCATAGAAGCTGCCTCGAAAAATGGCTCTCTACATCCAATACGAAAGATTGTGAAGTGTGTAAACATCGTTTCGACGTTCATCATGAACGGAAACCATTCTGGAAAGTAAGTCCTCGATCCGTCGAATTTTAATTAAGTTCTTTTTTATTCGGGTCAGGGTGAGAGACGGGCAGCCCTCCTCTCATACGGAGGCAGGCTAACACCTCTCATTCGAAAACCACCGCAGAACACCCCTCCCACCCACCCCCCAACCGTTGCGTTGCTGTGCATAGGTGCTACCGGTACAGTGCTTGAAAGCTCCTAAGTTTCGCAGGAAAACGGGGCATTGAGCTCCGTTCCTTTTAAAGCGAGATGTACTTGAAGTTTCAATTGGGTACCCCATTTGTTTAAGGATGAAATCATTGTTTGTGTGTTGTAGTGGTTCACAAGTAACGATCCTGCCAACGGGCCGCACGGATTCTACGCTGACTTGATCTGCGTGCTAGTGTTATCCTCTATGTGCATCGGGTCCGTTTATATGTGCGCGCTGGGCGCCACACCCTTCATCCAAACAGGATCCTGGAAGGGAATTGGACTGATCATCCTCTGTGTCATCCTCTCAACGCTCTGCCTTTTGTTTCTTTACGTCACGTTCAAGTTTCACTGGGGGCAGTTGAGAAGGTGGCAAACTTCGAATCAGCTCGTCCATCTTGTTCAATGGAACAATGTTCATCAGAAAGACCAGAAAAAAAGTGAAGGCAGTGATCCGATAGGACTTGTATATCAAAGCCCAGTATCAACAACGTCCGACTCAGAGGAACAGTCATCTGAATTCGTTTCTATAGGTTTCACGTAAAAAAGTTGATTGCACGTTTGCTTAAGGTGAAGAATAAAATTCATCACAAAACAATAAAAGTATAAAAATAAAATATACCTAAAAAAAGAAACTTCACATCAAATGCATTGTTGATGCGAGAATCCGTAAATGAGGATTCTATGTAATGAGGACTAGAATCTCGGGAACAGATTCAGCTGGATGTTTCTCGAGCATTGTGATTTTATCAATATTTGTGCGTGAATTTTAATACACTTTTTCTTTTTTGTTTACTGTAATGCATAGCAATTATTTTAACGCTGTGTTGACTTGTGTAAATAGGTATGGAAAGATAACTTTTGGGCGCTGCCCTTGGACAGTCATATTGGGGAGTCAAGTTCAACTTTTTGATGTCTTTGTACGAATATGTGATATTAGTGCTAAGATGTATTTTTGAGAACCAGGGAACTGAAAAGATGATAATGTATTTTGCATGAACATTTTGAATGGTTTTACTCGAAATATAAACAAACTTTTCTAAATGATTGGAATACGTTTTTCCTCCAAGATGCTTTAACCTTGAAAAAAGCCTGATCGACATGATCAGAATCTGATCAGATTCTGATCTGATCAGATTCTGATCTGATCAGATTCTGATTAGGCACTGATCAGACACTTTCGCACGGGATTTACGATAGGCGATCCGTTATACGATACGCCTACCGGTATCACAGCTCTCTAAAAGCAGGGAAGTACTCTTTGGTAAAAGACCAGAAGATAACAGAATACTTAAATAAATACGTCTGAAACGGGACAAATACGTCATCACGTGCATTATCTGATGGGTGTGGTTATGATATGAAGGGGGAAAAAATACAACCAGCATTTTTCCTTTTACATGCCCATAGTCGGATCATTTATTTATAACCTTACCTCTGTACGGTAATATTTCTATCGTATTATTTCAGGGTGGATAATATTTGGATTAATTACCTTTTAATTGCAATTTGTTCAATATATTTTGCCAGAGGATCTAAAATATCTCGCACGCGTTCAAGGTTGACTCCGCGCTAAATTCAAATATCGCGCCCAAGTGTAAGTATCTAGCTGTCTCATGTCGCGCGATCATGATGACCGTGATCGTGTGGCCCATAGATTAAATGTTACCGTGTTACTTAATCTATGGTGTGGCCGACCAACCTCAAAATACGTGTTTGCACTTGTGCAACTGACATTTAACAAGTTTTGTTCTGCAAAACTTTTTAATTGTTTGTTTAAAAGAGATAACGCTTTTTCCCTCGATCAGCGTCGGGTTGTGATTTAACATTATGTTGGGACGACGAGATGGACGACCAAGAAAAACGGGAACGGCGAGAGAAAAAATGTCACAGGTATGTGAAGTGTCACTACATACTTGTCAACAAAGTTCGTCCTTCGATCACAGTTGATCTTACACTCTGCTTTCTGATTTCGCAAAATGAATAAAGCTATCTTATTTTGCTCTCAAATCTTCTCGTGTCATAACCTACGCTGCGTAAAAACCGAGAAGGCGTAACCCAGAATATATTCACCGTACTTGTTGTGTTTTGATGCCTTGTTCTTTATGTAATGATGTTATAGATGATTGTCAGGACATCTCACTTAACAGGCTTGACATTTCGCCCTTTCCCAACGATTTTGTGTTCAAAGCCAAGGGATTTAAATGTTTTTTTTGGAAATTTATTATTCATATTCACTTCAATGATTACAGATAGGTTTTAATCTTCCAAATTCTCAGCAAGGTAGGATGATGCCTCAAGTAAATTGTTGAAATAATAGTTGTTTGATGTTGTGGATAGCTGGGCTTGATGGACATGGATTTTGACGATATGTCTAATCCTGTCGATATGGATGATGGAGATGACTCAGACTTGGAAGCGGAACTTGCAGCATTGGTTAATGATGAGCACAAACCAGTCAGAAAAGGTGAGATTTTTATTACTTGACATCATTTTTTTTGGACACTGAAGTGTTATTTCAAGTTGGTTTTTAATTGTATTTTTAAATATTTGTGTGTTTTGATTCATTCAAATTTTGTGATGCTCAGCTCCACCTCCTCCTATACCAGCTGTAAATTTAGATAAAATGGTCGAAGAAAGTTTGAGAGATGATGATGATGTGGAAGTTAATTCAGATGATGAAAACGATCCAGAACTCCTGGTAAGTAGTTGTTATTATTTATGTTGATCTGGCATCAGCTACGTAATATGTTATTCTTTTCAGGGAGAACTTCAGAATCTTGCTAGTGATGATGATGAAAAAGCTGAAGAAGATATGGTGACTGGACCAGAACCAAATGAGCAAGAAGAGGTCGGTTCTGGATCCATAATCAAAGTATTAGAAGAACGTCTAAAAATGTACCAAGAAGCGGAGAGTAAATCGAAGGCAGCCGGGGAGACCGCGCGCGTGAGGAGGTAAGCTATCTTGCGCAATCAACTTAAACTTCCGATATGCACTTGCGTCTTGTTCCTTTCACTGGAACATTACGCAGGTTGTTTTCGAAAATTGCAAACATGACTCTACTATTCGTCGTGCTTACGACTTTAACGAAAAATAAAATCAATCTGTTAAGTATGTAGGTGAAACTTTACGCCAAATTAAGTGAGAGATTCATGCTGTGCTAAAAATAGAAATCTTCATTCAGAAAATACCGGAGAAAACGTTAATATTACTCATAATCGATCAGCGAAAATTGACGTTAGTTGTGCCATGACCGATTTTGCGGCAGGAAAAATCTTCATTTAAATATATATCACCCGGTTATGGTAAAATTCTCATACATTTTATGTCAGCTTCGAAGAAAATGAAATTACTTACCTCGGCGTTGTGGTAACGTTTTTTTTTTCGTTTTTTTTCGTCTTTTTTTTTCTATTTTTACGCTTTAGAATCTTTTACACGAAATTGCTGTCACTCCAAAGTATAAAGTAATTTCCAGCTTGCCTGCGTGGACATTTGAATGGGTGCTGTTTGGTAATGAGCTTTCAAATGGATTGTGAAGAAAAATTGTTTTTTTCTCGTCAGGTTTGCTCGCGGAATTAAATCCCTAAATGACCAACTGAAAGCTGCTCGGTCTGGACGTCCTGTTAACGAAGAGGCAATTCCTCCCATCGTCTCGACGAATCCATCCACCCCGTCAGCAGCGCCACCGTCTGATACCACGCCACAACCGTCCTCACAGCCTTCTGAATCTCACTCAGAAGAGCCCGCTGCTCAAGGTAATTTCCAAATCGATTACTAGAAACACATGTTTTAATTTCTATTTTGTTATAACTTAACACCTGTAAACAATAAGTTCAAAACTTTATATTAAAAATAAGAAAAAAAAAGGGTTTATTCGCTCAGCTTGATTAAATAAATGTCTGTCCTGGTTCTATAGATGCAGTACCCAAAGAAATGGAGGATGCTCAGGTTTCCTTGTTAGAGAAGAGAAGAGACGAATATCGTACTGCTGCTGTAGCAGCTAAGAGGAAAGGGGATAGAAATCTCGCTCTCGGCTACGCGAAGATTGTCAAGGTAACAACCAATATTGAGATCGTCGAAATTCGATAATAAAAGTACTTAGTCTGGAGCGTAAACCGCCGTAACGGTAACTTTGTCTTAAATTTGAATGCTGTGGAAGCAACAATTCAAGCAGGGAAGAAAACACACCAAATCTAGATGTTTGTTTTGCCGTTACAAATCGCGAAATTTCTTCATTGGGTATTCTCCGAGGAATTTGTTGTTTTACGCAGGCAAAAGTTTTTTTTTTCTTTTTTTTTTAAATTCTTAGGTTACTTTCAGCAAGGTTGTTTGGTATCAAGATAAACTCATGGTTGGCATTTTCTGAAGCAATATTTTTGTGAGCTAGCCTTTTTTGCGACCCGTGGTCAACTTGCGCTCAAAGATTTTGGTCAGTGGCGGCGCCAGAGTGAGTGATTTGGGTGGGCTCCGCGACGGGTTGCCTACCGATGTTGTTACATTTCCTTAACGAGATCATAAATTCTCTTTTCACGAAATTATTTACCAAAGGTCAAATATCCGATCTCAGTCTAGGTCATATCAATCCACACACTAATGACAAGAACGCATTAATATTTCTACTTTTTTATGAGGAGCTACTTATGGTCCATAAAGACTACAAACGTGAGAATATCCTATCGGAATTGAAATCGATCAACGACCATCGTTCATTATTCCAATGGTAATCTGCGGATCCATCCTGTATTACCCCCCCCCCTCGATTTCTCCGCGGTTCGTGGCGAAAAGGGAAGGAGTCGAAAAACGTATTTTTAGGGGGGGGGGGCTGAGTTTCCCTGTAGGGCCCCCACTGATGTTGGTAAAGCATGAATGATTCAACAAGTCATTAGCATGAATAGTTCGACAAACCGTGATTTTATGTCTCAGAAAAAAATAACAGGAAAACAGTTTTTCGCCGACGGAATTTCCTTTTCGGCTAATGCGCAACAAACCTCAGGCTTTTTGACTAAATAGATGAAATACTCGTCGTTTTCAGCAATTTGATATGGTGATAGCGAATGTGAAGTCCGGTCAGGAAGTAGACTTAACGGAGATGCCTCGTCCTCCGCCAGTGGACGCCCCTCAAGCAAGCCCGCCTGCGCCGGATGCTCCGCCGGCCGCCGCACACGCAGACGACTCGCTCCAGACAACCGCCACGCTTCCCGAACCTGCCCCGGCACCCAGCGAACCTGCCGCAGGTATGTCTCAAAAATGAAGGCACCAGCGTATCTTTCACGTATGAAATCGTCTATCTGATCTCTAAGAACGTTTCTTCTGTAGATGCCATCCCTACGCCCAAGACTGTGCTAGAAGCCCTTATGCAAAGACTGGAAGTGTACCAAAAGCAGAAGACTAAAGCAGAGGAAGAGCAAAATAGCAGCAAAGCTCGCAGAATGGGGCGCATTGTGAAACAATACCATGAAGCTATTAAGGATCATCAGAAAGGAAAACCAATTCCCGTAGAGGATTTACCAACACCACCAGGTAACTTACTAGTTTACTTTCTGTATTGTGAAGGTTGCACTTTGTGTCTCCTGTGTTGTACCTGTCTCCCAGTCATGCAGGGTTACGCACAGCACTCTTACTGTCACAAGGCTTATTTCTCGGCGGCGGTCACTGCCGCGGCATCAGGCTCGGCGACAGCCGATCGGAACGATAGCAGAGAGAGGCACATAGCTCGTAACATAACCTTCGCAGTTGATCGTATTTCGTTCTTCCTCATGATTTCGAGGGAGGTTGAACCAGAGTATGCATGGGTAGCTCATGCATTTTTTTGGCATAGGCTGCCTTTCTGCTCTAAAGGTCTTCCTAAACCAAAAATGTATTGTTATGTACTGTTAATGTATTGCAAAACCGTTTTTTTTCCCTTCAATGCTGCGAAGCTTTTCTTGTAACTCTTGAAAGTTGCATTTTTATTCTGTTTTAAAAGTATCTTTTTTAAAAAAAAACAAAACAAAAAAGCTTAACTTTTTGGAAAGTTAAAGTTTGTTTTTAGATTTTTGCATGTACCATC
>Ga0058701_10005028_pt1 | contig 10877 bp, 10 predicted proteins | sample AgamicOrMae_FD_97039 | JGI IMG/M metagenome (GOLD analysis project Ga0058701, IMG submission 97039) | Agave microbial communities from Guanajuato, Mexico - Or.Ma.e | ecosystem: Host-associated > Plants > Phyllosphere > Phylloplane/Leaf | place: Guanajuato, Mexico | collected 2012-06-04 | reverse complement strand
CAAACAAGTATTGACCGCTCGAATCTGTTAGGACTTCCGTAACTTTGAAACGGAGAGAGATACGCCAGATAAGCACGAAATAAAATCGCAAGGTCTTCAAGAGATGTATTAAATTCGATCGTAGCTGATTTGTCGTACCTCGTTTCGTTCCAAAGTTAACAAGATTTGAAAAAAATTGGAGCGGTCAACTCTTTTTTGACTGCTAGTACCTAACTTACGCAATTGTATGTTTACCATAATGGTGTGTTATTATTTTAGATAATAATTATAGAAAGTTACATATTTTACGACAATTAATTTCGCAGCAACTATAAGCACAAAATTACGTTTCCTGCAGCGCTTCCAGATAATGTTTTGAAGAATGCAACCTAGGCAAGAATATCGCGTGACGCGTCGGAGTTAAATTGAAAAGTCCCGCTTGTTGCCAGCAGGGGGCGCTAATTCGCTATGTCGCCGCATCAAGAGTCCTGCTGTGAGGTTATGATGTTTAAGTGTCATTGCAGGCGCCAGCTCCATAAAGAGGAGTTTAGCTCAGCCACCAAAACGTCGCTAGCCACGAATATCAAATGCACCCGTAAAATTTCCGAGACCAACACTGTCGCGTAGTTTAAAGTGATATCGTGGACGGAATACGACGCTCAAACTGTTAGTTTTAAAGAACGAAAACGTCTTGGAGGCTTTTCTAGGGGCCGCTAACTTGCTGAAAAGTACGTGCTGGGTGGTTAACATATTTTTGAAATGCTCGCTCGAAACTATTTTCGACCCAGTTGTGTGTCCAGTCACCACCGTAAGGTCTATCATACTGTGGAATCACAAAGCCTCATGATCGCTCAAGCCATGCTGCCATTGATTACAACCTGCAACAGATTTAAACTGTGATAACTTTTACGAAGTGACTATTCACACGCTGCCCTATTTAAAATGTATTAGGCTGGTTTCCGTGCGTTCAAGTCTCCCTTGTTTTAACCTAGGCGTGCGAATTGAACTGACCTATTTCTTAATTCTAATTAAATGCACTCAGCAATATTGCTGAAATGACCTGCCTTCAGTCCTCCAAACGGATTGAAAGTAATTTTGGCCATTTTAGCCTGAAAAGATTATATTTTTTCGTAGGTACGTCTATAAACTACGAGTTTTATTTTTCGGTGAGTAGCTAATATTACAGCTTTTATTTCTAGTTTTTATTGCTGTAAAGAGCTGAACAGAATAGCTTTTAATAGCTGAATATTGTAAACGTGATTGCTACTCTTGTAGTGTTAACGAGTTTTAAGTCTGTAGAGGTGCATTGGAGCTTCTTAATTTGTTGTCGCAGCAAGCAGGTAGGAAAGGATAGGAATTTACCTAGCAAGCTGTTGCAATCGCAAAGTTGAAACTGCCTTCCAGCACTTTGCATAGGTGACAATGGCCGTAATTGGACGTTTTCTGTAGTGCTGTGTCAAGCGCAGGGTTAACGATTACCGAGACGTTGAATCGGGTCGTCATTTTCAGAATGAAGTTCTGCATGACACGCAGAAAGGCTTTTTCGTAATGACTTAAAAGTAATCTTTTTTTGCAAGTTTTGAGTGTATTTTGAGTGTGCCTTGCTGTTATACCGCTCCGCTGAATTATTCGGTAGTCTTAATTGTTGGAAGCGGTAAGTGGCGAAAATGCCCTTTGTTTCGCTCTGCTCAGTGGCAAGAGAAGGATCGCAAAATGTGGGAAATGCAACTTTCCGTACAAAATATAAGACCATGTAAAACGGCGGATATGCTCTCAGTGGCCACAACCATCAACTTCCTTGCGAAATCCCAATCGGGAGAGGTATCATTTGCGGAAGGAAATCGCTTCATTAAAAACGCATATTCTATCAAAAAAGTGAGACGAATGACAAATTATATAAAAAGCGGAAGAGGGAAAGCCCAGTTCTTATCTCACAGCAAGTCCGGAATAATGTATCCAAATGAGCATAGACGGAATTTGCTAAAGATTAATGGTATTCGCGAAAAGTTGGCCAAAAATCGACGGCCCAAGAAAAAAGTTGGACGAGGAGGGGTGCAGTGTGGCTCGCGATATTCGTGTAGCCATAAATCAGACGCTCTTTGGACGAGCTAAAAAAAAAAACAAGAAAAAAAAACATTGAACAAGTGGAAAGGATCGGATTTGTACTTGGCAATCCTCTAGATGAGAAGACCAAAACTTCCCCTAAACATGATATCTCTTAATCCGAATGCTGTGCCCGATTTTGCGGAACTTACGATGCCCACTCTTGAAAGGATTAAAAGTTACTGCGCACCGACCAATACACCGCCGCAAGAGATGTCCATTTTTCTACATCGTTCATGGATTGTTTTTAAAACAGATATGACGGGATCCGCGGCTTTAACAAGGTTGATTGTACACAGTAAAAAAAAACGCTCTTTAAGTTAGTCCTGCATCTGCTTTGGGTATAAAGATAAAATAGGGGGAGAGCATAATTGGGTTATATTTTAAGATAAACCTAACAACAATCATATCAATGAAAAGGTCTCGTAGAGAGCTCTCCTTGGAAATGGTTATTTGTTGGAATACCTTTAGGTATAACCAAATTACGCTCTCCCCCTGTTTTACCTTCATACCTAAAACAGGGGTTGTACAGTTTAAGATTGAGCTTAAAGATCTTTTTCAAATGAAGAGAATTGCGTCCAAGTGATTGGTGTCATGTTATCATTCTCACAGAAATTTTGATAAAAAGAAAAAAAAAGGATCCGAAAATGAGAAAAGGGGTATTTAAATATGCGATCACATAGATTAAAAAAACAAAAATAAACATAGCTTTTTGGAAAAATTTCGTCAAACTGTTTCTTACCATTGTTGTTCTTGTGAAAGCGAACGTTTATATTTCCCTTGTCAAGCGACTGATGTAAAATTGATTTTGGGTCAACAGATTCAATTATTTTGACTTGAACTAAGTGAATATTTGGCGTGTCGTAATAAAGAGGCAAGAAGCCGGACCAGGCGAGGCACCTCTAAAAAGGCCTAATTGCATTTTAAGTCTTGAATTTATGGAGACAACCCCCTAGGTCGACCGTACCTCTAATCACCACGGGTCTCGCACCCCCTCCTCTTACCTTTACCTCATTCTGTCTGGCCTTGATAAAAATGGATTGTCTCAGAACAAATAGGACAAGCAACACTTAATTGGAACGAATAGCTTACGTCCTAGTTTTCGGCTATTGTGTCTGCAAGACGAATAGCCGGTGCAAGTATGAGCCTAAAATGCTGTCACTGTCACTTGAGCCTGATTTAACGCGATTTGAATTAAGTTGTTTAGTAAAGAGGACTAACACCATTATTTACATGCTGAACTTGTTGCTGTACACATTAAGATGTACTTTAGAAGATTTACTTCGGTTTAATGGTCTACTTGTCTACACCATTGAAAGGATTTTTTTCGTGCCTAAAGGGTATTTTATCAAGACTGTTTAAAAAAACCAGGGCTGGAAATGTCAAATATATATATATATATATATATATACAGTGCATAGTTCAAATTTTACAAAAGCTAGGCTACCAACTTTTTTACTTATAAGTACTCTGTTTCTGCTCTGACTCCAGCTATCGGTCAAGCCCTAATGTAATTTTTATACATTCACAAAACTTTATAAAATTGTCTGGACTACGCTGCAATGTTCCAGTTTCCCTCCAAATATTCAGGCTCGTAAATATGAATCACTAATTTTTATTAAGACTTCTTGAAATTGTTTCCTAACTGCCATTAACATTCTTGCTGGAGGTATCGTAAAACAAGTACCTACCTTGGTCCTTGTCTAGCTCACAGTTTCGAAGAATAACCAAATTAATTCTTAAGTAGCATAAGGTATTCCAGCAAACCTAGATGCTTAGAACCAAAGCCAAGCTAGAATGTGTTTTTTTTTTCAACTCTATACATTTAATTTCCTGCCCGGTTTCAAAAAATTTCGAGCACTTTTAATTAAGAAACTGCGTTTTGAAGATCGTCTTGGTGAGAAATTGGCTTCTGGCTAAGGAATCAAGCACCGCCTTTGAAGGTAAAACCATTTTACAACAAAATTATGTTTGTTCTTGCAACACTTGAAGACGGCGCATCTGTGATCGAAGTTAAACAAGTCTTTGTCAGCTAAAGAAGTGATCCTAGGTCCCGGCTCCCCAGAAGTACCTCATGTAGTATGCAAATTGGAGGTTATAATCGGATTTTTGCGCCCGAATTGAGTTGCAGACATTTTGCCCCACCGTTGGCCCAACCGTGTTTACTTTCCACTGACATGAAGGATGGTTTTGGAAGCTGGAACCTCTATCGTGCAGTACACGCATGCTGATACACCTTTTTTATCCAAAGATTTTTTTCCATTTATTTGAGGAGAATTTATTTTTGGTTCGTCGTGCTAAATTTCCAAGGCTCATGTTCATTGACGGAAGTAAATGTAACCTATAGAGTGGAATCTTTTTTCCTCCCAGGATAAAAAGTGCTGTAGTCAAAAAGAAAAGCAATCAGATTGATATTTTTCATTCCTCATAACAAGAAATATTTTGCTTGTTTCAGGTGGGTGTAGCTTCGGTAGGAGCATCAGAACTCCCATAAAAGCAAGTACCCCGTAGATCATGTATTTGTTTTTGTTGCGAAACTAGGAATCAGATCCGATGTGGCGGTACTTGTGAACTCTGAGGACAAAGGGAATGATGTATTTGGTCTCCTAAGTTGTTGGAGGACGCCTTTAGCAGCTCTGCACTTTTGACCCATAGAGTATTTATGGTTCGGTGTATCAGGTCCCTCCCTGCAGAGGCAGAATGCTTGTCTTTAGAATACGTGCGAGTTTTGAGAGTGGTTCTTGTGGCATGAGCACCCGATTTTTTCGCATGCTGTTTCTGGCTCTAGTGCAAGAAGTACGTAGGTGCGGAAAAATGTACGTGAGGAAATGCGTAGGTTAATTGTAGTTGAGATATCGCATTAGCCACTATAAGTTTAGTGGGGACAGAGCCTGAAAGAACCTGCATTTGCGGAGTTTTCTTTGAACACTCGAGATGTGTTGGGTTCATGCTCCGCAGCAGTCGGATGTTATCGAGTTCGATTGGTGTCTGGCGAGCCGGAACAAAATGTCGATAGTGTTTTCTTGATGCGACCTCTGTACCCCTTTGAAGTTGAGATCACTTGCTGTTCGTGATTGCTAGATCCTCAAAAGTGTATCCACGAAAAAAGAAAAGAAACAACTTCAGATTGAAATCTCTTTAGCAGTTAGAGATGATCGTCCCTATACAACTCATTCTACGGCCGGGTTTTCAACAGGCCCCACGTTTCATCCCGACTGAAAGTCAGCGTTGTTATGGTGCTGCCCTGGGCGATAATTACTCCCGCTGACCAGAGAGTTCCCCGCTTTCAATTAAGCCAAGTTGGCTGTCAAATAGGCCCAGATCAATTACCCCAAGTTGACTGTCAAATAGCAGGAAGGATGGACGGTCGCACGGGATGGTTCAGTATTAATTTCCAAGGATCTGATATTTATATCGAAGGGCTGCCATCAAGGATCTAGTATCACTTTGCGTTGATGCCGTGGATGAAACAGTAGTATATTTTGTCGGTAGACGATTGCAAGAACCTCTGTTTTTTTGGCTTCACGAATGTTTCATTTTGTAACAATGAACTGTTTTCCCTCGCCTGTTCCGGCTGTTGAGCTTCTTTAGCCATCAAAATGTATCATACTTATAGGGAATGGATTTCAGTAGATTCAAATCCAAATCAAACCCTTTTGATTGATTTTGGAATCGATGTATTTTTTTAAACTTTCTTGACGTACAGAGAGCCTATTGCAGCGAGTCTTGGAATACGTACGAACTTACTGTTATTACAATAGGAACTTTGTATTCAAATTGGGAAAGAAGCTTACAAAAAATCATGCAATAAGGGTTTCTCAAAACTCGTTCTACAGTACTCAAACTAATTAGGTCGAATTCTTCTTAAGCAGAATGGAAATTTTGAATCCCCTTGTACGCGTGTTTTTTTTTTTTTTGGAATCTCACACACAGTAGTTTAACAAACAAGGACCTGTTTGCTGACACACTCCAAAGAAATAAAGAAGAACGCATTTTTTCTTTTTTTTTACTTTGATTGAACTTGGAACTAAATATGGCCATAGTAAATGTATACGAGGCCAGTTGTGTAAGTTTCCCTCTGTAAGTCGGCCCAGACACGGCCTAAATTCCGTTATTTAAGTTTTTGGCAGTCTGGCGGTTTAATGAATGCCTTTTGCCACGGCAACTTTGATGGTTCGTTCAGTATCACAGACCTTCCGGCGGGATTCTAGCAGGAGGCGCCACACCGAGTACTTCCAAAGTTCGTCTCTGAAACTCCCCTAACGGGGGGTTACCTGGCTCGCGGGTAGGTTATCTCAAAAGGCAGCACTCCAACTTAGTCCATGTGCGAGCACCGAAGCTCACAGCTCTCAGCAATCAACTATTGCTCGCTTTTAATTTACAAACTCAACTTTTCAACTTTGAACAGTTTGTGAAATGGAGTAGTTCAAAGAATCCAAGGTACTAAATCAGGCACGAAGACTTAATATTCCTGCGGTTACTTTCTGCTGTGATTTTGGCATTCAACTTAAAATCTTCTTGCATCTTGATGATCCTGGACTCCCAGATACTCGGAAGTGGCTTCACCTATCACCACGAAGCCTGAAATTGATCACCTTTCGACGGTAGTTACTGCTGTTAAGAAACGGCACTAGGCTTGCTGACTGTTGGGTTAGGTTATCATTTCAAGGAGAGTACTTTAACTAACCGCCTCCGATTTTCTTGAATTTTTCAGAACTTTATGATAGTTATAGGAAGACCTAAGCCCAAAACTGTTGCCAGAATGCATTTTTTATACTTAAATAACAGCTTTAAAATTGAACAAAATGTGCAAAAACACAAAAAATTGCCAGTATCTTGAAAACGGCTGGAAATATTGCAAAATCCCCAAAATTCTAGCCTTAGACGTTATTTTTTGGTGTTCTACAAGGAATGATTATTGATTTTAAAAGTTCATCGAGGTAATATTTTTTCAAAATGGAACGCTATTTTTAAGGCAGTAATAATGATTATTGATCCGCAGCAGGTTTTGGGCTTGTGTATCTTTCCACACCGCTATCTTGCAGTCCTGAAAATTTCAAGAGGATCTGAGGCGGATAGTTGTAGTACTCACCTTGTTGGTTGAGTTACGTTTTGTGATTTTTGCCTTGCTCATATTATAGACGATAGATTGAACGCGTCAGGTAGAAAAAATAATTTATATTCGAAGTGGGCCTATTCAGGTCGTTAATTCGTTGGCGCTAATCAATATTTAGAAGCGCCTTGCGCGCTTCTAAAATACGAATATGATTGTGCTTGCTTTATATTCAGTGCGTAAAGCAGTGGAAGGCCCTGTTGCTCCTAATGTCACAGAGTGTATATACAACGGAGGAGACGAACTTATTGCCATACGCGCGTTTCTTTATGCGCCGCGGGTTGCCTATATTCCGCGTGAAGAGGGCCCCGTTATTTCCAGTCAAACGGAGTAGCTATGTAAATAAGGACGGAATATGCGGCACCGGGCGGGGCAGGGAGGGCCGCTGAGAGGTGTACAAGTGGATTCCGTTGTCGGAGACTGAAGCCACGTGGAAAATATAAACAAAGTTTGCCCCACAGAGAAAGAAAACAATTGGTAATAATAAGGCGTGTGTTATGACAAACAGTTGGGGGCTAATGAGGGTGACTGCGCTCCGAAATAAGATGCGAAAACGCTCTTTGAGGTCGTGGCAGTCCTTTCATATTTTTCTGACTTACAGGTAAAGTCGCTGAATGAAACGTTTCAAGGAGAAATATATGTGACATGTCTTCTACGAAAATATTTCAGGCGGTTTTGGTGGAGAACTTTTTTTAAAGGTATGAAATTGCTTCATACAGCAGCGCATCATTCCAAAAAGAGGCATTAGGCTTGATGTCAGCTGACTGAAGTGATAGCGAAGCGATGCTCAAGACAACACATTTCGACTGAATTGAGCTAGGTTAAACTATCTTTCATAAAAACCATGTCTGGAAAATGAAAAAAAAAACAGGGTTAAAAGAACCACGGCTTACTGAAACTATGCACAGTCAAAAGAAAACACCAGTTTTAGGGAATGCCACACCTATTTAGGGTGTGAAACTAAAAAGGGGATAGTACGTTATTCGGTAATTTTTCAACATTGACAAGACAACATAGAAAACATTCATCCACATCAATGGAAAGCTCTCGCCGAGACCCTTTGAATGATATGGCTGAACATAGGTCTATCTTGAAAAATAACCAAAATACCTACGACCCCCGTTAAAAATAGTATCACATCCAAAACACGAAAGGACTCCCTAAAACAAGGTGTTTCAATTTTACTGTCTGCGATACTATTAGCCCTCATGAAGTAATGAAAAGCAATAAGGGAAAAGCAGGATTAAGAGTTAGAAAATAAACATTTATAAGCGATGTATAATGCTGATGTCCGCTTTACGCCATATTGACTCAAGACAGGGAACGTCGAGTACAGTACCGAATACCGGGCAAATGCCCTTATTGAGTCCGTTATGTTGTCTTAAACAGTGTTTCCACTAATATTAATAATGAGTATTCCAGGTGAACTATTAGCAACGGTCGAAGATTGTTATTACTAATGTTCATCTGCGCCAAGGACGAACCCTTCCCATGATGTAATTATCTCACAAAGGCCACGATTGCCTTGGGCTCTTGGGCCCTTGGGGATGGCTCCTTTAGGGCAACTACCGTGGACCATTTTTAATTACGACAATTTTCTTTTTCTATCGCTGATTTTAGCTTTAAGTGGCAGGAAGGTGTGCGAATTTGACGAGAAGTCCAATAATCAGGGTCAATAGCCATTATAAAGTTAATTTACTTTTCCTTTGAACTGAAGAAGTTCGCTGATTATAGAGCTAAAACTTTATTTGCACGAAGTATATTCGTTTTCTCTGACGTGGGAATGAGATTGCAAAAGGATGGGACGACGAAGTGTTTAACAACCTGCAACCCGTATTAATTAGGATACTCTTCCACCAAGGGTCATACAAAAATTAATTTAGAAAAATGGTTTCTTGTGTTTTTTTACGTCAGAATGCGTCTGACAAGACGCTTTTCAAAAAGTGAGGTTACCGATCTATTTTTTGAAAAAAAATGGCCAGGGAAAGTTTAAAGAATACACGTGCTCTTATGGTGGAGCGGAATTATGGCTCAAATAATAAGTTTTTTTTCTTCCTTTTTTGAGGTGGGCCGAATAAACTCACCCTCTTCATAAACTTCATTTCGGCAAATCTCCCTTGAGTAAACCTATGTAGAAGAAAAAAAGGATGGGTCACCATGAAATAAGAGAGGAATCGGTCGGTTTTAGCCTTGGTTCAGATTTTGCCAAATAAGCGTTTTAGAGTGATTTTGAAGCTCCTAAACCAACATGAATTATCCATGAATTGACTAATAAAGTGGAAATAAGGAAAATATACACCTTCTTTAGCACTACCAAAAACTGACGTGGGATTCGGAGCATTTTTTTCTGCCCGTCCCGCAGATCGGGCTGGCCGCAGAAGTGTATCCTTAGTTGGTAAAAATAACGTTTTTTTTTTTCTTTTTTAAAACTTATTTTATTGAAGGGTTGTTTTAACTAGCTATTTTCACTTGTCTCGTACTTTTCAACATAAAAGCCAGTTCTCTTTGGGTGAAAATAAATGAAGCAGAATTTTACCTTGGCGTAGGATGGCGTAGTAGGACAGTCCCACTTTATATTAGTTTCTTCTAGGCCGTGCGGGCCGGCCGGATATTGCAGCGTGCAGGCAATAAAATTTCAGGGGCTGTGACGTCAAAAAGTCCAACTATTGGATTTTCAGCCGACGACTCGCAAAAATTATTGGTACTTCGTTAGACCGTCGTCATAACATTGTTTCTGTGGCCGCACATTTAAATTAAAAAAATCAGTACCATGCAGAAAGGTAATAACTGAAAAACCCAATGCTGCAGGTCATAACTGAGAAACTCAGTTCTGTAAGGTCGTAACTTTTAGGCCAAAAACTTTAGTGCTTTTAGAAATTCAATGTCTACGCTTACGAGCTAATTTCAATTCTCACGGATAAATTTTCCATTTTTCTCTTCTCCCAAGTACAAGCTCAGGGTTGTCACAGGTCAGGGAAGTCAGGGAAAACTCGGGGAAATCGGGAAGACTCCCGACTTTATCAGGGAAATTTCGAGTTTTTAGGTTTGTTCTAGTAAAGTCAATCAACAAAAACATCGCTTTTCAACATCAGGTTTCAAGGGTTATGCTGTTATGTTCTAAACTCGAGTGTTGATTAAATTGCCATAAATCAAACAGTCTAGTTTTTTATTTTAGCCAGAACTTTTGGTCACAAATATTTCCAAAATCTCATTTTTCAGTATGTTCGATCAACAGTTGGCCAAAGCATCCATTGAATGAGTTTAACCGTTGCATTTTGGGCCTGTATTTTTATACTTAGACGTGATTACCCAATGGACGGTGTCAAAACTTTAGTCAGGGACAAAAAAAAATACTTTGTTCATGGAAGTCAGTAAAATCGAGAATTTTGGTTTTGTAAACAACCTTGACACATATCAAAGTCGGCTTCCAACATGAAATATACCGCATGATTGGGATTTCGCCGGAAGTTTCGTTTTAGGCAGCCAGCGCGACACGGGCGTATGTCCGGTTGCCTACCTATTTGACAGACTGGCTGTTCTGTACAACCGACTGATGAAACTGCTCATTTTTACTGGAGTGCCTCAAAATGAGTGCAGGTTCTCAGATTGTTCATAAAATCTTCGTTTATGATTGCAAGATGTCGCTGAAAATTATTTTATTAGCGATACTTTGACGAAAAAT